>CEVX01053584.1_pt1 | contig 18524 bp, 15 predicted proteins | sample 356561 | NCBI WGS metagenome assembly CEVX01 (sample SAMEA2623886, study PRJEB7988) | marine metagenome | biome: marine biome (ENVO:00000447); feature: surface water layer (ENVO:00002042); material: "saline water (ENVO:00002010), including plankton (ENVO:xxxxxxxx)" | depth 5 m | reverse complement strand
TTTCTTTCCCGGATATTGCTTACAGATTCATAATCATTAGGGTTGTTATTTTGAAAAGCAGTGTCGGAGCTAACTAAAAGAACAAAGTCATCAGCGTTATTGATATTTAAAAAATCATCACCATTGCTATTTTGGATTAAGTATTCATCAGGTGTGGGGTATGAGTTTAAAGCAATTGATTCTAATCTTGAAAACGAATTTTGATAAACATTAAAATAGTTTCCTGGATTAAGGTTCCTGACGTATTGAAGGTTTAATAAATCTAAGCTATTGGTAGTATTTTTTTTTGGAAGCCAGTTATAACGTATGCGGCCATTAAAAGTTTGTTTATCCAAACCAATATTTTTTTGTCCTGTGAAACTAATCCCAATTTCAGATGTTGGAAGCATATATTTTGGAATAATACTTTCCGTATTAAAAGGAAAAAATAATCTAGGTATATTTAGTTTTATATCAGCTCCTAATTCGTTTATATCAAAAAATCTATCTTCAGTTTTTGCACCATCTTTTGAAGCCCCAATTGCCCCAAGGATAGAAACTTGTAATGTCTCGGCACCTTTAAAAATATTTCTAATCATCAGTCCAGTTGTAAACGATAATCCAATTTTTTGAATATTACTTTGAGAAACATTAAAATCAAAACCAAGGCCATATTTCTTTTTTGGATTTAGAAAAATATTAGCAGTTAGCGTTGTGTCATTTTCATTTTCTGTAAATTGAATACTTGGATATTTGAAAGTGTTTAGTGCATTTAAGTATCTGTATGTACGTGTTTTATCCAAATCGCTGTATAAACTTCCTTTTGAAATTTGGATAACATTAGTTATTGATTTGGGTGAATACTGTAGTTGTTTGTAATTAAAAAAATTAAAATTATTGTAGGTCACTATTTTTTTTAAATCTAATTGACTTCTGTTCTCAGTAGAATTATCTGTGTAAATGTTGACATCTTTAATTTTATAAGCTTTGAATGGTTTTTGTGATAATGAATCGCCATTTCGAACTATTCTATTAGCTATTTTCATTTTTACGTCAACTTCAAGACTTTTTCCAATAGTATCGTTTTCAAAGCTTATATAATCTTGCGAAAAATGATATATACCCAAGTTTCGAAAATTATCATTAACTCTCTCTCGTTCTTTTTCAAAATCTGAGATATTAAACTGATTCCCTTTCTTAATGAATGACTTTACTTTAGATTGCCTAAAAATTGAATCTAATATTGAAGTTTCAATTTCAGAGCTAAAAGTTCCTATTTTGTGTGGATCACCAGTTTGGATTTTATACTCAAGAGTTGCCCGCTGTCTTTGTATAGTATCAATATTAAAATTAATAATTCGATCAAACCAACCTTTTGAAAAGTAATAGCGCTCTAGATTTATTTTCGTTTTATTGATTTTTAAACTATCAATAATTTCAGGTTTTTCACCAGTATTTTTTAACCAAGTGTTAAGACCCAACGATGTTTTTTTTATTTTATCTAATTGTTTTTGTGAAAATATTTTAATGTAGCGTCGATTACGATTTGGCTTTTTTTTAAGCCAAGAATCAAAAATGGAATCTTTATTTTCACGGGCCATGTTGTAAATATGAAGTCTTAATGGTATACCGAGGATTGTACTGTTCGTTTTTTGAAAAGAAAGTTTGGAAATAGTTTCTGACTTATTTTTTTTACCATTGATAATGAAGCTGTTCTTAGTGAGTAAGAATTCGTTTTTTTTAACTCTTTTAACTGCATCACAGGAAGTGAATAATAATACTCCAACAGAGATGGTAATAATTTTTTTACGCGTTTGCTTCAACAAGACATAAATAAAATTTAGATTTATACTCTAAAAATTAATAATAATCAAATGTACATTTTTTAGATGTTAACTAAAAACCAATTGAAGCGAATCATAAGTTTGAGACAAAAAAAGTATCGTCTTACACAACAACTTTTTATAGCTGAAGGCCCCAAAGTTATTTTTGAGTTTTTAAATTCAAATTATGAATTAGTAGAGATTTTTTCAACTTTACAACACTACAATCAATTTAAAGCTAAATTTAATATCATAAGTGACGAAGAATTACATAAGATAAGTTTATTAAAAACCCCAAACAAACTACTAGCTATTTTTAAAATTCCTAAACCCCTTAAAGTTGACGCATCAAAATTAATTTTAGCATTAGATAAGATTAATAATCCCGGTAATTTAGGAACTATCATTCGTTTATGTGATTGGTTTGGAGTAAAAGATTTAATTTGTAGTAATAATACAGTAGATTGTTATAATTCTAAGGTAGTTCAATCGGCTATGGGTTCTCATACTCGCGTTAATATTAGTTATGTTGAATTAGAGTGTTTTTTAGAAAAATCTTCAAACGTTATTGGAACTTTCACAGAATCAAAAAACTCAATTTATGAGACTGAACTTCCAAGTAGTGGTGTTATTGTATTAGGTAATGAAGCTAATGGGATTTCATCAAAAATAGCCTCTAAAATAAATATAGGTTTAACAATTCCAAGATTTGGGACTCACATGAATGCGGAAAGTTTAAATGTTGCTAATTCTGCAGCTATAATCCTTAGTGAATTTAAAAGAAAATCTATTGAAAGGTGAAATTAATAAAAATTCCTCGTGTTTGCATTTGAGAAATATTTTTTGTCCATGGACTATTTAAGTCAAAATCTTTAATGTGCTCATCTTTTATAGAAAATATACCACGAAGAGACGGAGTAAATTTAAACCATGTTAGGTAGAGGTCAACTCCAATACCAAGTTCATAAAATAAATTATTTTTTACAAGTCTAAAATTTCCTTGGCTATTGTCTTCTGGGTTATCTTGATTACTAGATAGGTTTAGGGCTGTAGAAATTCCGCAGACAACAAAAGGCTTAATATTATTTATTCTCTTTGTTGAAATTTTAATAAGCAGGGGGATGTGAATGTAGGTTGAACGTATCTCGCGTTCAAGATCTTTTTCCTCATAAATAAGACCCTCAAAATATGTTCCACTGTAACTTAAAGTTCTGTTAGACATAACCAGTCCAGGCTCGAGTCTAATGTCAAAATAATCATTGATTCGAATATTTCCAATTAATCCTACGTTAAACCCCATAGATTTAATGACCTGAATATCTTTTACATTTGAGTTATAATCAATATTGAAGTCGTAAGAGTTTAACCCCAAATAATATCCATAAGAAAGTAGTGGTTTATCAAAATTTTCATTGTTTAAGACACGTTCTTTAGTGAATAATTGTGCTTCAATTTGAAATATAGTAAGGGAGGCGAATATAAAACTTAGTATTGATTTCATTTTTATTTTTTTGAAGCTGTGTAAATTGTTGCTACCCCAAAAGTTTGAGGAAGGGCTTCAACTCTTATAAACCCAATTTTTTTCAAAATATTGTTAAAATCTTCGCCAAATGGAAATTTCGCAGCTGAATCACTTAAATATTCATATGCCGTTTTGTCTCTAGAAAATAATTTTCCAATCAGTGGTAAGAAAAACTTTGTATAGATGAAATATCCTTGTTTAAAAAAAGGGTTTTGGGGTATTGAAGTTTCCAAAACAACGAAAACACCATTTACCTTCAGCACCCTATAAATTTCAGAAAGCCCTTTTTCAAGAGTCTCAAAATTACGAACTCCAAACGCAACGCTAACAGCATCAAAACTATCATCTTCAAATGGTAAATTCTCAGAATCACCTATGATCATTTCGACCAGACTATTTAGTTTTCGTTCTTTAATTTTTTTTCGACCAACATTAAGCATTCCCTCACTAATATCTAACCCAATTATTTTTTTTGCTCTTGTTTTGGTTAAATTGATTGCTAAATCTCCAGTTCCTGTAGCAATGTCTAGAATATTTTCAGGGTTTTCATCTTTTATTAAATTCACCACTTTATTACGCCATTTAATATCTATCCCAAATGAAATTACACGGTTGAGCCTGTCATATTCATTTGATATTGTGTCAAACATTTTAGTAATTTGCCTTTTTTTACTCAAATTACTGTTTTTATAAGGTGATATATTTTTAAACATAAAAGGAAATTAATTCTAAATTTTGAAATGCAAAGAAATACAATTCAGAAACAAATCCCTAAAAATAAACTATATTTGCTCATCCATTAATTGATAATAAATGAAAATAATAATTGCTGGATCTGGCGAGGTTGGATCACACTTGGCAAAATTATTATCATACGAATCTCAAGAAATTACCCTTATTGATTCCAATGATGAAAAACTATCTTTTCCTAATAGTCATCTAGATATTAAAGTTGTTGAAGGTGACTGTACATCTGTTTCTATTTTGAATAAAGCAAATATTGCTGATACAGATTTATTTATAGGTGTAACATCCTCGGAATCTGTAAATTTAATTGCCTGTCATTTAGCTAAACAATTGGGCGCTAAAAAGACAATCGCAAGAATTTCAAATCCAGAGCTAATCGAGAATCAAAACATCCATTTTTTAGATTTGGGTATTAGTGAAATTATTTCCCCTGAAATTTTAACCTCTAAGGAAATTATCATGGTTATTAATAGAGCTGAATTTACAGATCCGTTTGAGTTTGACGATGGAGCTTTAATTACCTTGGGTTTGGATGCAACACATACATCTACCTTTGTTGATAAAACTGTTGTTGAGGCTGCTGGTATTTTTCCAGAAACACACTTTTTTCCAATTTCTATTAAAAGAGGTGAAAAAACTATTATTCCAAGAGGGGATACGGTCTTTCATTCAGGAGATCATATCGTTTTCATGACTGAGCCCGGAGGTGAGGAGGAATTACTCAAGCTTTCTGGTCAAAATAATGGAGAGATTAAAAATGTTATGATATTAGGTGGGGGAAGAGTGGGCAAAAAAGTTGCTGAAGATTTATCTGCTGATAATGTAAATATTAAGTTAGTAGAAAGTGACAAGAAAAGAGCTGAAGAGTTAGCCGAAGATTTAAATCAATGTTTGGTTATTTATGGAGATGGGACTAACTTGGAGCTTCTACAGGAAGAGAACTTAGATCAAATGGATGCTTTTATTGCTGTAACAGGTGATTCAGAAACCAACATAATGTCAAGTTTGATTGCAAAATCTAAGGGAATTATAAAAACTATTGCTTTAGTAGATAATCTTGACTATTACAAATTAACTCAAATAAGTGGTATTGATACATTAATCAATAAAAAATTATTAGCTGCTGATGCAATTTCTAAGCACGTTCATAAGGCTGAAATTATTGCTATTTCACAGTTGGATAATATGGATGCAGAGTTATTAGAATTTGTTGTAAATGAAGATTCTAAACTATGTAACAAGTTTATAAAGGAGCTAGACTTTCCGCGCTGTGCTATTATTGCAGGAGTAATAAGGGGTGGTGAAGGGCGCATAGTTTTAGGTGATTTCAAAATTTTGAATCAAGATAGAATTGTTGTTTGCTGTTTAAAAGATTCAATTCAAAAAATAGAAAAACTCTTCTAAGTTCATTATGAAAATAAATATTAAAATTATTTTTTATTTTCTGGGATTTCTACTGTTGATTAACGGAGGGTTTATGTTTTTGACTGCTTTGTTGAGTTATTTTTACGAAGATGGTATAACCAATAGTTTGTTAAGTTCAGGAATTATTGTTTCAGTTGTGGGTTTAATAATGTTGTTTTTGAACAAAAACCATGATAAACAAATTAACAAACGAGAAGGTTATTTAGTGGTTGTATTGGGGTGGCTAGCCATGATTTTTTCAGGAACAATCCCTTATATTTTAACAGGTACAATTGAAGGGTTTTCAAATATTTTTTTTGAAACCACATCAGGATTTACAGCTACAGGTGCTACGATAATTAATAACGTAGAAATATTGCCCAAAGGAATATTATTTTGGAGAAGTGTTACTCATTGGTTGGGTGGTATGGGGATGATCGTTTTTGCGATTGCTATTTTACCCTTACTAGGAATTGGAGGAATGCAGTTATTTAGTGCTGAATCTCCTGGTCCTAGTACTGATAAATTACATCCAAGAATTAACGACACAGCTAAAAGATTGTGGCTTATTTATGTTACATATACGCTAGTTGAAACGGTGTGTTTAAAATTAGCTGGTATGTCATTTTTTGACGCTATTAATCATTCAATGAGTAATATTGCGTCAGGTGGTTTTTCAACAAAAAATACAAGTTTAGCTTATTGGAATTCAAAACCTTTAGTTCAATACATAGTTATAATTTTCATGTTTATTGCCGGGACAAATTTTGTCTTAAGTTATTTCGGATTCAAGTTTAACTTTAAAAAAATATTTAAGGACGAAGAGTTTAAAATTTATACGTTCATTTTAATTGGATTTACAATTTCTGTCGCATTGATTGTTTATTTCAGCACAGGGTTTTTAACAGAAATTGATTCTCAGTTGCACAGAATTGAAGGGGTTTTTAGGCACTCTTTATTTCAGGTTGTTTCAATCATTACTACAACTGGATTTGTAACAGCTGATTATACCTCTTGGACACCTTTGCTACTTCTATTGTTTTTTGGTATGATGTTTTTGGGAGGCTCATCGGGTAGTACTTCTGGCGGCTTTAAAATAATGCGTCATTTATTGATAATCAAAAATGGCATTTTACAGTTTAAAAAGATATTACACCCGCATGCAATTATTCCATTGCGGTACAATAAATCCTCTGTTTCGAATGAAATCACCTACAATATACTAGGTTTTTTCATTGTTTATATGCTTTCGTTCATTGTAGGCACTATTGTTTTTGCTTTATTTGGGCTTGATTTCGAATCTGCATTGGGAGTTTCAGCTTCAAGTTTAGGGAACGTAGGTCCATCAATAGGTTCCTATGGTCCCTTAAATACGTTTTCTGAATTGCCAAATCTAGCCAAGTGGTGGTCCTCTTTTTTAATGCTTTTAGGAAGGCTTGAATTATTTACTGTCTTAATTATTTTTACTACTTATTTCTGGAGAAACAGATAAATTAACTAGGTTAAAGATTTTTTAATTCTTTCAACGGCTTCTATTATTTTTTTTTGTGAAGCTGCATAAGAAATTCGAATACAATTTGGGTTTCCAAAGGCATCTCCTGTAACAGTAGCAACTAATGCGTTCTCTAACAAAAAGAGGGATAAGTCTGTTGCGTTATTGATTTTAACCCCCTTAAAAGTCTTTCCGAAAAACGAAGAAATATCAGGGAATACGTAAAATGCACCCTCTGGTATGTTACAAGAAAAACCATCTATTTCAGACAAAAGATTTAAAATTAAATTCCTTCGGGTTTTAAATTCATCAATCATGTATTGGACTTTAGAAGGAGGTGCCTCTAAGGCGGTTATTACCGCTCTTTGGGCGATGCAATTAGCACCGCTTGTAATTTGGCCTTGCATTTTGTTACAAGCCCTAGCAATTGATTCTGGTGCTCCTAAATATCCGATACGCCAGCCAGTCATTGCAAAAGCTTTCGATACACCATTGATCGTAACGGTACGGTTGTACATATCGTTAAATTGAGCCATGCTTGCATGAGCACTTCCGTAGTTAATATGTTCGTAGATCTCATCAGAAACCACATATATTTTTGGGTATTTTTGAAGTACATCTGCAAGTGCTCTTAATTCCTTTACGCTGTATACGGAACCACTGGGGTTACAAGGGGAGCTGAACCAGATCATTTTAGTTTTCGTTGTGATTGCAGCTTCCAATTGCTCTGGCGTCATTTTAAAATCAGTTTCAATTGATGTTTTGACTTCAACTGGAGTTCCTTCAGAAAGTTTTACAATATCAGCATAACTTACCCAATAAGGGCATGGTAAAATCACTTCGTCTCCCTTGTTTAACAAGACCAATGCCACATTGGCCAAACATTGTTTGGCACCTGTAGATACCACAATTTGACTAGACTTATATGAAAGCTTATTATCTCTTTTAAATTTTGTAATTATAGCTTGTTTCAATTCTTCATAACCGTCAACAGGTGTGTAGGAATTATAGTTTTCATCAATTGCCTGTTTAGCAGAGTCTTTGATGAAATCCGGTGTGTTAAAATCCGGTTCTCCAAGACTCAAACCAATTATGTTTTCCCCTTTTCCTTTTAATTCTCTGGCTTTGGCGGCCATAGCAAGGGTTGCAGAAGTCGCCATATTTAAGATTCTGTCTGAAAGTAATTGGTTCATTTGATGTTGGTTAGGCTTGCATGGTAGGTTTTACCCCCATTAATTTTAAATAATTAAAGTGAGCAATAATTGCTTTTCTTGTTGTTTTGAATTCATTGTATGGTAGGTTAAATTCCTTAGCTGTTTTTTTTACTATCTCAGCAATTTTACCATAATGAATATGAGAAATATTTGGGAAAATATGATGTTCCACTTGGTGATTCAAACCACCTGTAAACCAATTGATAAATTTATTTTTTGGAGAGAAATTAACTGTTGTTTTGAGTTGATGAATAGCCCAAGTATTTTTAAGACTACCATCGTTTTCGGGCATAGGCATTTCAGCTTCGTCCATTATATGTGCCAACTGAAAAATTACACTTAAAATCAAGCCCGCCGTGTAATGCATTAAGAAAAAACCAATTAAAATTTTCCACCAAGATAGTTTTAAGATTAAAATTGGTAGTAAAATCCATATTCCTAAATAAATTACTTTAGAAACTACTAGAGTACTCCAATTAACAAATGGGTTTGGAAATTCACCATAGGATAACTTTCGTTTCATGTAGCGCTTCATCTGAACAAAATCAGTGGTTATGGCCCAATTAATTGTCAAAAGGCCGTAAAGTAGAATCGAATAATAATGTTGAAATCTGTGATACCATTTCCATTGGGCATGTTTGGTAAAGCGCAGTATTCTACCCGCATCTAGATCTTCATCATGACCATGTACATTAGTGTAAGTGTGGTGTAAAACATTGTGCTGTACTTTCCAATTGTACACGTTGCCAGCTAAAATATATATACTGCTTCCCATTAATTTATTAATCCAATCTTTATTAGAGAAAGAGCCATGGTTTCCATCATGCATAACATTCATACCAACACCAGCCATTCCAATCCCCATGACAAAAACTAAAATAACTTGAAGCCATGGACTCATATTTAGGGTGAGGATAAGTGCATATGGAACCAGAAAAAGACTGAACATTATTAATGTTTTGAGCCAAACCTTCCAATTACCAGTTCGTTTAATGTTGTTTTCTCTGAAATATTTGTTTACTCTTGAATTTAGGGTTCTAAAGAAGTTTGCAGGATCTTTTCTGGAAAATTTAAGGGTCACTTTTTTCATCTAATTTTATTATTTTATCAAATATAATTAATTAATCAGCTCCATATTACAACCAATCATATTTTTATGAAATTTATAACTATTTTTAACAAAATTTTTTTTGTGAATTTAATAACCAATTATTTTCCTAATCTATCTTCTATTCAAAAAGAACAATTAGAATCCTTACCTAGTCTATATCAAAGCTGGAATTCAAAAATAAATGTTATTTCAAGAAAAGATATAAACTTTCTTTTTTTGAGACATGTTTTACACTCTTTAGCTATTGCAAAGGTTATTAAATTTTACCCAGGCTCATCGGTTTTAGATGTGGGGACTGGAGGTGGTTTCCCAGGGATACCACTGGCAATTTTGTTTCCAGACACAAATTTTCATCTAATCGATAGCATAGGTAAGAAAATTAAAGTTGTTGAATCAGTAAAAGACAACCTAAATTTAAAAAATGTCACGACTCAACACACTCGAGTAGAGAAAATTGATAATTTGTATGACTTTGCTGTATCTCGTGCAGTTGTCTCTATGCCTACTTTAATGAAATGGGTATGCTTGAAAATCAAGAAAAAAAGTAAACATCAACTTAAAAATGGAGTCCTTTGCCTCAAAGGGGGAGATCTGACTGAAGAATTGAAAGCTTTTCCCAGAGCTAAAACTTACAATTTGAAAAATTATTTTGAAGAACCTTTTTTTGAAACTAAAAAACTAGTTCATATTTCAATTTAATAAAAAGTGTAATTAGAACGACGTGGTAAAATTCAAAGTCAGCCCTGTATTTGGACTAACAGGTCTACATATTCCACCAACACAAAGCAAGCCACCTCTCTGGCGACCGTAATTTAATGCGATTCTTGATGCTCCTTTTACGTAGCTTCCACCAATATTAAAAAAATGGATTTTTGTATCTTGATCTACAATACTTTCTTCGTAATTGTATGAATCATTCAAATATATTCCAAAGTTGGAATTAAAAAAATACTCCGCTGTTCCACCCATCCAATTTCGAGCATCGTCGTTAGTAGAAAGGTGTTGTAGTTCCACTCGAAAGGACTTTCCTTTAGAGAATTTATAGGTGCTTTCAGCAATCCCAATCCATGCGCGCACTTTTTTTCCGTTATTTTTTGATTCTAAATAACTTTTATCATAAAATAAATTAATATAAGTAAATATTGAGCTCATATTTCTATTCCATTTTTTTCTAACCTCTAAGTTATAGTCAGAATATAATTTGTTTTTAAAATTCAAAAACTCTGTCTCATAAGTTAGTTCATCATTAGTTACGAAGTCATTGGGTAAATCATTTTCAATATTATTTTCTAAGCTTGCCCAATAAGACATATTAAAATTGATTTTAGTTCCATATTTTCCCCCTAAAACACTACCTTTTTTAAAATTGTAAAACAAATCTATGAAATGTCCAATTTCACCTGACTTTACTATTGGATTTTCTAAATTTTCAATAATTAGTCCAGGCTGGGATTGGTACAGATAAATGTTAGCTAAAGTGTAATCGTGTTGTTTATTGAGTGCAGGTAAGTAGTTGATGCTCAATTGATTTGTAGGGTTGTTTATTGCATTTGCAAATCCTCTCTCAATAAAGAACCGCATATTTTCTAAACGCCTAAAATTGTAACTCAGACCAAACCCTTTTTGGCTATAACCTGCTGACCAACTAAGAGAATTACCTTCAAAAGTCTCGGCCATAGAAAAAGTCACATCGTTTGGTATGGTATTATTAAGCCTAATGTCTTTACTTTTTCTTATGAATTCAAAATTAGAATAGAAATTATTATGTGAAAAGTCAAGTCTTGCAGAAAAGGCGTTGACTAAATCTGGAACTTCTGACATAGATTCGTTTTGATATAAGTCATAATCTTCTTTTTTGTTAACATAACTTAATCCTAAAACAAGATTAGTGGATGAGGTTGTTTTAAAAACATTACTCATGTCAATTTCAGAATCAAGACCAAAAATGCTTCCATCGGACAGTTCGAACCCTTTACGCTGTTTACCGTACAAAGAAGTAATCTTAATAATGTCTGTTGGATAATAAATTAGTCTAGCTCCAAACAATGCAGAATTGACTCCCAGGTTTCTGTCTTCCCAAGCTCTTAAAATCAAGCCACTACCAAATTGCTCGTAATAATTTCCAAGTGTAAAATCTATTTTTTTTGTTTTAAATCTAATGTAGTATGTTGCTATGCCAAATTCTTTATCGTATAGTTTACTATTATTTAATAAGTTTTCGGGCGCATAGCTTTCTAATTGAATTCCAGCAGAAAAATTTTCATTAAAATTATAATCCAATCTTAGGAAGTTTGTGGTTCTTAAGTGTTCTTTTTCCTCAAAATCACCAAATTCTGTATCATTAAGGTACCACTGCGAGTTGGACTCAAAGCTAGCGCTCAGATTGTTAGAGATCTCATAAAATATAGAATTAGATTCGTCATTTTGGCAGTTTGCAAAAAACATGCACAGCATAATAAGAACCCCAATAAGTTGTTTAGTCATTTTTTTATTTATTAATAATCTGATTTAAATAAATTAATCAACGTGTTTAATGAGTTGTGAGTACAATTCATCTTCATAACCTGGGCTATACCCCATGTGCTTGTATACAATATCTCCGTTCTTAACAATTACAGTGTATGGAACAGTACTAACCCCGAAAGCTCTTTTTAAATCACTATTTTCATCTAATAGAATCTCAAAACCCCATTCTTTTCCATTGACCATTGGTTTTATACGTTTTGATGTTCTTGAGTCATCAATTGAAACAGCGAAGTATATCACATTTGTTTCAGAAATCCAATCATCATACACTTCAGCTACAGCATCTAATTCATTTTTACAAGGAACACACCATGTAGCCCAAAGTGAAATAATCATCAAATTATTTTTTTTAGAAATTTCCATTGTTGAGGTGCTTTGACCTGAAAGCGTTTTCAAAGGAACGTTAGGTAATTGTGTTTGGCTATTTGTACAAATACTAAAAAGCAGTATTAAAATTAAGTAATTTTTATTCATTTTTTTAATTATTTCAAGAACAACATCAAAATTACAACATTTAAAAAAATTATTAGTATGTTTGATTAATACTTTATAAAGATTATATTCTTTGAAGGTATATTAATAAAACAATATTATGAAGTATCAATTTCCAGTTATTATTATTTGTTTTAGTTTTTTGTTCCTATCATGCTCTGGTGATGATAATGCAGCAGCAGTTAATCCCGATTCTGGAAATAACAACGATTTAAATTCAATTACAATTTCTACCGTAGTTCAAACTTTTAATAATACATCACCTGTTGCTTTTATAGTTAAAGATAATTTGAATAACTCTGTAACAAATCAATCTACAATCACTGCAAACGCTGCAGAAATCTCAAATCCACATCTTTTTACTGAGCCTGGAGTTTATCAAATTAGTGCCACATTTCAAGATTTTACATCAAATACTTTGGAATTAAATATTGAAGACAACCCCCCCACAAGTATAATTCTTTCATTCAACCAATCTGATTACATCATTGGGGATGAAGGTGTTTTTGTAGTTAAAGATAATTTTAATAATATCATAACCGAGGAATCTGAAGTAACTGTTAATGGAGAAATAGTCACAACTAACCCTTTTAGTTTTGACCAAGGCGCAGTTTATGAATTTATAGCAACATATCAAGGGCTAATTTCAAATACTATAACAATCGAAATATTTGATCCGTCAGACTACAGTGACACTACGTCATTTATCTCTACTGGATCTCCTTCAAATTTTACCAAAAAGGTTCTTTTAGAGGATTTCACAGGGACTTGGTGTCCACAATGTCCACCAGCTGCAGCGGCTGTAGCAAATGCTGTAAATAGTAACGCAAATATATTTGGAGTAGGGTATCATTATAATGACCCAATGCAAATTCCAGAAACCGCCTTTTGGACCAATCATTATAATGTTACTGGATTCCCAACAGTGTACGTTAATGGACCTGATACTCGTTGGAATTACTCCTCTATGTCACAAGTAAATAATGAATTGTCTGAAGAGGCAACGTTGGGATTATCCGTTGAAGCAGAAATTGTTGGGGGTAAGCTGGATCTTGAATTAAATATTGGCTTCAAATCCAGTCCTGTTGAGGAAGTGAAATTAATGATTTACCTAATTGAAGGAACTGCAACTTCAAGCTCTCCACAATCTGGCTCATCACAAGGAACTAATTATGTACATAATGATATACTCAGAGAAGTTTACACTGACCAATTAGGCGATGTTATTCCGCCGAGCAATACTTTATCAGGTGGTATTTATACCAGAACAATGACTGGATTAGACATCCCTGAAAATACTACTGATTTTAATGATTTGAAGGTTGTAGTATTTGTAAGAAATACATACACCAAAACTTTTGTAGATTATTTCAATCAAACCCACGAAAACTCCCCACACTATGATATATATAATGTCCAAGAGGTTCATGTTGGTGAAACAGCTTCGTTTGATTAGAAAGCTTTTAGTCTAAAAACGGATATTTATAGTTTTCTGGTGAAACAAATGTTTCTTTTATCATTCTTGGAGATACCCATCGCAGTAGATTTTGAGCTGATCCTGCCTTGTCATTAGTACCTGAGGATCTAGCTCCGCCAAAAGGTTGTTGCCCGACAACTGCGCCTGTAGGTTTGTCATTAATATAAAAATTACCAGCTGAATTTTCAAGTAATCTGGTTGCAAGGTTTGCAGCATATCTATCAGTAGAGAAAATTGCTCCTGTTAATGCATATTCGCTTGTCTCATCAACAAGTTTTAGCGTTTTTTCAAAATCATCATCATCAAAAATATAAATCGTAATTACTGGTCCAAAAAGCTCAGTTGACATGGTTTCATATTTTGCGTCAGACGTAACAATAACAGTAGGTTCTATGAAATATCCTTTACTTTTGTCATACCCACCTCCTGCTATAATTTCTACATCATCATTATTTTTAGCATTTTCAAGATAGCTAACTATTTTATCAAACGAATCTTCATGTATAACAGCTGTCACAAAGTTTGAAAGGTTCTCAGGAGACCCTATTTTTATTGATTTTAGGTCTTCTATTAAAAATTGTTTAATTTCTTTCCATATACCTTTTGGTAGATAAGCTCTGGATGCCGCACTACATTTTTGCCCCTGAAATTCAAACGCACCTCTTATAATTCCAGTAGCAACCTGTTTTGGATTCGCTGATATATGCGCTAAAATAAAATCTTTACCACCTGTTTCTCCAACAATTCTTGGATAAGTTTTGTAATTATGTATATTGTTTCCTATTTGTTTCCATAATTCTTTAAAAACAAATGTAGAACCAGTAAAATGCAATCCAGAAAAGTCTGAACTGGCAAGAACGGTTTCAGTAATCATAATAGGATCACCAAAAACTATATTAATTACTCCAGGAGGTACTCCAGCTTCATTAAATACATCCATAATAACTTTTGAAGAGTAAATTTGACTATCACTTGGTTTCCATACAACTACGTTACCCATCAGTGCCATACATGCAGGTAGGTTACCTGCAATAGCAGTAAAATTGAAAGGAGTGATAGCATAAGTAAAACCCTCTAGAGGACGGTATTCAACACGATTCCAAGTGGAACTGGTACTTTTAGGCTGTTCATTGTATATTTCAGTCATGAACTGTACATTGAATCTTAGAAAATCAATAAATTCGCAAGCCGCATCAATTTCGGCTTGGTGCACTGTTTTAGATTGTGCCAACATGGTAGCCGCATTAATCTTTGCTCGGTATGGTCCAGCAATTAATTCAGCTGCTTTTAAAAAGATTGCAGCACGTTGTTCCCATGGAAGTTGCGACCATGTTTTACGGGCTTCCAGAGCAGTGGAAATCGCTAGTTCTATGTGCGGTTTATTTGCAGTATGGTAAGTGCCGATAACATGTTGGTGGTCATGAGGTGGACTCATGGTCTTGGTATTTTCAGTTTTGATATTTTTTCCATTGATGTACATGGGAATATCCACCCTTGAGTTATACATTGATTTGTAGGCTTTGAGAACGTTTTTCCTTTCTGCGGACTCTGGAGCATAAGATAGTACAGGTTCGTTTAACGCCACTGGCACTTTAAAAAATCCTTTTCCCATAATTTAAAATAATTAAATAATTAAAGTTTAAAATTACGATTTATGGTCGAATCAACCACAAACTTGTATAGATTAATTTTGGGCAAAATCTGCGCAAAGCCTGAAGTTTGGTATTGTCACTTCAAATTCTTGATTGTCAGACAGGCGGAGCATCTTATAAACTCCTTTCATGGACCCCATTGGCCCCTTAAGAGCACAATCAGAGTTGTAGCGGTAGGATTTAAAAGGTCTTATAACAGGTTGTTTTCCAACAACACCTTCTCCTTTAATGGTATCAATTTTGTTTAAAGCATCCAAAATCGTCCATTTTCTTGATATTAGTTTTACCGGGTGTGGGTTATTATTTTCAATTTCGATGTTATAATTGAACCTGAAACGAAGGTCCTTTCCATCATAAAAACTGCTCTCAAAATGCGATTGAATAGAAATTTTTACTCCCTCAGTAATTTGCTGAATCATTGTTAAATAATATTAATTTGTCATTTGAACAGAATTGGCTTCTCCTAATCCAATAAGTTTGTCATAACGTGCTCCAAGGTCACGGTAATAAACAAGTACTTTGTAATTGTTTTCAGTTTCATCAAAATTCCCACTGATTGCCCCCTCTTGCAATGTATTTTCCTTGTCAACCACTACATATTTGTAGTTATAAAAACCTTGTTTCATTAATAATGTTGCTTCGTAGATCCCCTTTTTTTGGTTGAAAACCATTTGATTTTCTTTTGTTGTTGAAAAATTATTAAATCCACCATAGACATAAACCGCAGTATCAAAGAATTCTCTAGTGTTAAGAGAAAAATGTACATAAGTGTAATCAGCTTCTATTCTTGGGTCTTCACGGTCTAAAATGGTCACCTTATAGCCACCATTGATGTCGGGATTGAAGGTGTATTTTAATCGTGAACGTTCAATATTTGTATATAAATAACTGTGATAAAGTTCTCGTAGGTCAATATAGCGTATTCCTAAATTTGTGGCTCGTATGTCTTTGTTTTCAAAGAATAGATATTCATTCCCTCCCCAAAATAAAGAGGCATTATTGTACCTGTAGACCAATTCATTGCCAATGATGTATTGAGGTTTTAATCCATGGATTGCAGTTTTGAGATTGTTGTTCTGAAGCACAGTAGTTTTGATCGTTTCCAAGGGATTGTTGAAATTTGAAGTGATTGGTGTAATTTTAAAATCCACAGATTGTGTTTCGTTAATCAAAGCCACGTCTCTTGAACGCCTAATTTGTACGCCCACATTTGCCATGGGCTCAACGACCATAAATTTTCGACTAAATACCAAATCATTATAATCGTCAAATATTTTGAGAACGTAATTTCCTGAAACTTTCAAGCGTGTTTGTTGGTTAGGGATTTGCAGTTGATAGTGAGAATAAATTTGGTAAGTGTTAAATGAATTTACGTAATCTACAATTCTGAGGTTATCCATCCCTGAAAGATATTCTGTTTTCATTAATTGAGAAGGACTCCAATCGCAATCAAAATGTTCAATTATATAATAAAAATCTTCTTCTAAATTATTGAGGACATCAAATTCTAAGACCAGACGATCGTTGAGATTGATAATTGCCAAACCAGAGGCGTTATCTGTGACTCCAAGAGATATGGTTTTGATGTCAGCTGGGGGGTCAACCTCTCGAACTTGTCCGAACAAAAATAATGGCAATAGAGATGAAATAGTAAAAAGCTTGAAATTGGACATTTATTGATAAAATTGAAAGTAAATATAACCAAAAATTATGGTGTCTGTAAATTTTAAATTTTAACATAAAAAATCCAATTAAATTTTATGAAATATGCATTGTTTATTTGTAAATTTGCTCGATTTTAAGATTCAAATTCAAACATCCAAAGATTTATGTCCAAAGAAATTAGAATTAGTAAAGGTCTTGACATCAGACTGTTAGGTGCAGCCACTCATTCAATTACAGATGCCATAAAAAGTAATTTTTACGCACTAAGGCCTGATGATTTTCACGGGGTAATCCCAAAATTAGCGGTAAAAGTAGGCGCCAAGTTAAAAGCCGGTGAAACTGTTTTTTTTGATAAAGCCAATGAAGCTATCAAGTTTGTTACTCCAGTTTCAGGTGAAGTCATAGAAATCAAAAGGGGTGAAAAACGCCGAATTCTTGAAGTAAAAATCAAAGCGGATAAAAAAATTTCCTACAAAACGCATAAAACACTCTCATTAAAATCAGCACAAGCAGATGCAATCAAAGCGCTTTTGCTTGATTCGGGTTGTTGGCCATTTATCAAACAGCGTCCATATGATGTGATTGCAAATCTAGAAAGTCAACCCAAAGCCATTTTTATTTCCGCTCATGCCACTGCACCACTTGCTGTTGATTATAATTTTACCCTCCAAGGAAAAGAAGTTGAACTTCAAGCCGCTGTCACAGCACTTTCAAAACTTACCGATGGAGCTGTACATGTTGGAGTCTCTAAGGCAGCAAACTCACCTTTCTATGATTTACAAGACATATGCATACACAATTTGTCTGGACCGCATCCCTCAGGAAATGTTGGTACCCTAATTAATAAAATAGATCCCATAAATAAAGGTGAGACTGTTTGGACCATTGCCCCTCAGGATTTAGTCATCATAGGTGAATTATTGTTAACGGGTCAATTCAATGCAGAGCGAACAATCGCCATGGTAGGCTCTCAAATTGAGTCACCTCGATATTTAAAGACCCGTATTGGAAGTGAGGTAGCCACCATGATTTACGATCGTGGGATTCAGAAAGATGCTCACGCTCGAATTATATCAGGTAATGTACTTTGTGGAAAGGAAGTGAAACCGGATGGATTTTTAGATTTTTACAGCGATGTGATTTCCGTCATTCCGGAAGGTGACGATTATGAATTTTTTGGTTGGAACAAACCTGTTTTTGACAAGGTTTCAACCTCTAGAGCTTTGACATTCTCATGGTTAACACCTAAGAAAAAATACGACCTCAATACCAATACTAATGGAGAACATAGGGCATTTGTTTTGACAGGCTCATATGAAGAAGTTTTTCCTCTGGATATATTTCCCATGCAGATTCTTAAGGCATGTATGTATAAAGATTTAGACGAAATGGAGGCCCTTGGAATGTACGAAGTGGCTCC
>CEVX01087727.1_pt1 | contig 18560 bp, 13 predicted proteins | sample 356561 | NCBI WGS metagenome assembly CEVX01 (sample SAMEA2623886, study PRJEB7988) | marine metagenome | biome: marine biome (ENVO:00000447); feature: surface water layer (ENVO:00002042); material: "saline water (ENVO:00002010), including plankton (ENVO:xxxxxxxx)" | depth 5 m | reverse complement strand
TATTGTACCACAAACTCAAGCAAGCCATTAAAACGGGAATGTTTTCAGAAAAATCATTATTTCTAAAGTGCATATCCATATTTCTAGCACCCTCAAGTAATTCATTAAATTTTTTATATCCTATTGATAAGCAAATTGACAAGCCAACTGAACTCCACAAGGAAAATCTGCCCCCAACCCAGTCCCACATTGGGAAAATATTTTCAGAACTAATTCCATATTCAATCGCCTTTTCAACATTACTACTTACCGCAATAAAGTGTTTTGAAATATCATTTTCACTGGCTGTCTTCAAAAACCAACTTCTAACAGAGTTTGCGTTTGTTAGTGTTTCAATTGTTGTAAAAGTTTTTGAAACTATAATGAAAAGTGTTGTTTCTGGTTTGACTTTATATAAAACTTCGTAAAGATGGTCTCCATCAACATTACTGATAAAATGTGTATTTAAATCAGTTTTATAATGTGATAAAGACTCCACAACCATTGACGGCCCAAGATGAGAGCCTCCAATTCCAATATTCACTACATCTGTGATTTTATCACCCTTAAAACCTTTGTGATTTCCGTTATGTACAGATGTGGTAAATGATTTAATCTTCTCTTTTACAGTTTTTATTTCAGGAATAATATTTTTTTCGTCAACTAAAATTTTTTGATTTTCAGACGTTCTTAGTGCTGTATGGAGAACAGCCCTTGACTCTGTTGAATTTATTTTTTCACCTGTAAAGTACTTTTCAATTGATGATTTAAAGTCAATTTCAATTAATAAATCATTGAATAAATTAATTGTTTCAGAATTAATTTTGTTTTTTGAAAAATCAAAATAAAAATCTTGCCAGCTTAGACTTAATTTTTCAGCCCTATCAATATCATCCATAAACATATCGTAGATATGAATATCTTTAATGTCATTAAAATGATTTCTAAGTTTATTCCAAGAATTACTTTTAGTAGGGTTAGTTGACTTTAATGACATTATTCGAAATTTATTTGATTTAATGTTTCTTCTAGAGGAACTTTATATATTTCAAAATTAACTTTTAATTCTGAAGGAACTGGCCTGCCAGCAGGTAATTTTTGTTTAAAAGGATCAACCTGGATATTATTTTTCCAAAACCTATAACAAACATGTGGACCCGAGGTGTTTCCTGTCATTCCTATTCTACCTATCACATCTCCCTGCTTCACATATTGACCTTTTTTTACCCTGCCATTTTTTTGCATGTGTAAATACTGAGTTGAGTAAGTGTCATTATGTTTTATTTTTACATAGTATCCATTAGCTCTAGTATAAGCTGATTTTTCAACTCTTCCGTCAGCAGTTGCCATTATGGGTGTACCTGTTGGAGCAGCAAAATCAGTCCCTTTATGGGGTCTTACTTTATTACCATAGTAAGCGATTCTTCTTTTAAGGTTATACCTTGAGGAGATATTACTAAATCTAACCGGAGACTTTAAGAATGTTCTTTCTAAACTATTACCGTTTTGATCATAAAACTCCGTAATTTTCTTAAGTGAGTCCGTTTTGAAATTAAATGCAAATAGTTCTTCTCCATTATGTTTAAAATATGCTGCATCAATATTTTTTATGCCTACAAGAATCGTATCCTCTATATATCTCTCATTATATATTATTTTAAAACTATCCCCATTTTGAATCCTTGTAAAGTCAATCGTCCAAGCATAAATATCAGAAAGCTGATTGATTAGTTCCCAGGGCAATCCGTTTTCATCCATCGTTTCAGAAAGACTACTGCTTATCACTCCTGATGTTGCTTTATTTACGATTTTAAAAGGTTTTTTCTTATTATAGGCTGATATAGAATCAAAGTTTGAAAAATCAATTACTAAATAGTTAAGGAGGTTTGGCTGGTATATAAAGTACTGTGGGGTTGCTATAGAGTCCTTGGCTGAGAGAATAGTGTATGGTTTACCTGCAGTTAACCATCTTACATCAAAAGAATCTTTTATACTTTGAACAATGTTATATATTTGAGAATAAGACATCTTATTTCTCAGCATTATCTCACCAAAGCTGTCTCCAAACTGAATAGTATCTCTGTCGACTCGGAAATTATCTAAATTAAATCCAAATTCGATATTTTGCTTCTTTGGAGTTTTATCCCCTTTAATTTCACCAGTAGTTAAATAATTTAAAGCTAATATTAAACCAAAAAAACTGAAAGTAATTAAAAGGATAATAGCCCTTGTTTTTATAGAATCATAAAAACGTCTCTTCGTGTTATGTTTCCATGTTTCCGACATCTAATTAAATTTAATTTCAAATGGATTATTAAGATTGCTAAAGGATTCCAAATCAATACGTATTGACCCAACAATTATGTCAGCTTTTATCTTGATAGGGATTCTATTTTTATCAGCAGTAATCCACATGGTTAAACTTTCGTCTTTCTTGAATACTCTACCTGACTGAACATAAGGCTGAATTTTATAACATAAAATTTTACCAAAATTAGTATTTAAAATTTCAGTTGACAAATACTTTATTTTTAATTTATAATTTTCAGAATCAAAAAACATATCAATCGACATTTCGTTTCTGCCATCTAGTTTTTCAATACTGAAAAAATTTCGTAAGTAATAAAAAACCGAAACCATATCCTGAGAATTTTTCTTAAATGAAAAATCTTTAGTTGTATTATTTTTTAAATTATCAACCTTAGCAATTTGTGTTTTTTGATCAAATAGTATTTCAATATTCTTGGTGTATCCACCTTCATTTATATTTCGGATAAATTTATTTGGTAAAATGTCTTTTTTATAAAAATAGCTTTCATATCTATCGTGAACCTTAAAAAATAAATTTACAGCTCCAGTACTTTTGCCTATCATCTTTGCATGAAGTAATTCCTTGTTACTATTGACTTTATTTAGATTCACTGTTGCCTCACCTGCTTTAAACCAACCACTATATGAAAGTTTATATTTAAACCACTCACCCGATTTGAAAGCCATTTTATTTTGAGCATTTGCAAAATGCAATAAAAAAAACAGCAGGATAATTAGATGATATTTCATTTTAATTATTGAAATAGTTATAAATAATTCTTGCTTTATTCTGACCAACTACAGAAATTAGCTCTTCAATAGACTTTCTCTTAATACTGTTAACCGACTTAAATTTCCTAATCAGATTTAGTTCTGTTTTTTCTCCAATTCCCTTAATACTGTTTAATTCTGAATTAAGGAAATTATTATCTCTTCTATTTCTGTATTGTCTTAAACTAAATCTATGAGCCTCATCTCTTAGTTTTTGTATTAACTTAAGTGATTCTGATTTTTTATCTATATATAGAGGGGTGCTTTCATTTGCAAAATATATTTCCTCCAATCTTTTTGCTATTCCTATAATTGTAACTTTTTTTTCTATTCCAAGATCTCGCAGAACTATCAACGAAGAGGAAAGCTGCCCTTTACCTCCATCTATAATAATTAAATTTGGTAGGTTCTGCTTTTCTTTAATCAATCTTGAATATCTTCTGAAAACTACCTCTTTCATTGAAGCAAAATCATCTGGCGAGGAAACAGATTTAATATTAAAATGTCTATAGTCTTTTTTTGAGGTTTTGCCATTTTTAAAAACAACGCATGCTGACGAAGGAAATGAACCTTGAAAGTTGGAGTTGTCAAAACACTCAATGTGTTGAGGCAAAGATTCCATGTTTAAGTCTTTTTGTAAAGTTTTCAAAATCCTCAGACCACTGTCTGAAGATTTTGTTTCTAATTTTAACTTAAAGAAATTCATCTTGTAGTTTTTAATATTTCTTATTGACATTTCAACTAAATGTTTTTTTTCTCCTAAAACGGGGACAAATGACTTTTTATAATCCATTGATTCAACGTTTATATTTGAGCACATCTGTTTTGATTTTGATAAAAACTTAAGTTTAATCTGTGATATTAATTGTTCAAGTATTATTTTGTCTTGTATAATATTTGATTTCTTTACTTGAGTATTAAATGAGCTTATTATAAATCCATTTGAAATTTGAGTAAAATTTATATAAGCATAATCTTTATCAGAAATTATCACATAAATATCTAAATCTTTAATTTTTGAACTTACAACCATTGATTTAAATTGATAATTTTCTAAAGCTTTCAACTTAGTTTTATATTCTTCTGCTTTTTCAAACTCTTCGGCCTTTGATAAAGAAATCATTTGCTTTTTAAGCTGAGACTTTGATTTTGAGAATTTTCCCTTCAAAATACTCTTCACTGAAACTATTATTTCTTTGTATTTATTTTCAGAAATTAAGTTTGATGGTGAAAAATCATCTTTTTCAAAACCTAAGATTATAAAGTGTCCGTTTTTTTCAAGAACCCTCAGAGATAATTTTATTGAAGAATCATTTATGATTTTTTGGGGTAAATTATAATTTGTTTTTCGAATTGGATAAATGTTATTTATTAAATCCAAAAGAGTATTGATTGTCTTAATGTTGGTGTATGGTCCAAAATATTCTGAGCCGTCATTTATTACTTTTCTTGTTAAAAAAATTCTTGGGAATCGTTCATTTTTTATACAAATCCAAGGATAAGATTTCCCGTCCTTTAGTAAAATATTATACTTAGGTTTAAATTTTTTTATAAGATTATTTTCAAGTAAAAGAGCATCAGATTCTGTTTCAACAAGAATTACAGAGATATCATCGATATTAGAAACCAATGATTTTGTTTTTTCGTCTGAATGTTTTGAATTAAAATATGAGCGTACCCTGTTTCTTAAATTTTTGGCTTTACCAACATATATTACATTTCCAGACTTATCTAAAAACTTATAAACACCTGGTGATTTAGTTAGGTTTTTTAAATAATCAGTAAAGTTGATTTTTGGCATATATCAAATATACCACGAAAGTTAATTATGTGTAAAAGAACGATACACTATTTCTGCATATTCTTTGCCTCGATACTTAAAGTAGCATGTGGAACAAGCATAAGCCTTTTCTTTGAAATAAGTTTACCAGTTACTCTACAGATTCCATATGTTTTATTTTCAATTCTTATTAGGGCAGTTTTCAAATCTCTTATGAATTTTTCCTGTCTTAGTGCTAACTGAGAGTTGGACTCCTTACTCATAACCGTACTTCCCTCATCAAAAGCTTTAAATGTTGGTGAGGTGTCCTCAGTGCCATTGTTAAGATCGTTCATGTATGCACTTTTGATAAGTTCAAGATCATGCTTGGCTTTATCAATCTTTTCATTGATTACTTTTTTAAACTCTGCCAAGTCAGAATCTGAATATCTAATATTTACATCTTTACTCATAGTTTCAAACTTTAGTTATAAATATTTTTGTTTTTAATTCATCAAAAATAATATCTATTCCTCCTCTGCTTTCAACATTAAATTGAATGATGTTGGAAAGTGTTTCGGATTTGACATAATCTAGGTTTTTATTTATTGCATTTTGAATTTCATCGTCTCCGTTAAAAATTAAATTTATTCTGTCTGTAACTTCAAAACCTTCTGATTTTCTTAAATTTTGAATTTTACTTACAACTTCTCTTGCGATACCTTCATTTCTAAGCTCATCATTAATTGTTATATCAAGAGCAACAGTGATGTTTCCCCCATTTGCTACCTGCCATCCTTCAATATCTTTTGAAGAGATTTCAAAATCATCAATATTGAAAGTTATAGTTTTTTTGTCAATTAATAAATCAATTTTACCTGTTTTTTCTAGCTCAATTATACTATGAGTATCTAATGAATTAACAACACTTGAAATTTCCTTCATAAACTTTCCGTATGTTGGCCCAAGTTTTTTAAAATTTGGTTTAATCGATTTTACCAACAAGTCAGATTCTCCCTCCAAAAACTCAATGCTTTTTACATTTACTTCACGCTTAATTTCTTCAGAAACACTTTTAATTATGTTTTTTTCTTCAGAGTTATTTAAAGGGATTAATATCTTAGATAATGGTTGTCTTACCTTAATTTTTTCTTTTGCCCTAAGCGATAAAGTAAGGGAAGAAATTGTTTGGGCATAATTTATCCTTTGCTGTAATTTTAAATCAATTTTTGAATTATCGGCAACCGGAAAATCTTCCAAGTGAATGCTTTCAGAATAATTCTTATTTATATTTTTTGTTAAGTCTACGTAAAGCCTATCCATAAAAAATGGAGAAATAGGTGCAGACAACTTTGAAATATCTATCAACACTTTATATAGAGTTTGAAAAGCAGAAATTTTATCTTTTTCATATTCGCCTTTCCAGAATCTTCTTCTGCTTAATCTCACATACCAGTTACTTAAATTATCAATAACAAAATTATTTATAGCTCGTGCAGCTTTAGTTGGTTCATAATCATTATAAAATTTATCCACATTATTAATTAACGAATTAAGTTCTGATAAAATCCACCTGTCTAATTCTGGTCTCTCATTAAATTCGATTTCCTTCTCACTATAAATAAATTTGTCAATGTTTGCATAGAGTGCAAAAAACGAATAAGTATTATAAAGAGTTCCAAAAAATTTTCTTTTCACTTCGTCAACTCCTTCAATATCAAATTTCAAATTATCCCATGGGTTCGAATTTGATATCATATACCATCTCGTGGCATCAGGTCCAAAATCAGAAAGTGTTTTAAAAGGGTCAATTGCATTTCCCAGTCTTTTTGACATTTTTTGACCATTTTTGTCTAGGACTAGACCGTTAGAAACTACATTTGTGTAGGATACCGAGTCAAATACCAATGTACTTATTGCATGTAAAGTGTAAAACCACCCCCTTGTTTGATCTACACCCTCAGCGATAAAATCAGCTGGAAAAAAACTTTTTTTATCAATATACTCTTTGTTTTCAAAGGGATAGTGCCATTGAGCATATGGCATACTTCCAGAGTCAAACCAAACATCAATTAGATCGGCTTCTCTAAACATTTTCTTTCCAGACTTTGAAACCAAAATGATTTTGTCAACTATATTTTTGTGAAGGTCAATTTTTGAATAGTTTTCATTTGAAAAATTATTGGGTTCAAAATCTTCAAAGGGATGTTCTTTCATGTAACCAGCACAAATAGATTTGTTTATCTCTTTATACAATTCTTTTATAGACCCAATACAAACTTCCTCAGCACCATCATCTGTTCTCCATATTGGTAAAGGAATACCCCAAAATCTAGATCTTGAGAGGTTCCAATCATTCACATTTTCAAGCCACTTTTCAAATCTGCCTTCCCCTGTTGATTTAGGTTTCCAATTAATTTTTTTATTAAGTAGAACCATTTTGCTTCTGTACTTAGAAGCTCTAATGAACCAAGAATCGATCGGGTAATAAAGAATAGGTTTGTCAGTTCTCCAACAGTTAGGGTAACTATGCTTATATTTTTCAACTCTAAATGCCTTGTTTTCAATTTTTAGCTTAATGGCAATCTCAATATCAACAGATTTTTCAGGGATACTTTTGGAGTCATAATATTCATTTTTGACAAACTTTCCTGAAAATTCACCCATTTCTGGCCTGAATTTTCCCTGTAAATTAACCAATGGAACTAGATCTCCAGATTCATCTTTAACCAGCATTGGTGGTATCGGTGGTTTCGCATTTTTTGCTACAAATGCATCATCAGCTCCAAAAGTTGGTGCAGTATGTACAATACCTGTACCATCGCTCGTTGTTACAAAATCACCGTTGATAATTCTAAATGCATTTTCTGGATTATCGAAAGGTATAGCATAATCTAAAAGTTGTTCATATTTAATATTCTCCAAATCTTTACCCTTAAATGTACACACCTTAAGGAAAGGAATCTTTTTTGAATCAAATTCATACTTATTGATTTCATCTAAATCTGATATCTCATAGTAATTCCCTGAAAATTGTTTTAAAATCAAATCTTCTGCAACAATATAATCAGCCCTTAATCCTGTATATTGATTGAATGATTTGATTAATGAATAATTAATTTTTGCACCAACAGTCAATGCAGTATTACTTGGTAATGTCCAAGGAGTTGTGGTCCAAGCAAGAACAAAAATTTCATCATCTGAATTTAAAAATTTTGGGAGCTCAGCTTTCTTCAGTTTAAATTGTGCAGTAACAGTTGTATCAGTGACATCTTGATATGTACCTGGTTGATTTAATTCATGTGAACTAATTGCAGTCCCAGCCTTGGGAGAATAAGGTTGTATTGTATATCCTTTATACATTAGATCCTTATTATATATCTCCTTTAGAAGCCACCAAACTGACTCCATATATTTTGGGGTATATGTAATGTATGGGTTGTCAACATCAACCCAATAGCCCATTTTTTTTGTTAAATCATTCCAAATATCGGTATACTTCATCACAGCCTTTTTACATTCATTATTGTAATCTTCGATTGTGATTTTTTTTCCGATATCTTCTTTCGTAATACCCAAGGCGTTTTCAACTCCCAATTCAACCGGTAGACCATGTGTATCCCAACCTGCTTTACGCTGGACAGAATACCCCTTCATCGTCTTATATCTAAGAAATATATCTTTTATGGAACGTGCTAAAACATGATGAATTCCAGGGAGTCCATTTGCTGAAGGAGGGCCTTCAAAAAAGATAAATGGATTTTTATCATTTGACTTTTCGATTGATTTTCTAAAAATATCATTATCCTCCCAGTATGAAAGAATTTCATCGGAAATTTGAGATAGATTCAATTTTTTATATTCCTTGAAAGTCATCGATTTTTTGACATTTATTGAGGGAACGAAAATACTAAATTTACTTAACTATTAGGAAATCTTGTCAATCAAATCCTCTACACTTGTTAAATAAACTACTTCAATTTTTTTTGCTACTGTTGTATCACAATATTTAGAAATAAATATTTTAGAAAAGCCTAACTTTTCCGCCTCTTTAATTCTTTGATCAACCCTACTTACTGGCCTAATCTCACCAGATAATCCAACTTCAGCAGCAAAACAATAGTTTTCTGGTACATTTATATCATTATTCGAAGATAAAATTGCAACAATTATTGCCAAATCATTTCCTGTGTCTTCAACTTTTAGACCACCTGTGATATTTAAAAAAATATCTTTTGAACCTAAATGAAAACCTGCTCTTTTTTCAAGAACAGCTAATAACATGTTTAGTCTCTTCGAATTAATCCCGGTAGTACTTCTTTGAGGAGTTCCGTAAACCGCTGTGCTAACCAGAGCCTGCACCTCAATCAAAAAGGGTCTTGAGCCCTCTACAGAGGCACATATAGCTGTTCCACTTAGTTTGTGTTCTGATTTTCCAATAAGAATCTCTGAAGGATTTATTATCTCCTTTAGACCCTCTGAAACCATTTCATAAATTCCAATCTCATTGGTCGAACCAAACCTGTTTTTCTTAACACGTAAAATCCTATATAAATGATTCCTGTCACCTTCAAATTGCAGTACCGTATCAACCATGTGCTCCAAAACTTTTGGGCCAGCAATATTACCGTCTTTATTAATATGTCCTATTAACATGACTGGGATTGAGGTTCTTTTTCCAAAATTAATCAGTTCAGCTGTACAAGTTTTCAGTTGTGTTATACTACCTTGTAACGAATCAACAGTGTTTGTGGTCAAAGTCTGGATAGAATCAATAATTAGAATATTTGGTTTAATTTTTTCAGCTTGTGAAAATATATTTTCTAACTTATTTTCGGAATATATTAGACATTCTTTATTGGAATTTTTTATTCTGTTAGCTCTTATTTTTATTTGATTTTCACTCTCCTCGCCAGAAATATATAGAACTTTACTGTTTATTTTTAATGAAATTTGTAAAAACAAAGTACTTTTTCCAATTCCGGGTTCTCCTCCAAGTAAAGTGATTGAGCCAGGGACAATACCTCCTCCTAAAACCCTATTAAATTCATTGTCATTTGTTTCAACTCTAAACTCATCTTTTATCTCAATTTCGTCAACAGGGGTTGGTGTATTTTTTGAAACACTTAAATCTGAACTCATATGATTCCAAGAGCTAACTTGCGCTAACTCTACGATTTCCTCAGAAATCGTATTCCAACTACCACACTTATTACATTGTCCCTGCCATTTAGCATATTCAGCGCCGCATTCTTGACAATGAAATGTTTTTTTAATCTTAGACATAATCTAATAATTAAAATCTTGATTGATTCTATCAGCTAACTCTAACAAATATTCTTTTGTTAGGCCTTCAACTTCATTCATATTGTAAGCTGATCTATAAATAAGCATTGCTTTTTCTGGGTTTCCCCTTTCCTCATAAAATCTTCCCATATAATAGCTTGGTAATATTGTACCAGGATATTCCTGGTTTGCTAATTTTGATAAATCTTCATATAATTTAAATTGCTCAAATGATTCAATGTATTCCTCTATTGCCATAAAATCATTTATTGAAATTTTTTTATCGATATCATAAAAATCCTTTATTAACTTATATTTATTTTCAATATATGCAATTGGTGAATATTCTAGCTTTGTAATTATTGAGTCATATTCTTTCTTATCTATTTCTGGATAAAGTGAATAAAGTTTTTTTAAAGCAACTGGCAGAGCTGTAGAAGGGATTGTGTAATGATTATCCTTATCTAGAATAATTGATTCAAACATCAAATTATTATTTTTAATACCAGATAATGATTTTTTTAATTTGTTAACATTATCAATTATTGTTTCAAAATCATTTAAAGATGATAACAAAATATAACTGATTTTTGATTTAGTTTTTACTAGATTATTTATTAAAAAATCATTCATTCGATTAGATATCTTTGGACTAATTGAAATCACACCTCTAATAAGTGGGTTTTTTTTAAGTATAAAAAAATTTGCAAAATTTGCTGTTCTTTCATGGCCTATAATTATATTAAATTTAGAAATTCTGTAATTTTTTTTTAGGTACGGAATTAATTCTAAAACGATAAAATCATAGAATGATGCAGTGGACGAAATCGGTAAATTAGTTACATTATCAAAAACACTGGTATCATTAAATCTGGAGTTTTTTTGATTTATACCAACAACTATATGCTCGGGAATGTTTCCCCAAAATGAGAGGTAGTCTGTATTGCCTGAGACTAGATTAAACATATAATCTCCATCAAAAACTATAACTAGAGGATATTCTTTTTCTAAAGCACTGTAGGATCTTGGTAGCTGGATTTCCACAGTTCTTTCTTCATTTAAATATTTGGATGAAATAGTATCATGTAGCCTAGAAATATTTAGTGAATCAAGACTCTGAGAGCTTAATAAATTTATCGATAAAATAAAAAATACCGTATTTAATATATATTTTATCATTTGTTATTTCTGTTAATGAAAGGTAATACAAATAAGGATAATCCACCAAAAATTACCACCATCATTGTTTGGGATAACCAACTCACCCATCCAAATGCTAATGCTGTTGTAGATTGAATTCCATACCAACCCAATGATTCCTCAACGGCGAGTGGATAAATGCCTATTCCGCCGTTAGAAAACATAATTGATAATGCTGACAAAGTAAATGAAATCATTAATTTGAAAAATGTAACTTCATGTAGTTCAAAAAATGCGTTAGATGTTGCCCAGAACATAAGTATATACATCAACCATATAAAAATACTGTGAAAAATAAATAAATTCCTTTTTTTCATCTTAAAAATTACAGTCAAACCTTCAATAATTCCTGAAAAAAAATTTGCAATAGATTTATAATACTTTGATTTTTTCAAAATCCTCTTTAAAACAAATAACAGTAAGACAAAAACACTAAAGTAAATAAGAATTACTGATATTTCAGTATCCTGAGTTAATGAGATTAATTTATCAGAAATCCTCTGAAATTCTATAATTAATCCAATACATATTATAATAATAATACATATAATATCAATAGCTCTTTCTGCAACTATTGTTCCTAGTGTTTTTTCTAAGGGTATTTTTTCATATTTTGAAATCATAGTAGCTCTGGCTAAGTCTCCTGCCCTTGGAATTGTATAATTAATTAGATATGCAGAAAAAACCGCTAAAACACTGTTTATTAATCCAAGCTTATAGCCTAAAGGATTAATAAGAAATTTCCATCTGTATGATCTGGAAATATGACTCAAAGCACCAAGGATTATTCCTACAGCAACCCATGTATAATTTATTTCAAAAAAATATTGTGTGAAATCAGAAAAAACGATATTCCTAAAAGAAAAATAAATACAAAAAACACCGACAGAAATTGGCAGCAATATTTTAAAATAATTTTTTATCAAATCAACTTAATAAATTATTTTCCTCATTTGGAAAAATTATACTTGGTTTAAAGCTTTTAGCATCGTCAAGATTAATCGAAGCATAAGTTATCAGAATTAAAATATCACCAATATTAACCTTTCTAGCTGCTGCACCATTAACAGTGATTTCACCAGAACCTCCAGATCCTGGAATTACATAAGTAATAAATCTTTCACCATTGTTATTGTTCACAATATGTATTTTCTCTCCTTCAATAATATTAGCGGCATCCATTAAATCCTTGTCAATTGTTATACTTCCAATATAATTTAAATCTGCTCCTGTTACCTTAACTCTGTGGATTTTAGATTTTACAATTTCAATATTCATAAAAATTAATAAAGTTTTATATTATCAATAAGTCTAACACCGGAAACATATGCGGCAATGAATGCCCTATATTTTTCGGTTGGCTTGTATCTGATTGGTTTTAAATTTTGCTCATCAGCAATTACAAAATATTCCAATTTAATTTCTTTAAAATTTGACAAATTATTATATATTTTTTGTTCGATTTCATCTATGCTTAAAATGTCAATCTTTTCTTTTGTAAAATTAAGTGCTTTAAACAAATTTGTTGCTATTTTTTTTGACGAAAAATTTAATTTATTATTCCTTGAGCTCAAAGCAAGACCATCTTCAGATCTTATTGTTTCACATCTGATTAATTTAATTTTAAAATTTTTTTCTTCAATAAGATTCTCAATTATTCTAAGTTGTTGAAAATCTTTTTCTCCAAAATATGCATAGTCAGCTTTAATCAGGGAAAACAATCTATTAACAACAGTGGCAACACCAACAAAATGATTACCTCTAAATTTACCCTCCATATATCTGTCAAGCCCATTAAAATTAAATTCATCCAGTCTAATATCACCAGAATACAGTTCGTTTGGATTAGGGTTAAATACAATGATTTTATCTGAAATAGAACTTAATAATTCTAAATCCTTATGAATATCTGAGGGATAAGTTTTAAGATCATCAACACTATTAAACTGAGTCGGATTTATAAAAATAGAAACCAGTGTAGCATCATTCTGAGAGGTTGATTTATTAACCAAAGAAAGATGACCGTTGTGAAGTGCACCCATAGTAGGGACAAAGCCAATAGTTTTTTCATTACTCTTTAAATTGTTAAGATGATTTTGTAAATTGAAAATATCCCTTAAAACTAGCATTTTAATAAAAAATTAACAGCATGTAAACTTAATACATTGCAATTAATCTACATAATTTTTGTAATTTTGCTACCTCTTAGGGGCACTTCAAAAAAGTGAATTAATGAAAAACAGAAAGATTTTATACGTATCGTCTGAAGTGGTACCATACTTACCCGAGTCCGAAATTTCATCAATGTCCTTTGAAATTCCTAAAATGGTTAACAAACAAGGTGGCCAAATTAGAATTTTTATGCCTCGATACGGAAATATAAATGAAAGAAGACATCAATTACATGAAGTTATTAGATTATCAGGGTTAAATCTTGTGATTAATGATTTAGATATGCCGTTAATAATTAAAGTTGCCTCTATACCCAAGGAAAGAATACAAGTTTACTTTATTGATAACGAAGATTATTTCAAAAGAAAAGCAACATTTACCGATTCAAACGGTAAGCTTTTCGAGGATAATGATGAAAGAGCAATCTTCTTTGCTAAGGGTGTTTTTGAAACTATAAAAAGGTTAAACTGGCCGCCAGATATAATTCATATACATGGTTGGATGGCAGCATTGTTGCCGCTTTATTTTCAGCAGATCTACAAAGACGACCCAATCTTTCAAAACAGCAAAATTATAACATCCCTTTATGGTAATGAATTCGATACTTCGTTAAATAAAAATATGTTAGATAAAATTTTATTTGATGAAATTGATAACAAACTTATTAGTACTTTAGGCAATCCCACTTACGAAAATCTGATGAAAATAGCCATCGATTCATCTGATGCTATTATTAAAGGATCTGAAAATATTTCTTCAGAAATAAATAATTATTTAAAAAACTATAAAAATCCTATACTAGATTTCCAACCTAATGACAATTTCTCAGAACCGTATATGGAATTCTACGAAACCTTACTTGCTTAAATAAAAATGAAATTTAATTTATTTAAAATATTACTTATTGTTTTAGTTATTGCTTCATGTGAAAAAGATTTTGCAAGTTTTGACTCGCAGGTAATTAATTCTGAAAATGCGATAAATTTTTCAACAAATAGTGTAGAATATAATGTTACTTCCAGGTCTAAAATGGTAAATCCAGTCCAAACAAATAATTTACCTTCATTCCTGCTTGGAAGTTATAATCATCCTCAATACGGTAGATCAAACTCAAACTTCGTTGGTCAAATGGTACCGTCAGAGTATAATCATGAATTTGGAGAAAATGTTGTTTTGGATTCTGTTGTTTTAACTATTCCATATTTTTCAAGAGGTGTTGATACTAGTGAAGACGGTGATATTACTTATGAGTTAGATTCTGTTTACGGAGATTCACCGATTAAGATATCTGTTTATAAAAATAATTTCTTTTTTAGATCATTTGATCCATACTCAGATTTTGATACATCACAGAGCTACTTTTCTAACGGATCACTTTCTGTTGAAGAAGTTATTGATTCTGGACAACTTGAAGCTGAATTACTATTTGAAATTGATGAATTTATTCCTAGCAATAAACAAATTAATTTAACCGAAATAGATACATCGGGAAATACTTATGTTTCACAGAAATTAGCACCAGCTCTAAGGTTTAAATTAAACAATCCAAATGAAAATTTTTGGGAAAGTAATTTCTTTGAAAATGAGGGAAATTCAGTTCTTACCAATGAACCTAACTTTAAAGAATTCTTTAGGGGTTTATATTTTAAAGTTGAAAGTAATACAGAAGGGTCGTTAATGCTTCTTAACTTTGCTTCTTCTAATACTAAACTTACAATTCATTACACTTCAGATAACACCAGTATTGGTGATAGTGATACTGGCTCTGTGGATGAAATTGAAACAAATCAACATGAGTATACAATAAATTTCACTGGAAATTTGATGAATATATTTGAAAATGAAAATCCAATCGATGTTGGGTTATTAGATCAGAGCAATGGAAATGAAAATATATATTTGAGGGGGGGAGAGGGTATAATTTCAACTCTTGACCTATTTTCAGGAACAACAATTGATGATGATGGAGAAGAAATTAGTGAGTTTGATCTTTTTAAGGATTTTTTCTATGACGACATCATAGATGAGCCTATCAGAATAATAAATGAAGCTTACATCGAATTTTTTGTGAATCAAAATTTTTCAAATAATGACGAACCTGAAAGAATATATCTTTACAACTATGAACAAAATTCAGCTCTTATTGACTACTTTTTAGATCAATCTGTCAGTTCCTTGACAATAAATGCTAAAATAAATCATTTAGAGCCTCTTGTTAGAGACAGTCTTGATGATGATAGGGGTATCAAGTACAAGATTAGAATTACAGAACATCTAAACAACTTAATTTTAAGAGATTCAACAAACGCAAAGCTAGCGCTTGCGGTAATTTCTGATGTTGGATCGGTTCAAAATTTTAAAATTTTAAGTAGTGATTCAGAAAGTGAAAACAAAAGTTTAGCATCTGGTGTAATTTTAAGTCCAAAGGGAACAATTTTACACGGTAATTTAAGTCTAGATTTAGAAAAAAGACCTAAAATCAAAATTTACTACACAGAACCTGAAGATTAATTGACTGATATTCTAATAAATATCGATTTTTTAATTTGATCAATAAAATAAATTCAAAATAATTATGTGCGGAATTGTTGGTTATTTAGGAGAAAGAGATTCATTGCCAATTATTTTGAATGGACTAAAAAGACTAGAATATCGAGGATATGATAGTTCTGGTGTTGCTGTGTATAATGGGTCTAACATAGCTAGTTGTAAATCAAAAGGAAAAATTAGCAAACTTGAAAAGCAACTTCAAAAAAGAAAAAATATTTCTGGAGGAATTGGAATAGGTCATACAAGATGGGCTACTCATGGAGAACCAAGTGATGTAAATGCTCACCCCCAGTTTTCCAATTCTAAAAAACTATGTCTTGTACATAATGGAATCATTGAAAATTATTCAACAATTAAACAAAAATTAATTAAGGAAGGGTTTTCTTTTGACTCAGAAACTGATACAGAAGTTCTTGTTAATCTTATCGAATATGTGAAGGATAAAAATAGTGTCAAACTTGGAGAAGCGGTGCAAATTGCGCTAAATCAGGTTGTTGGTGCATATGCGATAGCAGTTATAGATAATGAAAAACCCGATGAAATTGTTGTGGCTAAACTTGGAAGCCCTTTATGCATAGGTATTGGTGATGATGAACATTTTATAGGAAGTGATGTTACACCATTCATTGAATACACCAAAAATGTAATATATCTTGAAGATGGTGAATTAGCTATTATAAGAAATCATAAGGAAACTTTTTTCAGAAAAATTTCTGATGACTCATTAATTTCTCCAACAATTAATAAACTGGAGTTAAGCCTTGATAAAATTGAGAAACAAGGATTTGATCATTACATGCTAAAAGAAATATATGAGCAACCAAAAGCTATCAAAGACACTTTGAGAGGGAGATTGAATGTTTCTAATGGAATAATTAAATTATCTGGTTTGGATGATTACATTAATAAGTTTCTTTCAGCAAAAAAAATAACCATAATAGCTTGTGGAACTTCATGGCATTCTGCTTTAGTTGGCGAGTATATGTTTGAAAAAATCGCCAGAATCCCAGTTGAAGTTGAATATGCATCTGAATTTAGATACAGAGATCCTGTTATTGAAAGAGGCGATATTGTGATTGCTATTTCACAATCTGGAGAAACAGCTGATACATTGGCTGCTATAAAATTAGCTAAATCTAGAGGTGCATTTGTTTATGGCATATGTAATGTAGTTGGGTCTTCAATAGCAAGAGAATCTGATTCTGGATCTTACACTCACGCTGGCCCTGAAATAGGAGTTGCTTCAACCAAGGCATTTACAACCCAAATGACAATTTTATATATGATGGCTGTAAAATTGAGTAAATCAAAAGGTGTCATTTCAGAAAAATTATATCATAAGTATATTCTGGAAATTTCAAATATTGATAAAAAGGTACACACGGCACTATCTTCAAATAATGAAATCAAAAAAATAGCAAAAGAATTTCTCAAAGCTACAAACTGTTTATATCTAGGAAGAGGTTACAATTTTCCGATTGCACTAGAGGGTGCGCTAAAACTAAAGGAAATATCATACATACATGCTGAGGGCTATCCTGCTGCAGAAATGAAGCATGGACCGATTGCATTAATTGATGAAAATATGCCTACAATTGTAATTGCAACAAATAAAATTAATTACGATAAAATTGTAAGTAATATTCAGGAAATTAAATCTAGAAAAGGAAAAATATTTGCAATTGTTTCTAAGGGTGATAAAGAGGTTAAAGAAATTGCAGATCACGTAATTGAAGTTCCTGACAGTATTGAATCAATTACTCCTTTTATAACAGTAATCCCTCTCCAACTTCTATCATACCATATTGCTGTGATGCTTGGAAAAAATGTTGATCAGCCAAGAAACCTAGCTAAGTCTGTTACAGTCGAGTGATTTTTTCCAACCCCAGAATTTAACATGAGGGAACAAAATATTAAAAACCTTAAAACTGAAAAACTTGGTATAACGATACTAAGAAATCTTCTTAACGGATTTGATGTTCCAAATAAATTACAACTTAAAAAATTATACGATATACTTAATATTGACTATAAAAAATACTCAAGGAGTGTTGATGGGGTTCTTTTAAATGTTAACTCTTTTGAAGATGTTAAATCAAAAGAAGATTTTACTCTAATAGAGATTAAAACAACATCATCAAAATCTGTGAAAGAACTACCATATGGTGTTTTTTTTGGATTTACAGAAAATGAAGAAAACTTATTTAAATCTATTAATAATTATAGATTGTGTATAGTTCATACAATACTTAAAAAATATATTCTCTTAGACTACAATGAGTATACTTCTTTAATCCAAAATAAGAGAGTTCAATTTCAAATCAATTTCAAATCAAAAACTAAATAATCTATTTTGAATTATTTGAATTTCAAAGTCTGAATAATTTTGAATTAAAGTTTTTCCTTTTTTTAATGTTAACAGAGAACTAAATTTTAATATAGGGATATATTTAAATCTAGTTGGGGTTGGAATCATTAAGTCTTTGACTGTGGAATAATTAAGTTTTCTAATTATTTTTTTAAGAAGAATTTT
>CEVX01021784.1_pt1 | contig 18597 bp, 17 predicted proteins | sample 356561 | NCBI WGS metagenome assembly CEVX01 (sample SAMEA2623886, study PRJEB7988) | marine metagenome | biome: marine biome (ENVO:00000447); feature: surface water layer (ENVO:00002042); material: "saline water (ENVO:00002010), including plankton (ENVO:xxxxxxxx)" | depth 5 m | reverse complement strand
AACAGTCGTAGTTGGAGCAACAGTCGTAGCTGGAGCAACAGTCGTAGTTGAGCTCTCGCTGCACGAGGCAGCTAAAAGAAAGATGCCCACATATAAAAACTTTGTTTTAGGAATTAACATCAATACCCCCTATGTTTTGATGCCACTTACCCACATTAGCTGGCTATATAACTTTTCTCTTGATCGACGGATCACAAATTTTCACCTGTCAAATTCGCAAAGTATGGTCACTTGCAGCAACTTAATTGAGGTGTGATGAATAATAGAATTTCCGAACTTTTAAATTTGAACGATAAAACAGCTCTCGTAACAGGAGGAGCTACTGGAATCGGGGCATCAATTGCGGAAACTTTGGCAGCAGCCGGTGCCCACGTAGTGATTGCTGACATTAATTTAGAAGGTGCAAATTTGGTATCTTCAAAAATTGGTGGTCATGCTATTGAAACAGATGTAACAGATCCTGCATCGGCTGAATCGGCCGTTAATTTTGCTAATACCATTGGAGAGGGAATTTCGATATTAGTCAATAATGCCGGCTCATACCACCACGCTGGAAGCATCCTTGACCAGTCACACGAATCATGGGCTACCTCTATTTCAATAAATCTAGAAAGCATGTTTTGCTGTGCCCAGCCGGCAGCAAAGATAATGGCCTCAAAAGGTTCAGGTGGAACAATTGTCAATATAGCTTCGGTTGATGGAATACTTCCTTGTCTGGGTACAGGCTACGACACAGCTAAAGCGGGAGTGATTCATTTCACCCGAACCCTTGCTTTAGATCTTGCTCCACACCGGATAAGAGTCAATGCTGTTAGCCCCGGAAATATACCGGTCCCAACTCTTAAAAAAATGCACAATGGCGAAATAGCCCATTTTTGGCCTGAAGATTCATCCGAAACAGGCCTTATGGGTCCAATGATGAAAATGCGATCTAACAACATTCCTTTGGGTCGAAAGGGTGAAACGGAAGAAATAGCTAATGCTGTCTTGTTTCTAGCGGGTAGTGCTTCCAGTTATATAACTGGTCAAAACCTTGTAGTTGATGGAGGTTGGACCCTTATCTAGCTGCAATTATCTCATTCGTTCAAAGCTTCCGACAGCAAATTTCAAAATGTCCATGTCGTTTACTCCCCAATTAGCCATCGCTTCTCTAAAAGGAGTCATATGAGATGTCAAAAAGTGATCATTTAATGCTTCCTGTGTTTCCCATCTTTCAAATACATGTAAAACCGTTGGGTCTATTGGGTCGACGCTAAACACATAATCGATGCATCCATCTTCTTGATGCGTAGCTTCCATCATGTTGCGACATGCTTCTAAAACTTCTTCTGTCGCGGGTTTTTCTATTCTGATTGTTCCGGCGATAATTAACATGAATTAAGACTAGATTTAAAAAAAGATTATGACTATTTGAGAAGATTTAACGATAATTTATGTGTGTTGACCCCAACGTGTCAGATATCAAGGTGAGTTGATTTTAATAGATAGGAAAAAATGATTAATGACATTACTCTCAATGAGTTTGAAAGTAAGGCAAGAAACTGGCTCGATGCAAATGCTCAGAAAAAACAGGCTGTATCCGAAAAAGAAGCTGAGTGGGGAGAAGGTGAATTTAGCGTTTCCGTTTTTCATAATCTGACCTTCGAAGAAGAAAGAGATCTACTTCAAGAGGCGGCAGAATGGCAAATAGCTAAATCAGAAGAGGGTTACCACGCAATTACATGGCCAACCCAATACGGCGGTTTAGATCTACCTATTGAATATGCCAGAGCTTTCGCTCGTCTGGAATCTGACTATATTACTCCTTCACGTCACGAAACTTTTAGTGTCACGACGCGCTTAATCGCTCCAACAGTTCTTCATTACGGCACTGATGATCAGAAAGACGAGCTACTTTCAGATCTTTTCAGTGCAAGAATTTACTGCTGTCAGCTTTTTTCTGAACCTGGAACTGGAAGTGACTTAGCAGGTCTTGGGTGCAAGGCCGTTAAAGATGGTGATGAATGGGTAATAAATGGTCAAAAAGTTTGGAGTTCAGGCGCCCAATTCAGTCAATGGGGTGAACTAATCGCCCGAACACATTTTGATCAACCAAAACACAAAGGAATGACCGCTTTCATAATTCCAATGGATTTGCCAGGAATTGAAATAAGGCAAATAAGGCAAATGAGCGGCGGAACTTCATTTAATGAAGTTTTTTTCAGCGATGTTAGAGTCCCGGATAACCTCCGTCTAGGACCTGAAGGAGAGGGCTGGGGGGTCGCTTTAACTACGTTGAGCTTTGAAAGGGATCATTCCGACTCTGATGGAGGTGGCCGAGCAGGTGGAAAATGGAGTCAACTTCTCGACACCGCAAAATCTTTGGACCTTCTTCAAGATCCTCAAATTCGCCAACGGCTCATGGAGGTGTATACCCAAACCCAAATTCAGCGCTTTGTAAATAGAAGAGCTGCGGACTTAAGGAAATCTGGAAAACCGCCAGGACCAGAAGGGTCACTTGGGAAACTTCTCTGGACAGAAGGTATGGGACTTATGTCTGACGTGGTGAGTGAAATACTCGGTCCGCGCCTCATAGCAGATACCGAAACTTGGGGCACTTATGAATGGGGCGAGCACGTTCTAGGAGCACCCGGTTACAGAATCGCAGGTGGTTCAGATGAAATTCAAAGAAATATTATAGGTGAACGAGTTCTAGGTCTACCAAAAGAACCAGATCCATACAAAGGTCTACCGTGGGAGGAAATCCCAAAAAATTAGAACTACGAAATAACCTTGTTACGAAGGATTAATTTCTATTTCTAATGATTTCAAACCTCTGAGCATAAAACTTGGCAAATAATCAAAATTATTTGCAGCTGTCAACTCAAAAGAATCTATTCGTTTAACCAATTCTTCTAAGGCGACACGAAGTTCAAGCCTCGCCAAACTCGCACCTAGGCAGTAATGGGCACCTTTGCCAAAAGCTAAATGACTAAACAAGTCATCCCTATCCGGATCAAAGGTATCACCATTAGGGAAAACGCTCTCGTCGCGATTAGCTGATGCGAACATCACAACCATCCTTGTGCCTGCTGCAATTTTTGTGCCTGCAACCTCTACATCACGCTTAGCGAATCGCCAAAATCCTTGTGTTGGAGTAGTCATTCTTATCGTTTCTTCTACTACTTTTCCAGCTCTCTCCGGATCATCTCTTAGCATCTTCCACTGTTCAGGGTTTTCGCCAAGCAAACGCATCATTTCTGTCAATGTTTTAGTAGTAGTTTCATTTCCTGCTACTACAAGCTGGGAAATGATGCTAAGCATTTCTTCCATAGTAAGTGGTTCATCAGGAAGATCCGGATCCTCATCTTTATCTATGCGTGCGTTGAGTAGATTTGTGAGGATATCATCTTCGGGATTTTCCCGACGTTTCTCAAATTGTTCTGCAAAATAATGCTGAAATTCGATAATTCCTTTTTCATGCACTAAACGTTGATCATCAGAAAGAGCAGTACCGATTGCCGCAATATTATCATCGCTCCAGCGTTTAAAGTCTGCCAAACGGTCTTCTGGAACATTTAGCGCCTTGGCAATTGTCCTAACTGGCAACGGAACTGCGAATTTCTTAACAAACTCAACTTTGTCTTCGTTTATAAATGAATCAATCAAGCCAGATGAAATTTCTCTTATGTTTGGCTCTAGTGAACTCACAGCACGTGCAGTAAAAGCTTTATTTACCAACTTCCTATACCGAGTTTGATCCGGTGGATCAATGGTTAACATCGTTCCTATCCGTTTGTAGCCACCTTCTTCTTTGTAAAGTTTTCGAATCCGGTCTGCTAATTCAGCATTAACTGGCATTGCTGCGCCACCACCGGTTTCTGACGAGAAAGTATCCGTATCTTTAATTATCTCTAAGACATCGTCGTATCGAGTTACTAAAACTATCGGAACTCCCGCCACTTCAGTTGAGTACACAGGATGCTCCTCGCGCATCTTTTCGTAATAAAGATGTGGACATTGCTGCACAGCAGGATCCAAAAGTTTAAAGCCTTCCAAACTAACGGATTCTTCTATCATCTAATTACTCCTGTTTTGAGCAAAACTCTTAATAACTTTACTGATTATAAGCATCTTTAATTTCATTCAGAAACCAAAGTAACTTGTCCCGTGTCTCCATTAACTTCAATCTCTGCTCCATCTGGTATTCGTTTTGTAGCATCAGTTGCAGCTACTACGCATGGTAGCCCTAGTTCACGACTGACTATGACAGCATGACTTATCTGACCACCTACATTCACTACAACTGCTCCTGCTGTCATGAATAAAGGCGTCCAGGCAGGATCCGTCAGTGGCGCTATCAAAATTTCTCCAGGTTCCAGCCCACGGGGATCAGAAGGGTCAGTTACTACTCTGGCTCTACCACGATAGGTTCCCGGACACCCCGGAACACCTTGAAGAACTTCTCCTACCGAAGCTGGTTCCATTTCGTCATCGCCACGTACCTCCCATTCAGTCATAGGAGGCACAACTCCATCTTTTACAAAAAATGGTGGTTCAATCGTCCACAACTGTTCATAATCGCTTGCACGTTCAGCTAGCTGCTCCGTGAAGTCCGAAGGATTGGAAACAAAAGATTCCAGCTCTTCGTCTAAAAGCATAAAAATATGAGTTGGCTCTTCAAGATGCCCTTCAGCTGCCATACGGTTACCTAATTCATAAAAAATTACGCGTGACTCGTTTATGACTCTCACCAAATTAGTTTTGGTTCTCTCGCGAAACTCCATCATGTTCCCAGCTACCAAAGCACCTTCAAACATTCCTACCAATTCTTCATTACCCATCTCTGCAAGAGTTGCCCGGATGCTTGCGATCACTTCTTGACGTTCAGTAGTTTTTACTGACTGCCTAATTTCTGGTGCTTCACTGTCATCCTGTAATCTGACCCGATCAAGAAGAGCCAACGCCAGTTCAGGTTTGGTCTCCCAACTGTTAGCGCTCACTTCCCATTCATTCGGGCCTCGGCAACCGAAACGGAAAATAAAATCAGTCCAATCAAGTAAAAAATCGGTTACATCCGAATCGTCTAAAGAATCCAAACGATCCAAAAGGCCTTCCACTCCCGCATCAAATTGACCGGTAAGAAGCCCAGAGTTACGAACCTTTCGGGAAATATCCCAAAGCACGAATGAGGGTTCAGCCGAGTCGACACTACCTAAACCTGACAATACCTTCATTGGAATTGACGGATCGCCAATTGCTTCACCAACTGCAAAAAGTAATCCTGGAGCCAACCCAGATCCAGATGAAGTTAAACAATGCAACGTAAAGCCTGAATGGTGCAAGGGTTGAATTTCTCTTATTCTCGATAAAAGTTCGTTTGACGAAGTTGAAGAAATATCAGGTCTATTTGCGCGGAGTGCTATCGTCTCTTCTCTTCCCTGATCAAGTTCGGGCCATTCATTAAGGGTCATTATCCAACCCGTGTGAGTATTAATACCATCTACTAGGTCAGGACGCTCATCATCGGGATGCGGTTCATAAGGTGGAACATCTGGGTGATCACCAAAAAATGCCATGTCGAGTTGTTCGACGGTTAATGCAGGATTTCTAACGCCTTGCATTCGAACATTCGAAAGATTTATGTAGAAATACCCACCAAAAAATCCAACTGCTTCAGGCCTTACCTGAGCCATTTCGCCTTCGGCTATGTTTCCTGTTCTTACGTAGCCGTCTCTCCATCCTTGAAGCATCGCGTTTTCCCATGAATAAGTCTGTCCTAATGGAGTCGCAGGCGTAGCCAAAACTTCACCTGCATTAGCTCTCGTATAATGAGGCCACCGCTCACTTGGAGTCCAATCACAAAACCATTTTTCGATCATTTTTTCTCCCTCCCGAAATTCAAGAATATCGTCACTCGAGTCACAGTAACTATCCGGCTGGGATTATCATAGTTAATGTCTGATAAGGAATAAAATATGGTCTCTTCAACAAGTCAAACTTTTTGCCGTATCTGTCACGCAGCTTGCCCAGTCGAGGTAGAAATTGAGGAAAATAAGGTCATTTCGGTTCGAGGAGTTAAAGAGGATCCTCTTTTCAAGGGGTACACCTGTATTAAAGGAAGACAAATTCCTGATCAAATAAATTCTCAGGAACGACTAAGATTCCACCTTAAAAAAACCAAAGACGGTCATTTTGAAGAAGTTTCAAGGGCTAATGGGCTTGACGAAGTCGCAAAAAAACTAGAAGAAATCATCAAACAGTACGGTTCTGGCGCGGTTGCAAGTTACACAGGCACAGGTGGCTATCAAAGTTCCTGCGCATTAGCGACTGCTGAAGCTTGGCATAAAGGAATTGGATCACATCAGCTGTACACATCGGTAACAATAGATCAACCCGCTAAAACTACTGCCCCTATGCGTACAGGCGCTTGGGGTGCAGGTATTCACAACTTTCGTGACTCAGATATTTTTCTTGCTGTTGGTAACAACCCAATGGTTTCTAGTTACAGCCCGCTTGGTGGTCTTCAAGGAACTGATCCATTTACAAAAATGCGGGAAGCAAAGAAAAAGGGAATGAAGCTTATAGTTATAGACCCTAGAGAAACTGAACTTGCATCTTCGGCTGATATACATTTGCAACCCATTCCTGGTGAAGATCCAACTCTTTTAGCAGGACTTTTAAATGTTATTTTTGAAAAATCTATTTACGATCATAATTTTTGCGATGAATGGGTTGAACCTTCAACACTGAATAGTTTGATCAAATCGATTTCAAGATTTACTCCCGAATACGTTTCGAAACGTTGCGATGTTGATCAGGGTGCGATAATTGAAGCAGCATTGATGTTTGCAAATGGGAAAAAAGGAGGCGCAGGGACGGGAACGGGCCCTAGTATGGCTCCTCATTCGAGTCTGACAGAACATCTAATAATCTGTCTCAATGTTATTTGTGGACGCTACAACCGTGAAGGAGATTTAGTAGAAAGTGGCAATTTCTTATATCCTGACTCGCCAAGATTAGCTCAAGTGATACCCGCAAAAGATCCAACTCCTGGACCTCCTTCTAGATTTAGAAATCTACGTGGTTATAGAGGTCAAATGCCTTGTTCTACTTTGGCTGATGAAATCCTTGAACCTGGAGAAGGTCAAATACGTGCGTTGATAGTTAGTGGGGGTAATCCCGTTGTCGCTTTCCCTGATCAAGAACTAACAATGAGTGCACTCAAAGACTTGGATCTATTGGTTGTTTTAGATCACCGAATGACGGCTACTGCAGAATTGGCTGATTATATATTCGCTCCAAGGTTGGCTCTAGAAAGAGCTGATGTTCCTCACTTGATGGACCGCTGGTTTGCTGCCCCTTATACGAATTACACCGATGCTGTCGTAGAGGCTGAATCTGAGCTCATTGCAGAGTGGGAATTCTTCTGGGAGATTGCGTGTCGAATGAACACTCCTATTGCCTTGTCTGGTGGGGAACTACCACTTGATCATAAACCTACAGATGATGAGGTAATTGATCTCGTCTATTCAGAGGCAAGAATGCCTATGGACCAAATTAGAGAAAATCGAGGAATCATTCACGCTGGTAAAGAATATGTTGTGCAACCTGCAGATCCTGGCTGCACTTCAAAATTTAACCTCATGCCCGATGGTATTCAGGTAGAAATCGATCAAGTTTTTGCGGAAGTAACAGGGGCGGAGCTATGGCCAGGATTTAACCCTGCCATTCATACTTTTCGACTAATAAGCCGTCGCCTCAAAGATGTACTCAACTCGTTGGGAACTGAACTACCTAAGATTGCTGCAAGATCTACCACTAACTACGCTTATATGAGCCCTGATGACATGAAAGATCTAAAAATCAGTGATGATGATTTAATCGATATTAGTTCCCCTAGATCGACTATCACCGGTGTCGCTAAAGCAGACAAAACTCTTAGACGTGGAATAGTTTCAATGGCACATTCTTGGGGCGGCACATCACTAACTGATGAAAAGGTCAGAGATATTGGAACACCCACCAGTCGTTTGACTTCTGCAAGAGAAGCAATAGACCCAATAAACGGGATGGTTGTATCCAGTGCCATACCCGTACAGGTGCAACTTACAAAAGAATTTTCTACAAACTAATTTTAAAGAATAATCTCTTCTGCCCGGAGCCTGTCGATCGTTTCCTTGTCTCGGTTTAGTTCACCTAGTATTTCATCATTATGTTGCCCTAATAATGCCGCAGACTCTCGCATTTCTGCTGGTGTATCTGAAAATCTAGCTGCAGGAACTGGTTGTCTGATTTTTCCTGCCTCTGGATGCTCCCAAATCCTTAATACTTCATTGTGTAAAACTTGAGGGTCCTCTAGTGTCTCCTCACCTTCCAAAATAGGTCCACATGGCACTTGATGCTCTATAAGTTTTGGAATGATTTCATCATTGGTCACCTTTTCAAATTCTTTCGCAACTATTTCTCCCAACGCAGCAAAGTTTTCTGGATTGGAAATTGCTGCCAAGCTGCTAAATCTTTCATCTTCACAAAGCTCATCTCTTCCTAAGGCACGTAGAAGTCCAAATCTTTGCTTGTCATTAGCCGCAAAGTAAATCAGTTGCCCATCTGAAGTGTTTGTTATGTTGTAAACCTTTGCGAGTGTAATTCCTGGGCTTACATCATCATCTAGCATCGTCAGATCCATCATTCCGTCAACCCAGAAAAAATACAAACACGAATCAAGCATGGGAATTTGCAAAAACTGACCCTCACCTGTTCGTTCACGCGAAAAAAGAGCAGCTGTGATTGCTTGTGCTGAAGTAAGCGCGGTACTTTTATCTGCCACAAGATTCCTGACTAAATCCGGAAAAGGAATCAGTGGATTTAATTGACGGCTGACCATGCTAGTCAAGCCTTGAATGACCGGATCTAAAACAGGTCTATCCGAGTATGGACCGTCTGGTCCAAAGCCACTTATTGAACAGTAAATCAGTTTTGGATTGACTGCTTTCAGTTCGTCATAACTCAGACCTAAACGTTCGATGGCTCCTGGACGAAAATTCTGAATGAATACATCAGCTTTTTCTACCAAATCAATAACTATCTGCTTACCCTCTTCTTTCGTTAGGTCAACCGCTAAAGAACGCTTACCACGATTGTTGTTAACAAAAAGAGCTGAAATTCCACCTTTTGCAAATGAGGGCAACCTCGTTACATCTCCCCCAACTCCAAGCGGTTCTACTTTTACGACCTCAGCTCCTTGGTCAGCAAGCAACATGGTAGCTAAAGGTCCGGAAACAACTTGTGTAAGATCCACAACACGAATTCCTTCTAAAGGCCCTGTCATATCATCTCCCCTTTATTTATTTTTATTTATTGATACTACTTATCCGTTGAATCCTTGAAGAAAGTGGAGACCTCATCATCAGTTGTATCTAGCATTTTTTCCAGAAACTGATGGAATCTTTGACCCCCACCTTCATTTAGACCGAAATTTACAAATTCTTTCATTCCAGTGTTTAAAGCTCTTTGTAAACGAAGACCTGTGAAATAATCTTCATCTTCAACGACAATACGCAAAAAATCCATTTGTTTTTTGACTACATCTGCTTGTTCTTCATCTGGAGGTTGAGTATGTAAAAAAGTTTGAATCGTTTTCGAACTTCCCGGTGTTGATCCCGGAAATAACTGCGACAGCATGTATACCTTTCCATTCGCATCAAAACTTGCGATTGAGACATGAGGAAAAATTGTCCACACTCCACCAACTAGCTCTGAGATTAGCCAATCATCTTCGTCTCTTCCTTCAAGTTTTGAAAAGTAGACATCGGGTCTTGTCGCCCTCTGGTGAGGTCCCCATGAATCATAGACAGCATGGCCGCCCCCTTCAGGTCCGAAAGTATTTCTGTGTAAGACCGGAAGATGGTATAGATCTAGATAGCCGTCATATGCGACTTTCCAATTCGGACCTTCAATTACTTGTCTACCAACTACATGACAATCAGCTAAGCCGAGATATTCCAACATTTCTCCATAGCCGCATAAGAAAGTGTCAATATCTATTACTGGATTTGTATTTAGAGTCACCCAAATCAGTCCAGCACGTTCATCACACGGAAGCTCGACTAAACCGTTGCACTCGTAGTCAATTTGACCAAAGTGCTCCTCTTCATAAACTCCAACTAATTCACCTTGAGAATTGTATGTCCATGCATGATAAGGGCAAGCATGACGTCTCGAAGATCCTGTGCCCTCTGGAACAACCACTGACCCTCTGTGCGTGCAAGAGTTTAGAAATGCTCTTATAACTCTGTCTTCTCCTCGGGTTACCAAAACAGGGACTCCTAAAATCTCAATTGAATGATAAGAACCTGGTTCACTAAGTTCTGATGAGCAACTCAAAACAAGAGGTAGTCGACGAAAAACATTTTTCATTTCTAAATTCCATTTATCGGAATTTGTATAATTTTCAGCCGGAACCTGAAAGATTTGATCTACACGATCTTGAGTCCCATTTTGGAAGTGCCTGAGTCCTCTTTGACCAAAAGCTACTAAACGCTCTTTACTCATAACACACCTCCTAACAATCTGTACTTTAATTTTAAACTATGGGTAAACAAATTTAACTGTCAGCACAAACCTTCTATAAAAATCTTTATTTGTTTAAATACTTCCCCAAGTCTCTCTATAAATCATGTCCTCAAGTGGTATCCGTGGATGAGATCGCGACGTTTTAGAACTATTGGCAGGAAAACCCATACCTATAACCATCGGCACGTCATACTCATCAGGAATACTTAAGGCAGCTTTAAGTTCTTTTTGACGATAAACAGTCATTGGACAGCTAGATAAACCTTCAGAATTAGCAACAATCATTGCGTTCTGTGCCATTCTTCCAATATCAAAATCTGGCCTAAGCCCACCATCTGAGTGAATAGCAAACACCAGCGCTACAGCCGCATCTTTGACCCAATCACCAAAATCACCACTTTCAGCAACCGAATTTCTACCTTCTTGTTCAGCGACAACTACGATTCGACCCGTTTGTCTATTTTTGCCACTTCCCGCCATCCTTGTTGCTTGCAATACTTTCAACAAAATTTCTTCAGGAATTGGGAGATTCTCAAATTCTCTTTTATCACGTTTTTCTATAACAGCCTTATAAGCATCCATACCTAATAATCGCATTAGTAGCAGGTAAGTGTCTAGATCGGGCATGATAGAAACTTGTAAAATGTTAAAAATCTTAGAGGAGAGTAAAATGTCTTCAAACTTACAAACTGCTTTCAACAACCTAAAAGAGCTTGAAGGCGCTGATCAGGGCTATGGAGAATGGTTTGAAGTTGATCAGAACCGGATTAATGACTTTGCTGATGCAACAATTGATCATCAATTCATTCACGTTGATCCAGAAAGAGCTTTAGCAGAAACACCTTTTGGAGGAACAATAGCTCACGGTTTCCTTTCTCTTTCCCTTCTTGTTCATCTGACAGCAAGCCTCCCGGTTGCGATTCCAAAAATGGAAGGCCAGCTAATGGGAATAAACTATGGTTTCGAAAAAATCCGTTTTATTAACCCTGTCCTAGCGGGTGCGCGAATAAGAGCTCAAAGCAAAATATCTTCAGTAGAACTGAAAGAACCAACTGCTGTGAATATAACTAGAACTATCACCGTGGAAATAGAAGGGCAAAACAAGCCTGCCATGGTAGCTGAATGGATAACACGATCAGTCTTTGCTTAAAACGTAGTTAATCGATCTGATAAAAATCTCATGGAAATAGAAAGTTTCAGCCCTGACATAAGTGAAGAAGACTTGAATTTACTAAAAAAGCGTCTTTTGAATACTCGTTGGCCGCACACAATTGGTGAAGATGATTGGAAATACGGTGTCCCAAACAAGTGGCTGCGCGAAATGATTCACTATTGGGCAAATACATGGAGTTGGGAAAAAGTAGTTCAAGAAATGCGTCGTTATGAGCACTTTAAAGTTGAAATAGAAGGAATAAGTATCCATTTCCTTAGATCAAAGGGAACTAAAAGCAATTCAATTCCAATCATCTTAACCCATGGATGGCCATGGACTTTTTGGGATTTTCGTGAGGTAATAACTCCACTCTCATCTCCTAAAGAAAAAGGATCCCCGTCGTTTGACGTAATTGTGCCTTCACTCCCCGGTTTTGGATTCTCTACGCCACTAACAAAGGCCGGAGTAGATGTCCCAACCGTTGCATATCTTTGGAACAAACTGATGACTGAAGTGCTTGGATATGAAAGTTATGCAGCACATGGCGGAGACTGGGGGTCTCTTATAACTGCGCATCTGGGTCATGCATATAGCGACAACGTCATTGGTGTCCATCTCGGGTTACCTGTTGTACCTGGGCTCATAAGGAGTGAAATATCTGATCACTATTGGGATCCGAAAGAAAAAGATTTGAGAGACAGAGCGGACGAAGCAGCACCATCATTAAAAAGTCATCTTGCAGTCCATACAAATGATCCCCATACTTTAGCTCACGCTTTAATTGACTCTCCGGCAGGTACAGCCGCTTGGCTCTGGGAACGAAGGCATAATTGGAGTGACAACAACGGTGATATTGAGTCAGTTTTTTCGCGGGAAGACTTGTGCACCAACGCATCTTTGTATTGGTGCACAGGGGCAATAACTTCATCACTAAGAATGTATTTTGAGCACTTTAATAAACCTTGGCCACTAGCTCACGGTCGTCAACCAGTAATTGAATCTCCAACTGCTTACGCGATTTTTCCCAAAGACGTAGTGGCGCTCCCAAAAAAAATAGTTGAGGAAAAAACAAATCTTTTACGATGGACAGTAATGCCCGCAGGTGGACACTTTAGTGCAGCCGAGCAACCATCCTTACTAGTAAATGACATCCAGGAAACTTTTTCGCAACTTTATAATAAGTAGGTTTTTTACCTATTTGATTTTTATGTGCATCTCTTCCAGAGGGAGCAAAAAGAAACTAGGTTCGTGAGCCGGATCTGATAAAGGTTTAGCGAATTCAAACCATTCGCTACGTTGCAGCAAAGCTGTAAATGAACTCTTTAATTCTTGACGAGCAAGGGAAGCCCCGGGGCAAAAATGTGCACCAAATCCAAAAGCTAAATGTCCGCCGTTATCTTTTCGTGTGATATCGAATTTTTCCGGATTCTCAAATTGTTCTGGGTCCCGATTAGCTGCTCCGTATCGGACCGAAACCATAGAACCAGAAGGAATTGTGGTACCACAAACCTCGGTATCTTCAGTGGTCATACGTGCCAAGCCTTGAACAGGGCTCCAAAATCGCAAAGCTTCCTCTATAAAGTTTTCGATAAGCTCAGGATTGCTTCTAAGCATTTTTTGCGTCTCTGGGTATTCAATTAATAACCAAATACCGTGCGCCAATGCACTAGTCGTAGTTTCAAAACCCCCAGTAATTAACTGATGCATCAAGTTTTGCAATTCAGCGATTGTGAGTGGTTCCTCACCCTCTTCGTGTGAATTCACCAATGCCGAAATTAAATCATCTGAAGGGTTTTGACGCCTCTTTTCAAACTCTTGTGCAAAATGTCTTTGAGCTTCCAGCTCTATTTCTGCTACTTCTCTAATCTCTTCTTCTGTAAGTAGTCGCATTGAGGGAGCAAGCATCGCGTCTGCCCACTTTTTAAATGTGTAAATCTGACTTCTGTCAAGCCCCAATTGTTCAGTAATGATTATTCCCGGGAGAGGCATAGCGAATTCATTTACAAATTCACATTCTCCCGAATCGACGAATGCGTCGATTAGAGAGTTCGCTACAGCATCAATATTCGGTGCCATTGCCGCTACTCTTCTTGGAGTGAAAACGCGATTTATAAGCTTGCGATAGTGGGTATGCACAGGTGGATCTGTGCGTTGCAAAGTCAGTACGTGTCCCCATCCTTCTTTGCTAAGAATTTCTTGATGGAGGCGAAGTTTTTCTGCTTGATGTCCTGAAGCTGCTCGAACGGTGCTGGAAAAAATTTCATGTGTCAATAAAGCTTCCTTTGAAGCTTCATAGTTGACCATAAGCCAAACTCCTGTTTCAGATACCCTATGCACGGGGCAACTTTCATGTAATTCGGCTATGAAATCCCAAGGTTCACTCTGAACCTTATGGTCCATAAAATTTGTTGCTACGGGACATTTATGATCTAACAAAGAAGGCGTTTCGTCGTGTTCGGTTTCTTCAACTGTCATAAAGTTAGGTTACGCAATCTAGATACAGAAGTCGACTTGAAGCCGATGTAAGGTTAAGCCATGGGGAGAATGAGTGAAAAAGTTGCTGTCATAACAGGTGGTGCAAATGGTCTTGGAAGAGCTACAGCTTTACGATTTGCTCAAGAAGGGGCAAAGGGAATAGTTATTGCGGACATGCTCGAAGAGTCAGGATTAGAAACTGTAAAGATGGTTCAAAATGCTGGTGGGAAAGCAACTTATGTGAGTCTTGATGCCGTTAACCGCCTCGAGAATCAAGAAATGATCGATGTTGCTTTAGCAGAATTTGGTTCAGTTGATGTTCTTGTAACTGCCGCTGGGGTTACACATCAAGATTATCTTTCGGGTGATCGAGAAGCCGAAGTAAAAATGGCAGTAAAGCGCGCTCAAGAAATAGAAAATCCTGTACAAGCATTCATAGATGGAAGCCTTGAAGAATGGCAAAAAGTTTTGGATGTGAACTTGACAGGAACCTATTTCGCACTTCAGTCAGCTGCCGCAGTTATGGCCGAACAGAATAAAGGAGGTTCAATAATTACTCTCGCATCAATTGCCGCAAAACATCCAGATGCGGGACCGACTCCGTATGTTGTTTCAAAAGCTGGAGTTTGGATGCTTACTAAAAAAGCCGCTCGTGAACTTGCTCCTGCCAACATTAGGGTTAATGCGATTGGACCAGGTTTTATTGAAACCCACATGACTACCATTTTTGAAATCGCACCTCCTGAAAGAGTCGAAGAAGCGCTTAAGAGCGTTCCGATGGGTCGAAGAGGTCTTCCAGTTGAAGTAGCAAATACTGCTCTTTTCCTTGCATCTGACGAGTCGTCATATATGACCGGAGAAATCCTTCACCCAGACGGTGGCTATTTCACGGAGTAAATTTTTAACTAGCTAACGATTGTCACAGTTCCTGTTGAACCGTCTACCGTAATAGTAGAGCCATCTCTTATACGATCAGTTGCATCAGCCACTGACACGGCGCAAGGGATTCCTAGCTCTCTACTTACAATCGCTGCATGGCTGGCAACTGCTCCAACGTTTACAACCACTGCCGAGGCTGTCATAAATAATGGGGTCCATGCTGGATCAGTTGTGGGGGCGATCATGACATCACCTGGTTGAAGCGATGAAGCATCATTAGGATTTAAAATTACCCTTGCTGTGCCGGTAGCGATACCTGGGGAACCGGCGCTACCCTGCAACACTTCTCCTACTTCTGCAGGATCAGATTTGCTTAAACCTCTCTTAGGCCATTCAGAAATAGGTGGTATGCCAACTCTTCCATCAACTATGTAAGGCGGTTCAACTTCATGCAAATACGCAAAATCTTTATCTCTTTCTAAAATTGTATCTCTCATTGAAATAGGGTCAGCAATAAAATCATCAAGCTCTGATTCGGTAACCATAAACAATTGCTGAGGGTCATCAATCGCGCCCACCGTCACCATTCTTGTACCTAGTTCCATCATTGCTAGCTTTGCTTCATGAACTGATCGAATAGCAGCATTTTTACCCATTTCCCTATACCCAAAGAAAAGAGCAGCCGATTTTATTGCTGCAGCAAGACTAGCGTGCGTTTCTTCATCATCTTTTACGAGATCTAATACTTCTGCAGTGAGTTTTTCTCGTGTTTCTGCTGACTTTATAGAAGCTAAATGAGGTGATTTATCGTCTTCTTGGAAACGTAATCTCTCCAACATCCCAAGTGCTAATTCCGGCTTTGTCGCCCAGGAATGGGACCTCATATCCCATTCGTTAGGTCCACGATGGCCACACTCTTCTATCAGTTCTTCCCAATGAGTAACAAAACTTTTAGCATCGTTGGAGGTTAAAGATTTTATTTTTTCTAAAGCTCCATCACTGCCATCATCAAAAATAGTTGTGAGTTCTTCTGAGTTTCGAATGATTCTGCTCAAATCCCACATACGGAATGAAGCGCCCGCAGACTCAACGTCTCCAACTGCAGACATAAGCTTCACGGCATCATCAGAACGTCCAATTCCATCACAAATAGCCTGCACCGCACCCGGCCCAAGCGAACAGGCTAATGCTGCTACACAAGATGGCACCCAAACGTATTCAAGTAGCTCAACCATTTCGCGTGCATATCTAACTAGCTCTTCATTAGATGACTCACTGTGATTTGGGCGATTTTTCACAGCTTCTCGAGCTACTTTGGATCTTTCTTCCATCATTGGGTAATCATCAGCGCTCATTACCCAGGCCATACTCTCAGCCACCAGTTCCTCAGCTTCTTCTTTAATATCTTCAGGGTGTTCTTCATACTCGGGGACATCGGAACGTTCACCAAAATACGCTAAATTTATTGCTTCTGGAGTGGCTCCAGGCATTCGAACTCCGAAAACCCAAGTCATTGAGAGACAGTTATAGAAATATCCTCCCCAAAGTCCAAAAGTGCTACGTGCTTCATGGGGAAATTCATCCAAATCAAAAACTCCATACTCTACGTATCCGCCAGCAACCCCCGGGCAGCAACCTTTCTCCCAAGCCAAGGTCCAACCAAGTGGACTCCATGGATCTGGACCTACTTCATCTGCGTTTCCGCGTGTGTAATAACGAAATCTTTCATTAAATGGGCTATCTGTAATCCAGCTTTCCATTTGAACTTCCTTTATTCTGATATTTTTAGGCTCAACTATTTCTATTTAATAAGTTCATGAAAAACTATCACTAGAAAGGAGATTGTACATATGGCGCGTATAGAAATTCCTGAAGGCGAAGGACACGAGGTCAGTAGGGTCTGGTCGATAGCGCCCCACATGGGTAAAGGGGTGCATGCTTTAAGTAAAGCTGTTTACGAAGAGAGTGGTCTACCTGTCCGTGAACGTGAAGCCGCTAGGATGCGGATCGCGCAATTAAACTCGTGCGATATATGACTGAATACGAGAGCTGCATCGGCGATGGAGCAAGGATTTGATGAAGATCACTACCATTCAGTTCACTTATATGAAGAGAATCAATCTTTTACAATTCGTGAAAAATTAGCAATCGAATACGCTGAGTGTTTTGCTCTTGATCATAAATCTATTAATGACGAGTTTTTTATTCGCTTAAAAGAACATTTCAGTGAAGAAGAAATTCTGGAGCTAACTGTCACAATAGGTTTTTGCGTTGGGATGGGGCGGGCATTAACTGTTTTGGATGTGGCACAGGACTTTGACATTAATTGGAGTCGTGAGCCGAAGAAACAAACCTAGAACTATGTCATATTCGCACGTAGAAAGAGCTAATGATCTAGAGCCTTCTGATGGTCATCGAATTTTGCGTGAAGAATGCCCTCTTCATTATGAAGAAAATTTTGATCCACCTTTTTACGTTGTTAGCAGACATGATGATGTCCTTGGAATTTTAAAATCTCCAGAACTGTGGGGCAATTCAGATGGTCCTGGTGTTTTTTATCAAAAAGGCGGTGTTTTAGGATCAACTGACGATCCTGATCACGCTCGTCAACGTCGAGTACTTAGAGAAGTTTTTCTTCCTTCAAAGATGCGTCTCCTTGAAAAAAGACTTAGAACAATCTGTAACGACCTCTGGGAAACTTTCGAAAAGCCCGGAGAAGGAGATTTTGTGGAACTTTTCGCATTTCCTTTTCCCGCACTCGCAATAGCTGAAATTCTTGGTGTTAATCCGAATGATCGAGAAAAATTCCATAGATGGGCTGACGATATTGTTGCCGGTCTAGGGGGTGGTGATCTCAAGCTTGTTGATAAAGCTAACCAGGAGCTATGGGCCTATATCGACGATCTTGTTGAAACGAGACTCATGTTAATAAATCAAGGTGATCAACTCCCTGAGGATGCTATTTCAACAATGACAATTGCCTTTTCAAAAGGGGATCTTTCAAGAAGAGAAATTCAACGTTTAGGGCACCAACTTCTTGTTGCCGGACACGAAACGACTGCGAGCCTTCTCGCTCTTATGGTTTACCGACTTTCCTCACAACCAGAATTACTCGAAAGTCTAAAAAATAAGCCGCATTTGATTGAAACTGCCGTCGAAGAATTTCTCCGTTTCGACTCACCGGTTCAAGGGTTGTTTAGAACTAATTCAGAAACTTGTCCAGTTCGAGACTCGATGATTCCTACAGGAACAAAGCTCCAAGCTATGTTTGCTTCTGCCAATCGAGATCCGGAAATGTGGAATGATCCTGACTCAATTAGGTTTGACCGCGATCCAGGACTTGCTAGACAACATCTTGCTTTCGGGTGGGGCGTTCACTATTGCATAGGAGCTCCTCTAGCACGATTAGAAGCTCGTTTAGCCCTAGAGAAAATTGTTACATCAAATACAACATTTAAAGTTTTGGAAGATCCCCCTATGACTCCACCATTTATTCTTCGTGGATTTACGGAACTTAGAGTCAAATGGAATTAAAA
>CEVX01162341.1_pt1 | contig 18622 bp, 19 predicted proteins | sample 356561 | NCBI WGS metagenome assembly CEVX01 (sample SAMEA2623886, study PRJEB7988) | marine metagenome | biome: marine biome (ENVO:00000447); feature: surface water layer (ENVO:00002042); material: "saline water (ENVO:00002010), including plankton (ENVO:xxxxxxxx)" | depth 5 m | reverse complement strand
TCTCCGAAGTGCTCGGCGTACACCTCATTGTAGGCCTTGAAGTCCCTGTCCATGTCAATCAGGAAGACTAGGACATCGACTACGTTTTCCAGTCCTGCCCCATACTCCTCTAGTATCACCCTGATATTGTTAATGACTGAGTGGGCCTGAGCCGTGATGTCGTAATCCAGGGGATTGCCTGAGTCATCTCTCACTGGTCCGCCCGGAATATCGTTGGTTTCCGGTGATCTAGGGCCCATTCCACTAATGAAAACCAAGTCGCCAACCCTTCGCAGATGAGGATAGGCCCCCATGGCAGAGGGCCCTGACTCAGCAGTGAAGGAACCGTCTTGGCTGGTCATCTTCCCTGCGGTCTTCTTACCGACCACACCACCGACCAAGCCCCCTACCGGGCCCCCGACGGCGATTCCAGCGGCGGCACCGACAGCACCGCCCGCATTCGTGAACATGGACTTCCCATACGAGTTGTAGAGGGCCTCGATCGCCTCATCTGGGGCCTCGACAATACTTTTGAGTATCTCTAGACGATGCGCGAATGCAGTGCTTTCCCCGTTCTCGCCCGATTCTTCGGGACTCATCAGAGCATCCCCTTGTCGAGGACGTCCCTGTCGCCATGGTAGAACTCTACATCGTCTTCATCGAACTCCTTGTCACCGAATGAGCCTGATGAGGGAGTTAGCGTCACGACTGCCCCCCCTGAGCCATGGAGTGCCTCGTAGGCTAGTACCTCTCCATCGTAGTTGTTGTGCTGGCCCATAGTAGCCGCCAACCACCAGGCGGGCTTGTATGCCACGACCTTCTGAACCCTTATCTGGCCGTGTATCTCCCTGGAGAGCTGACTAAGGTCCTCCAGTCTACCGTCAGCGAAGAACTCCAGTATCTTACGATTCCATTCGTCGTCCTTCGAGCTGTGTATCCTATCCTCAGTTGGATCTATGTGCTCTGTGAACATCCTGTTTGAGAGGCTCGAAACAACGACTGCGACTGCTTTTTTGCCCTGCTTCGCCAATGCGTCCCTGATTGCCTTCCCTAGGACAATGGTCTCAGCCCTGTTCGAATACATGTTGCTGGAGACTATGCATGCGGGGATCCTGTTGTCCGGATTGAGTAGCTTCAGAGCCACGACAGAGCCAGTGTCTATCGGAAATCCTTCGTATGCAATGGTACGGGAGTGCAGACCCCTCTCCTTCGCTGAGTCTGCAAGGCACTCTGCGAAGTCGACGTCCATCCTGAACTTGTACGGCATGCTCCCAAGGTAGTGGAAGTCGTCATCGACGTGTACCCACTCAGGCTCGGGATGAGCTTGGATCTGGTGACCAATGATGCTTGGCCAAGTCGTCGAGTATACGATGATTAGGTCAGCGTCACTACTCTCAATTCTCTCTCTGCATGTATCGAATGCCTGTCTCAGCTTCGCGTACCCCTCACTCGCATCTGGGGAAAGCAGGGGCTGGGGATGAGGGGGGCAGTAAATTCCGAACAGGATATCAGCATCTTCCACATTCACACCTCAGAGGACGATTTCGCGGGTTACACTGCTTGGGTCCCATGCCGCGACAAGGTTTCCGGTTCCGATTACAGACTGGTAGCCATATATCTCCGCTGAGTACTCCGGGTACCCCATAGCCGACATCATCCACGTCAGCCCTCCTGCCTCTGTCTCCCCAATGGTCTGCTCGGTGAATTCTGGGAGTATGTCGATGAGCTGCTTCATCTTGCCCTCTCTCATGAGGTCGACTAGCTTCATGTCCCATACATACTGACTGTGGTTGTATATGTGCTCACGGCTCATGTCTTCTGGAAGTGGAGACTCGGACACGAAATGCCTGTGCGAAAGACTGTGGCTACTGATTAGGACCACTTTCTTCCCGCTTTCCTCTATTGCCTCTACGCACGCCCTTCCCAGGGCGGCAGCTTGTTCGTTCATGACCTCGGCTGAGTAGTAGTGGGCGTTTCGGTTGCTGCTAATGGTTACTATCGGCTTGTCCCAATCTGGGTTGAGCATGTGACAGGATGTGATCGTACCGTAATCAACCCTGAAATCCTGATTTCTCATCATCTTAGTGATTATGCCATGTTCGGAGGCCTTCTCTCGCATTTTCTCTGCTAGGTCAACGTCTACTTTGATGTCGTAATTGTACCTGAATATGTTCGGGAAGACGGGGTCAACAGACTTGGACTTGAACTCAGGCAATCCTAGGAAGTGGGTCCCGATGTAAGTCTGCCAATGGGGAGTGAAGATAACCAGAGCATCGTATTCGATTGACTTCAGTTTTCTAGCTAGCCTATTGTAGCCCCATCTTAGAGTCTCCCAACCGCCCTCTGATGTGGGTTCGTTCTGCTCTGGATTCTCGGCATAAACGACATGCGGGGGGTGAGGGGCGAGGCACCCTAGCACGATTTCCCCCTTGGGCATGTTACCTGAGATGAAGAAATCTAAAGAAAACCTTTCGGAGAAATACCATACTTCATTGGTGAGAATTGTAACGGAGGCGTGTGAAGTGGGACCAACCGCCTCTTTGGCCGGTAGCAGCGCCGAGTATGATGGGATTCATAGCCGGTTGCTTACCATATCTATCAGAGTCCCAGTATCTCACCACAGAGACAAAATTCTCGCTATTCGCACCATTTGGAATGGTGGCAATCGCTTGTTTGGTAATTTGTGGGTTTCAGAATAGGTATGAGGCCAAGATTGAGATGTTTCTAGGTGCCCTCTCCTCACTTCTTTTCTCCCTACTGCCCCAGCTACTTTTCTTCGTGTGGTTCGTACCGGTGATACTGATATGGGTCCGTGAGTCGATATTCGTTTGGAGGAAGAGTTATCCTGCCTTTAGGATAGGAGTTTGGATCGGCCTAGGGGCCGCTTCAGGAGTCTACATGGGCGGGATCTTCGCCTTCAACGTGGTCTGATTTATTCATGATTGAATTTATGACCAGCCCGGTAATGAAGAACGCGGGTAACGACACTAGTAATGCAGACCAGATCAGCTCATCATCGAAATAGTTCATTGTTATCCTGACCTCCTCTGTGAACTGGGGAGAATGACAGATTACGAGGTGAGTATCGAAGATTGAATTAGTGTCAACGACGGCTACCGCTGATTCCCCTGAGGCTATTGTGTGATTGGAATGATGCGGAAGATCGAGTAGATCGTAAAACTCGTACTCGTCTGAGAAGCCCCCTCTATCGAAGAGATGTACGACATCACTCCTCATTGAGATGACGCAGATAATTTTCTCCTCTGGGGGAATTAATCCAGGACGAGAATGCAGATTGCTTATCTCAACCGTCACCGGGTGAGATAGGCTGTGAACCTCTATCGTTTCGATGATGTAGTCTCCTGATCCTATGCGGTAATTCGGGACATCCTCATCGGTACCTGGACCATCTATCGTAGCTTGAACCATGAAGGTCCCGCATAGAATAGTGAATACTATTGCAGTTGATAGAGCCTTTCTGGAAGGGATTAGTGACTTCCATCCCTTGATCTTCCTGTTACGGAGAATGGGTTGCCACTTGTGACAGAATATGGCGCATATCACACCAAGTAACAATCCTGGAACTATGTCAGTGATCCAATGAATTCCAAGGTACTGGATGCTGAAGAAGTATATCCCTACATTGACTATCACGAATGTATCTAATTCCCTATGCCTCCATTCCCTGATGGATATGCCCAAATCTCTGCAATGCAATCTGTTGAGTATGAGCAAACCCATGGGGAGGCCGAAATGGAGGCTAGGAACCCCATTATCCATCGGGTCGTTGTTGGTGAAGAATTCTAGATACCAAGAATCGTGATAGAGGAGAGCTTCCATGCCTGGGATGAATGAGCTCGTCACCTCCACATTGAAGAATAGGTACATGGGCACTGCAAGTACGTATATCACGAAATAATTGAGTGTAGCCTTATCAGCCATCACGTGGTCCTTGACCAAAATGAAGTAAATTGGCAGGAACCATATTGTGAACAGGTAAACGTAGAGGTAATGGAAAGATAGTATGTCGGTCAGGAGGTCGCTCTTCAGCGCACTCTGGGCCCAGAATGTGAAATCCCCTTCTATGGAGTGGATCCAATGGGTGTAGCCCCCCACCCTAGCTTTAATTGGCTCATTATGATGATCGATTACCACCTTGTAAAGGTACATGATAACGAATAGCGAAATATGCCACTTGTACCCCTTTTCCCTTATCTCTGAGGGCAATTCTGAGAGTTTCAGACGCTCACTCTTCTCATCCCTGGAGAGGAGGTTTCTAAGAGGGATAGTGGAAACTAGGATGAATGACATGATGGTCCCATAGGGTCCAAAGGGCGACCACATGAGTCCAGTCCCGTGATGGCTCAGTCATGAATATTACACCTGAGCGGCCCACGGTCATTCGTCTAGGAGATGGGTCTCTTGCACTCCGGTGTAGGAGACCCCCGCGAGACCCAAGACCATTGACCACTCGAAAAATGCCGCTACAGATAGGGAAGGATGCCCAAGATCGCTGCATTCGAGTACAGTGTCCATGTGCCCTTCTGGTATGGCCAAGGACACGCCTGCATATGAGAACACGGAGATCGCCAAACCGATTAGACATATTAGTGAGAAAATTGTCCAATTCTTTCTGTTTAGAAATAGGGGTGAGAATCGTACATCCGCTTCCTTCATCCTATGTGCTATTACAGTAGACAAGATAGCCCATATCATCAATCCGCCGAAAATTACCCTTGCCTGTATCATGTGAAGCTCCATTTGCTGATGCCATGGGGTGTATGAGATCCAAATTGTTGCGATAGCAGAGATTATCGCCGAAATGGTGGCGATTAGATTCATTTTTTCGATTCCGGAGCCTTTGTTTCGATCTCCCCACTTTCTCCTCATCTGGAAGAACTGAAATGCCAGCGGCACCATTAGGACCCCGGTCAATGTTAGTCCGATGGTGAACGCCCAGCTAGAAGCTGGATTAGTGTCAGTGTCTGAGATGAATGGGATGAAGGGGTCGCACCCATCCAAAACCCAGCTCAAATAACTGAGCAGTAAAGTAGCGATCTGGATAGTCACTGTAATCTTGACGAGTCGCCTCGTCGCCAAAGACGACATGGTTGGCAACACAATCTTGGCAGGGCCTGACATTATTCAAGCAATCCCTAACCATCAAGACTCATGGCCCTCTTTGAGCTTCATGGATGGTCACGAGCTCTGGACATCCAAGTGCTCCGATATTGGTTTTTCACCGAGTTCTAGGCTTTACGAGGAAGGCACCAGAACCTCGCAGGATGCGGCGGATCAGCTAGGTTGCGAGGTATCACATATCGCTAAGTCGATAGTTTTCAGAGGGGAGAGTTGCGCGATAGTAGTGATAACTTCTGGCTCAAATAGGGTCGATAGGAAGGGTAAGCTAAGGAGGGTCATCGGGTATAAACCTGGAATGGCTACACCGGAATATGTTCTTGCGAGTACCGGATACCAAGTCGGAGGAGTACCTCCCTTCGGACACACTGAGAATACCATGATAATCATGGATGAGGACTTGATGCAGTTCGAAACGGTCTGGGGAGCAGGAGGGACCTCACAGACCGTTTTCCCGATTACTCCAGAAGACCTCATGAAAGTCTCGGGAGCCACCTTGGCGGACATCAAACAGTAGTGATATCATGTCGGTTCGGAGATTATTGGAGTCCGCGTCCAGACTTAGGGATGACACTGATGAAATCGGAAATAAATTGACCGATGAGGGCTCTGTTGACTGTGTCTACAACCCACTAGTATATGCCTGGGACGTTCACAAGCGATACATCGAGATCTCGGGAGGCAGGGGTGCCAGAGCCGTGATGCTGGGCATGAATCCTGGTCCCCATGGAATGGGGCAAATGGGCATACCATTCGCCGCAACCAGTGCCGTCAGGAATCTTCTGGGAATTTCCGGAATCAATGTCGGCCAGCCTTCGACCCCTCATCCAAAGAGGCCTGTCATAGGGCTTGATTACCCCCGGGAGGAAGTCTCAGGAACAAGAATCTGGGGGCTTCTTTCCGATACTTATGGCAAAGCGGATTCAATATTCGAGAATGTGTTCCTAGTCAATCACTGCCCACTGATGCTACTGGATGGCCCCCGGGGGAGCAATATTACCCCTGACAAGATTAGTGGACCTACTGCAAGAAGGCTATTGGAGAGGTGTGATCAGCATCTTCTGGAAGTGGTGAAAATCCTCCAAGCGGATACAGTCATCGGAGTAGGTAAGTTCGCAGAGAAGAGGGCCATCAATGCACTGGAGGGCACTGATTTAGAGGTGAAAGGATGCTGGCATCCCTCTCCTGCTTCGCCCTTGGCTAATCGCAATGGGGGGAGGGACTGGAGGAAAAACGTACAATCAGTTCTTCCATAACACAAACGAGTGAGTGATTTTTGCATCTAGTAAACAGTTAAGTCGTCTGATGTCCCGTGGAGCCTCATGGACGCCAAGACGACGCCTGAGTACCTGATTTCAAATGCCAAAGACCTAGCCAACGAACCCGCTCTTTCATGGAAAGACGATTCTGGGAACTGGATCACTTACACTTGGTCCGACTTCTACTCGACTACTATGGAGGTAGCAAGGTCACTAATCTCCATGGGCTTTGGGCCTGGAGACAAGCTCAGCATCTACTCGTACAACAGATTGGAGTGGTATGTGGCGTACGCTGCCGCTAACATGTGCAATGGAGTTGCCGTTGGCGTGTACCACACCTGTTCACCAGAAGAAGTCGAGTGGGTAGTTGGGGATTCCGACTCCAAGGTCGTCTTCGTCGGGACCAATCCGATGGACGGAGGGGATACCGGTAAGATGTGCAGTCACAGGCTTCATACCGCTATGGGCAACCTCGGTAAGGTCGAGGCCGTGGTTTCCATGAGGGGGATGGATGCAATTGATCATGATGCAGCAATGACATGGACGGAGTTCGTTTCGAAAGCCGATTCGACTCCCGAAGCAACCGTCATGGAGAGGATTTCGAGTATCAAGCCATCTGACCCTGCTACTTTGATCTACACCTCTGGAACCACTGGGAATCCAAAGGGAGTAGTGCTTACTCATGATAACATGTACTTTGAGATCGGGCAGGTGCACAAACTAATGAGCTTCGATCAGGGTGATGGCTACGTTTCATGGCTTCCTTGCGCTCACGTCTTTGGACAGTTGGCAGATAACCATTTGTGGATAAGGGATGCCATTCACATGAGAGTCGTGGATAACCCCTTGCATGCTATCGACTACTGCCAAGAGGTGCAACCGCACCTGTTCATTGGGGTCCCAAGAATTTACGAAAAGGTATACAGCAATCTTGTTGCTGGACTTCCTCCAGCATGGCTTCTGAATGTGCCCGTGCTTGGTGGAATCATCAAGAAGAAGGCTAAGGGGAAGATCGGTTTCTCGAATGTCAAATTCTCAATCACAGGAGCCGCCCCCATCAATCCCGATATCCTGAAGCTATTCCAGAAGCTAGGTGTACCGTTGTTTGAGGGATACGGAATGACGGAGACTTCAGCTGGTGCTACCCTGGGCTCTCCTGGAAACAACAGGATAGGTTCCGTGGGGAAGACTTTCCCTGATACGGAATTGAGGATTGCTGATGCTGATGAGAATGGAAATGGTGAGATTCAATTCAGGGGCCGACATGTAATGGCAGGGTACTACAAGAATCCCGAAGCCACTGCTGATACCATGACAGAGGACGGATGGCTGAAGTCAGGCGATCTGGGCAAGGTCGATATGGATGGATTCGTTTATGTGACTGGTCGCTTGAAGGAGATCTATGTCAGTTCCGCTGGAAAGAATATCGCACCATTGGTAATTGAGGAGACGATGAAATCGATTCCTATGATATCCCAATGCATGCTAATCGGAGATAACAGAAAGTTCTGCAGTGCGCTATTCACCCTAGACGTTGGAGCGATACTAAGGGATGTCCATGGACTAGATGGAGCCACAGAGGTTCCGAAGGACCCCTCCAAGCAGTTAGCTAAGCTAGCTGAGCTAGGGCACGATCTGTCAGAGTACACTGCTGTCGGAAGTCCCACATATGCGCAATTACAGGTTGCGGTCACGGAACTCAATAGAAAGTTCAGTAACCCTGAGCAAGTGAAGAAATTCACAGTCCTTCCCCGGGACCTAAGTGTCGATGATGGAGAGCTCACGCCTACTCTCAAGATTAGGAGAAAGCAGATTCGAGAGAACTGGTCCTCCGAGATTGAAGAGATGTATTCGTGAGGGTTGCGGATGACCCCTGAGGCATGGGTCGCTCTGGCTACCGTGTTTGCCCTCGGGGCAATGAGCCCGGGACCCTCGCTCGCAGTTATTCTGAGCAATACCATGTCAGGTGGGAGGAGTCAGGGAGTTGCAACTGGGATTGGCCATGGAATAGGATTTGGCATCTATGCATTTCTCGCGGCCCTGGGTTTAGCAACTGCTCTTTCAATCCATGAGGGAGCTCAATTGGCCCTTCGGTGGGGAGGGGTTGTGATATTGATATGGCTTGGAGTGAGCTTCATCGAGAGCTCTAGATCGGGCCCCAAGAAAACGAATGGGGTTGGAGAGGGTTCATCTGATGCCTCGGGCTTTTTCCAGGGTTTTCTAATCGCACTATTCAACCCAAAGATACTAGCATGGATGCTGGCTCTTTATGCTCCATTCATTGAGGCCGATGTTAGTGTGAATACCCTGCTAGGGATGGGTGCCCTCGGGATGATAATAGATGGCACTTGGTACGTTACGGTCGCAACAGTTCTCAGTAGCGGAAACGGCATTGAGAGGCTGAGGTCCAATGCCCATGTTATCGATGGTTGTATGGGCGTACTGATGTTCGGCTTCGCATTCGTCCTCGCTAGCGGATGGCTTTGATCATATGATCTTGTAAGGCAGTACAATCAGAAACTCCAGAGCCATGAGTAACGCACTAGCTTCCCTGTGTGATTCAACATATGGCTTACTTTTCGGATTAACAATCCTCTGGAGCTCGCCAGAATCGAGCCAGAATGTGCTACACACTGGACATCCGTCTATCTCAATCGGATCTAGATCTGTCCCATCTATTCTCTTGAAAATTATATTCCTGACCCCCATCTTGGAGTCACAACATGGGCAGTCGAGATCAACCTGGTCACAATCTGATTCAAACGCCTTGTGCATGCTTCTCAGCTTCTCTTCAGTGATTGAATTAGAGGCTGCTTCCGCGTTCAATAGAAGTCCTGAGCAGTCGGGGCAGCTGAATATTCCATGTTCTGAAAAAGCTGAGCGTTCATAGCCCGTGTGTCTACTAAGGGGTGTCTTGTCCCTAGGGCAGTAATGCACAGAGTCATCGCCACACATGTTTTAACTCCAAAGAGTTAGGGGTCTTCAATGCTCACCCGTAATATTCTCCTATGAGCCGTAGAAAGGATGACTACTTCGAATTAGGAATTATCTTCTCTCCATAAACGGAGTTTATTGATACCATTGATCAATTGATCGTTACTGACGGGAGCTGTCATCGTCTCAACAGCCATCAATACTAGCTCGACTATCTCTTCATCCATATTTGACCCTAGGACAGCTGAAACAATGTCCTTGATGTCTACTTCACTCCCAGATTCTAGGAGCTCCCTTAGCCTCATCTTCGCGCCCTCATCGATGTAGCTACTCACTCTCTGACCTCCATTTTTGGAAGGTATGGGGACAGTTCCTCTTCAGTCCAAGAAGAAAGTGGCCCATATTTTGATAGGCGGGGATGATCATCATTCGGAACTGTATGGCGTGTCCTCTTGTAGTGATCATGGCCAAGCACTATCGCCTCTTCTAGTATACCGGAGTAGCACGAAATGGTGTCCCTATCGGTTTCACTCCAGTAGGGGTCCCAGGGGTGGGTGTGTACCCAAAGCCTGAATGGTATCTCTGCCCCTATCGGTGGCGACATGGCAACCTCCCCTTGTGTACCAATATCGACGAATATCTTCCCTCCTGAGTCGAAAAGAACGCTGATCTCCCTGTTCATACTATCAGCAACTTTCCAGAGAGCCTCCCAATTCTCATTTTGCGAGAGGTGTGCTATTGTCTCAACTACTTCTAGAGCAAGCACGGCCCCCGAGGAGATCTTTTCTTTGACCGAATGATCGAGGTGTAGACGAGGAGTAACATAAGCTCCCGGTAGGGGAGGGGGGCCTCTCTCCATCGGCTGCTTGGATAGGGTTCCGAAGGAAAGGTTAGCTATCTGTGGCTCTGGAAGTGCTCCGTTATTGCCAGAAATGAGTCTCATCATCTGTACTGCCCACTGGGACCCATGAGCGGCGGCTAGCGTATGTCCGAACTGGATGTTCCCCGAAGATATCGCCCCATCGAGTTGGCATGACATAGCTAATTGGTCGGGAGTCATCGCACTCAGGTGTTCACTTAAGACCCTGAAGTCCAGAGCCATGTATCCGTCGCCACGGCATCGAATATCCAACCAGAATCCACCAAGCGAGTGGACTACCCTCCTAGCTATCGGGGAGTCGACTGCGACTATGGCCATGTCATATGGGACTATGTCGTCCTCTCCTCTAACGTCCCATGGACAGGACACCAGAGAGAGCTTCTCTCCAATGAAGGGTAGGATATTAGTCCTTATTGCCTCAGTCTTTTTCATCCCTATTTGATTAGGCAAGAAACGCTGATGGGCGAGATTACTCTCAGAAACCTCGTCAGAGTCGTAGACCCTGATTGTGATGCCGTCAGTTGAGTCTAGCATACCTCCTCTGTGAAGTGCGGGTACCAGGTTGACGATTAGGTTGGAGCCTATTCCTCCCGCTCCAATTATCGCTATCTCAAAATGGAGATTATTACTCAACGAATCACCCCTTGTTCATCTGCTTCATTGACCTTCAGATATCTCTTAAAGGGAGAGTCATCAATGACATCGAAGAGGCACATGACATGCCTCATAGCTTCATTTCTTTGCGAAATAGATGCGTCGCCATTCCCCAAATAGATATTAAGATTCAGTGCCAAAACCTCTTGATAGTTATCGTGATACTTGTTCCACCAACCAGGGTTTTGCATTTTCCATGTTTCAATCTTATCCTTGAACATCGTCCAAGTAGACTCGTAGAAATAACGTCCTTCTTCCAAGACGCCATTTCTGATTCTAATAAAGTCCAGAATTTCTTGACTCTCTCTCGATGGATGATTCAGGGGCAAACTACTACAAATTTGCGACCTGATTTCGTTCTCTGTATTTTTCTTGGTTATTTCATTCATTCTTTCCTTCGTTATGCTGATCATTCTTCTTCCTCCTTGATTTGTTCAATTACACTTAGACGCCAATTGACATATGCTGCACTCATACTGTTTCCCCCTACTGAGATAATCTCCCATGCTCCACTCAACGTTACTGGGCGATCATAATGTTCGGAGATCACTGTTATCCTTACTCCCCAATCATCGGTACTGATTTCTACTGACCCGGGGAAGCTTAGTCTCCCTTCTGAGTAATGCATAACTGTATTGTTCCAATGGTTAATCTTCTGCTCGTATTTCTGTTGCTTTTCCTTTCCTACCGCTTTCCAATCTATCATTTTTATTTCATCACTCATTTTCTTTCCTCCAATAAATACTACCTTGATTGTAGTATATTCTTCTTCCTTCATCTATTATCTCTTCACTCATTTTCTTTCCTCGATTAGTTTGTCCTGTTCCCGCCCCAAGTATGTATGGTCGCTCTTGATTTACTTCCTGAATATGGTTGCCCGTGATAACCGTGCGAGTATTTCTTAGTGTGGCAACTTTCGACAATTCTGCACTTTCTGCAAATCCACTTACCGCATGTTTTGCATTTCCCCATTCCATTACTCTTGCCACATCTGCAAGCTCTTATCCTGTTAGGTTTGGATAATCTTCTTCTTGAATGATCGGGCATCATTATTTGTTCAAGGGTTGGGGAAATCGCCCCCTCTCTGAGCGATGATTTGCTCAACTCGTCATTCTCTGGAATGGGCATCTCTCCGAAAGATATCCTATCTCGTGGATGTACAGATCTGTGCCTAAGTGTTCGTTCTCTCATCGTAATTCTTTCATTATTCTTCATTTTGATTCCTCTTTTTTATCTGGTGTTGGCCGGTCACGAGGTTCTTCCCCGTGACCGGTTTTCGTTTATCCGGGCCCTATTGGGCTGTTGTGACTAGTAGTGGCCACCGACAAGTCCTGGAACTATCCTCACTGTGCCTATTGCGCCCCAGTCAGCTTCCTGTAGCTGCTGTGGTTGCATCATTCGGCCACCTGCAAAGATCCAGTGCCCACTGTCTGTGACCTCAGGGAGGGCCATTGCCTCCTTCTGAGTCAGTGACATGGTCGTGTGTCCGGTCTTGTCCGCTATCATTATCGTCGTTTTTATTTCTGACATTCATTCACCTCAATTTCTATTCGTTCTCTTTCTGCCCTCTCAAGGTCGGGCGCAACCTAGACTGGTTATACGTCGTCGTTACCTGTTCCTGTTTTTGTCCAGTTCCAAGGCGTTATTATTTGCCAAAATGTTCCTAACATATATTCTATGCCTCTATTATGGCAATAACAGGTTATAAATTTAAAAATAAGTCATTATCATCGATCATTGGAGATAGGAGGTTCTCTCTGTACCTGTACAACTCCTCTCCCAGTCTATCATTGGGCACACCACTGTCCCTATGCTCCTGAGCGAGCTCGGCCCAAGTCATCCCGATCAACCTAGAGATATTAACCTCTAAGCTGTACTCGAAATTCCTTCTTCTTTCTATCTCGGTCTGACGTAAAAGCTCAGTACGTAGACGTAATAATCTTCTATTTTGGAGATTATCAAGCCTCCTAGCTCTGAAATTATCATATTCCTCTGAGTCAGTGACTTCTATTATCGCCATAATTAGTGAATAAGGTGGACTCATAAAGCCTGATAGTGCCCATAGAATGAAGGAGGCGCAGTCATCGGTTATCGGTGCGTCCTTGGTAGAGCCGCTACCGACAATGCACGCATTCGTAGACCTACCAGTAGACTTGGAAGACACGATTACCTCCAAATGACGGTCTCTGTTATTCAAGAAATTCTTACCGAGTGTGGCCCGTAGATCAAGTACCACATTTACTGGCTGGAGTGATATCTTGATGTCCATCTTTCCAACAGGTTCGAGATCTTCATCTTCAAGGGATAAGTAATTCTCTATTAGATGAGACTGGGGTGAATACTCGAAGGAGATTTGCCCGGGAACCGGCCCACGCTCCCATGAATCGGATTCCACTAGTATGTCTACTAGAAAGGAGAATCCCTTATAGATTGGAGATTCCAAAGATACCCTCTCTTTCTCAGTCAGAAGGAACTCCTCGAGATTAATCCTTGGAGCCATAAAATCACTCATGTCATTCCACCTCCGAGAGAGGAGGGTCTGAGTCTGTTGCAGTCTCTGCCAATGGAGCGAAGTATCGTGCTACAGAATTAAGGAAGGGCGGATGGTGTGCGAACTCATTGTCAGAATGAAAGTTCTCATAGCTTCCTAGGATTTCCATTGTTTCTTCTTGGTGCTCACCCATCAGGCCACGGGGGTACAATGAGAGCTCAGCGAGAAGCTTGTCAATGTTCTTACAGTCGGATATCCACTTGTAGGTATCTTCCATGTGGAGTCTTCTGGGACTATCCCTAATGCTACTGGAAACTGCGAAAGACCTTACTTCCGGGTCAGCGAACCCCAGGTGCCATGTGAAGCCGTGTGTACCCTTGAATCGGATCTCTCCCTCATTTTTATCTAGAATGGCACCTTTGGACGACATTCGATCATCAATAATGTCTGAAATTGGACTGTTTGTGAGCCCATACAGGTTCAATAACGAGCTTCGGAATGAGCTTTGTGACTCGTCATTATAGAGTTCTTCGTCCGAAAGTAGTGCCAGTACTATCGATGCTATTACGTCAGATGCGGGTACGTCGGGCCCCGCTTTAGACTGGATACAGGCATTCCCATGCCACTGTACCCAGTTACCTCTTGGGTGTACCTCAACTCGAGGCATCCCGAATGATCCATTCTCTCTGAAGGGATTGGTAATCATTCCAATGATCATTCGCACTGGTATCGCGTAAGAAGCGAGCTTCCCCAGGATGATGATATTGTCATGGCCGATTCTGACCCTGTCTTCGTTCTCGGATATAATATCCGAGAGGAATCGGAGTCCTATCTCATTCTTATCAAGGGAGTCCCTGAACTCCTTGATAAATCCCTCCATCCTGTCTGTTCTGCCGTCTTTCCACTCAGTCATTGAATTCTCACCTGTGCCACTAAAGTCAATAATACTCATTCTATTCACCTCTACTCATCATCACAATAGCCGTCAATTCCACTCATATCCCCCGAAAGTAGTATCGGTATTACTAACGGTCCGGCTACCGCCACCGTCGCTATCGCTATGCTAGTCTTCACAATTCCAGAGATTATTCCCACAATGTTGCCTCTATTATGGCAATAATGAGAAATTAGTGAACTAAATAATCAGATGTTGCTATTTCTGATATCTTCAAATCCCCAATCTGGGAGGAGAGTTTATTGGAGATATCTTTCACAGAGTCCCCTTGGGGATTTAATCCAGAGTGCTCAGCGATATTCTTGATCCATCCATCCATATCCTTTTCTTTGTGGATCGTCCTAAACTGCTTTTTCAGAATATCAGTCATCAGAACTACATCTGACGGATGTGTTCCGAATGCATCGTGAACGGCCCAGAATCCGAAACCTTCGGATTTGCTGGATATCTCATTATGGAGATTGTTGATTGTTTTCCTCATATGTAGAGCATCGAGGGAGTGTACAAAGTTCGGGGCTAGTGCAGATTTGGGTTTTGTTTTGTTGACCCTCTTCTTCTCATCTGGATTGAATCGGGGGAATGAGTATGATCGGTGATGTAATAGACTCGTGATTTCAATGCCATCATCACCAAGAGGCAAGATCCGTTCTAGTCTACTCAGGATTGATGATATTTCAGAACGATTTGTTACCTTATCAATATCAGCCATTATCTCTGAGATCTCTGGATTGCGATCTTCAAGTAATCTTTTCACTTCATTACGACTAAGGAAAACATCCTTTATCCTCTTGACAATATTCTTACTTGTCCTGTCTCCAGAATACCAGTCTGGAAGGCCGTCTAGATAGGATGATCCAACATGAGTTGGCGCGCCTTTTCGTGTCTTGTCAGAATCTTGCTTGATGTAGTAGTTCCTAACCTCGAAACCATCATCCAGTAGCCAACCTGTTCCTGGGTAAAGAAACATTAATTCTTTCTCAATCTTCCGAGCTTCGGCTTTGTTACCCTTTATCTTCTCAATAATGGTATTTTGGTCGTCATACCTATAGATGTGATATTCTGATCTCTTTTTCTTATTATCGTGCTTTTTTTCATTAAACCTATCGTCCAAGGTATTGAATTTTAGGATATCTTTGAGCCTTCCCTCAAAATTAGAGAAGGCCTCGTCGGTTACAGTATCTATTGCTTTGGCCAGAGATTTGTTCAGTAGCTTTGCGATGTCACCCTGGACTTTCGGGTAGCCTTGTCCTTCGAAGGCCTTTCTGACTACATGCTTATCTTCCATATTGAGGACAAGTCCTTCATACAGGGATGATCCAATAGCCCAAACAGGAAGCCATCTGAACTCATCCATGGCCTTTTTCCACTCTCTGTAAGTTTCCCATGATCTCTTGCCATCGGGGCCCTTGGCCAAATTGGCTAATGGCCAGTAATCGGTTTCTCCCGTTTTCCAAGACCTGTATGCCGCCTTGGCAGATGGGGGGACCATGTCTCTTGCTTCTCGCTCCTCGGTCGTCAGTGGATCTTTCTTTTCCATGGCCCAAGCCGGCTTCCCTTCGCCTCCTCTTCCCCATAAAGATTGTAATATGTCTTTGGAACCATAAACCCTGGTCATCGTTGGCCTTTTTGCTATCGATCGGTGGAAAATTGCATCGATTGCGGTTTCCATATCTTCATCGGACCAATTGGGAATCCTTGATAGAATATCTCTCATTTCGTCCCCATGCAGTTTTCTTGCCTCATTGGCCACAAGTCCATACAAATCCTCTGGGGCATTATCCAAGTTAGGGATCAAATTCACTTTCTTGGCTAAATCACGATTTCTTAGAAGGCATGAAACATGCTGGTAACCGTTGCTAGATGCATCGATGTATACCGGTTGCCCACTTATCACCTTAGACCAGTCCCTTTTCGATTTCTCCTTATCCTGGGCCTCCCATTCACTGTAGACCCTGTCCAGTTCAGTGAGGGCGGCTAGCCTCTGGAATACCACGCTCTTGGCACTTGCAGGCCTATCCAATCCTAGTTCACTTTCATATTGATTGAAATCAGAGGAAATTTTCCTCAGGAGTTTGAGATTTCCAATGACCCATTCATCCCTATGTTTGAATGACTTGAGCTTTTCAGCACATTCTTTGTCTTCCCAACCTTGTATCTCGATACCTTCCATCAAATTGTAGACGTGTATTCTCAGCCATTCTATTCCCTTTTCCCCAAGTGGCTTCCATTCCTTGAAACGGATTAATGCCCTGTCAATATCATTTCCCTGGGGGCTCAAAACAGTGCATGAAGGTTGCATTCTGCCTCTGAAGTCACAGGACCATGAATGCCAAAAGATATTGGCATTCAGGTCAATTATACGCTCAATATAATCAAGTGTTAGGCGTCTCTTATCTGAGAATAATATATCATCTTCCCTCAAAAACACATTAGACAATTCGGGTTTAATGTCAATTTTTCTGATTTTATGGTCCTTGCTTGGTTTACCCTCTGAATTGATGAATTCTCCTAATAGACTATCATCACTAAGTCGGATATCACAAATCTTCTCCAGGAGATCAAGGTTAATCTCCCATTGTACACTCTGGAGTGCGTTAAGTGCATCTATAGTCCCCCTTCCAGGCAGTGAACGAGGAGTTTGAAAACCTTCGTAATTTTTGTGATTGCTGACTAGGGTCCTCAATTCCTTGTTAAGGAATCCCCCGGGCGTCAGATCGTCGAACCTGTCACTGTAGCTCTGCCCGCCTGAGGGACTGATGTTATGATCATCTGGTGGGCAGTACATCCATCTCAGAGGGTCTTGCCTCATCCACCGGTAAATGGCATTGTGCCCGCGCCCTTTGAAGTGCGAGTATTCTGACTTCCCGATCTTCTCCTTGAGTGTATCTGTGAATATGAGTAGATAGGGATAAGGCTTCCAAGCAGCTCTCGAGATTTCTTTGTCCTGATCTCCATCCATGAAGGATTCACGATATTCCTTCTCCTCCATCTTTCTAACGCTAAGGTATTCGCGCTCTAGGAGAATATTTACTATGTTGTAAGCCATTTGCAAGGAGTTATGTCGGGTGACCTCCTTCCAGTCTGTTAGCTTCTTCGAAGCCTTTCCCTTGGGTGGTCTTTTTCCAAATCCCCTGATGGTCAGCCCCTTTTCGGTTTTGAAAAGATCATTCCACAATTGTTTAGTCTGACCCTTGGAAAGTATGCCTAATTTCTTCCTCTTATCTAGAGAATCTGTTTGCTTTTTGACTTCGACTATTCTCCCTATGAGGAGTTTGGATATCTCTTCTCCTATTTCCCTAATTAGTTCGAATCCTGTGCAGTGGATATCTACCCTTTCGTAGGGGCCAAATTTCTTCAGGGCTTCATTCCACATATTGCTTCGGTTATCAGAATGGGGAATGTCGCTGCTTTTACTGGCCCCTAGTAACTCGGATTTTACTTGTTTGAATTCGGTCATGTCTTCCGAGTCGGATTCTCCATTGTAGAAATCAATAATGGGACCATCCCCATATCTGTCCCTCCAACTTTGGAAAATCTCATACGGAGCTGGATAAGAATTCTTGGATTTGGAGATTAGAGACTTCACTACAATCCTCGAAATCTCCTCGATGGTTTTCTTATATTTGTCCCCCTCGACTTTAAACTGAATTTTTAGCACATCTTCATGTGATAATTCCAGCTTCTGGCCACTTTCTTGGGGAATTTTTAGCCCGTCTAGATCATCAATTTTTTTCAATACCCAGTCTATATCATCTAGGAGTCTTCTCTCAAGATTCGGAATTTTTGTCAAGGCCTTATTGTCATTAAAAATCTCTCTTTGAAATTGATTGGCTAAATTTTTCCATGTTTCAATATACTCCTCGTACTCTTCTCGCTTCGGACTTATTTTATGTAAGAATCTGGGAGATTGGATGGAGTATGACACCTTCTCGATTCTATCCTGTAGAAACACCTTGAATTCTAGGTGGGAAGGATGTATTCCTCGACCGGAACTCTTGCCGGCCTCCCTGAGTAGTCTTCTTGGTGGCTCTTCTGATTTCCACTTGTTTTTCTTCGTAAGGAATGGTTTTCCGTTTTTCTGCCATCCTTTTTTTCTGAGTCTCCAGTTTTTCCAATCGTTCCAGCTCTGATTGGATTTTTTATCGGGGCATGAGATATCTAGAGCCTTTCCTTGTTCATAATTCCTAGAGAAGTAAGTATTAATGTCCTTTTCATCCTCAATACTCAATGGCACACACCTACTATGGCAAGAACGGGTTAATAACTCATTTGGATAGCCTCACGGGGATTTGCTCTTATCCGTCGTATTCATGTCAGATAATGGTGTCCGA
>CEVX01040516.1_pt1 | contig 18711 bp, 15 predicted proteins | sample 356561 | NCBI WGS metagenome assembly CEVX01 (sample SAMEA2623886, study PRJEB7988) | marine metagenome | biome: marine biome (ENVO:00000447); feature: surface water layer (ENVO:00002042); material: "saline water (ENVO:00002010), including plankton (ENVO:xxxxxxxx)" | depth 5 m | reverse complement strand
CACCTTCTAGCTGATAAACAACATCCTTTAACCAACCTCTGAATGGCACTCTGCCTTCGATGCCTTCCGGAACTAGTTTGTCTGCATTTGTTTCTTCGCCTTGCATATATCGCTCCGCATCAGCTCTTTTTGACATTGCTCCCAGTGAACCCATTCCTCTATAAGTTTTAAAGCTTCTGCCTTGAAAAAGCTCTATTTCACCTGGCGCTTCTTCTGTGCCAGCAAAAACACTGCCTAACATTACAGTGTTTGCTCCTGCTCCAATTGCTTTTACAATATCTCCTGAATATCTTACCCCTCCATCTGATACGACAGGAGTATCTCCAGCAACATTAACAATATCCATTACAGCAGATAATTGAGGTACGCCCACTCCTGAAACTACTCTGGTTGTGCATATAGATCCTGGTCCAACTCCAACTTTTACTGCATCTACTCCAGCTTTTATTAATGATTGAGCTCCTGATGCTGTTGCCACATTACCGCCAACAATATCTATTTCAGGAAACTGCTTTTTTACTTGTTTTATTGCATCAATGACACGTTTTGAATCACCATGGGCACTATCAAGAACGAATACATCAACACCTGCACTAACTAAGGCTTTTGCTCTTTCCATCAGGTCTTTACTTACTCCTATAGCTGCTCCAACAATCAATCTACCTTCTGAATCTCTTGAAGCTAAAGGATAATCAATCGATTTTTCAATATCCTTCATTGTCATTAAACCAACTAGCTTATCTTTGTCATCGAGAACAAGAATCTTTTCAATCCTATGCTTGTACATTAATGATTTAACAACATCTTGAGTTTCCCCTTCTTTCACTGTGATTAGTTTTTCTCTTGAGGTCATAATTTCTGAAACAGTTTGCTCCATATCTTTGGCATACCTAAAATCTCTACCTGTTACAATCCCTTTTAATTCATCATCATCGACAACAGGCATTCCGGATATCTTTAATTCCGAAGTTAATTGTTTAAGCTCACCAATAGTATTATTTGATCGAATGCTAATTGGGTCTCTAACTATGCCACTTTCAAATTTTTTCACCTGTTTAACTTGAATTGCTTGCTCTGCAAGAGTGTTATTTTTATGGATTATTCCAATACCTCCAAGGGATGCTAATGCAATTGCCATTTTTGCTTCAGTGACTGTATCCATAGCAGCAGAGCAAAAAGGTAAATTTAGACTTATATTTTTAGTAAATTTTGATTTAAGTGAAACCTCTTTAGGGAGGACGTTAGAATGCATTGGCAACACCAATACATCATCAAAAGTTAATGCTTCTGTAAGAACCTTTTCCATAATATAGTATATAACAACTCAATATTTGATTCCAAGATGGTAATTTCAGAAATTGTCGGTGGTTTGCTTTATGCCCTTATGGGATCTGCTTATGCAAGCTGGCTGACGCAAGAATTTGATAACTATGGTAACAAAAGATCGCTTTTTGATAGATCTAAATGTGATCATTGTGGAGAAACTCTTAAATGGTACAACTTGATTCCAATTTTTTCTTATATCTTTCAAGGAGCTAAATCTACATGCTGTAAAAAAACTATAAGCATGAAATATTTTATGACTGAGATTACAGTAGCATTAGTTTTTATCTATGTATTTCTAAATGTTGAATTTCTAGCATATGGAATATTAATTCCTCTTTTATTTTTATTAATTTCTATTGATGAGAAGCATAAAGAAATACCTCTTTGGCTAAATGGACTGATCTTAATCTGGGTTTTGATTAATTTAAACTTTTCATCAGTTAATTTGATTACAGCACTAGTTGTTGTAACAACTCTTTTACTTATATCTTTTATATTTCAAAAAATGAGGAATAAATCTGGTCTAGGTATGGGGGATATAATTTTACTATTCTCAATTTCTTTGTATTTTGGTTTTCCTACTGTCGCATATCTAATTTCAATAAGCTCAGGAGCCTTATTATTGAAAATAATCTTTACTAGAAAATACAAAGAACAGCATGCTTTTGGATCTTGGTTAGCTGGAGTGTTTGTTCTGCTTATCTTATTCCAAGAATTTTATGTGTTTGTAAACTAAGCCTCCATTTAGGATTATTCATACAAAATTTTATAGATTTAGCGACATTAGCTTCTAATTCTTTTGAATCCATAGGTTGAATGAAGAAGTTTTTAAAATCAAAGTCTGAAAACTCATCTGGCTGTAAATTTTTTTGTGGATAAATAACCTTAATTTCACTGCCAGCCTTTAACTTTATTTCAGTGCCTGCTTTTGGACTCATACAAATCCAATCTATTCCCTCCGGAGCCTTAAGAGTACCGTTAGTTTCAATAGCGATATAAATACCTTCTTTCTTTAATTCATTCACTAATTCATCATCTAGTTGTAAAAGAGGCTCGCCCCCTGTAAGAACTACACTTATTGGTGAAGTATCTGCTAGCCAAAGAGACTTAATCATCCCAACAAGTTCCTTGGCTTTGTAAACTCCTCCATTAATTCCGTTCACACCATAGAAGTCTGTATCACAAAATTTACAAATTGCTGATTCCCTATTTTTTTCTTTACCACTCCAAAGGTTACATCCAGAAAAGCGCACGAAAACAAAATTTTTACCAGTATTCTTGCCCTCGCCTTGTTGAGTGAAATATATTTCTTTAATTCTATATGTCATCTAATGGATCTTTAGTGTTGTTTAATTTAAATGACAATGCCCTTTCTAGGCATGCACTACATTTACCGCAAGGATTCTCTTTGCCCTCATAACAAGTCCAGGTTTTAGAGTAGTCTAAATTCATACTTAATCCTGCTTCGACTATTTGGCTCTTAGATAAATTTTGAAAAGGTGCTTCAAATTTAATTCTATGATAATCGCATATCTCTAGAACGGCTGTCATTTTATCAATAAATTCTGGACGGCAATCTGGATATATCTCATGATCACCGGAATGTGCTGCATACCAAAGATTGTCTATTTGATTTTTAATCGCTAAAGATGCTGCAACCGATATCATTATCATGTTTCTATTTGGAACTATTGTTTGTTTCATTTTTTCTTTATCGTAGTTCCCCTCAGGAATGTCAGCTTTACCAACTAAGGCAGAATCAGCCAAAATACTTTCAAGCTCTAAATTAACAACTTCATGCTTTATGCCTAATTCAGCACAATTAGATCTTGCATACTCAATTTCTTTATTATGCTTCTGACCATAATTAAATGTAATCGCTTCAACATGAGTAAAATTTTTTATTGCCTTATTAAGAAGGGTGTAAGAATCTAAGCCGCCAGAATAGACTACTAGAACGTTACTCATTTATATTTGGTCAGTTTTGGCAGCGCAAATAAAGTCATTCTTATGTAGGCCCTTGATCTTATGAGTCCACCAAAATACTTCTACCTTACCCCACTCTAAAACTATTTTTGGGTGATGATCTTCATGATCTGCAAGTACGGCTACAGTTTGAGAAAATCTCATAGCATCTTGGTAATTATCAAACATAAAAACTTTATGGAGTTGTTCTATGTCTTCTACTGAGATAATTTGCCAATTATCTAACTCAGTCATAAATTTCTCTTTTTCTACATTAGAAACGAGAGGCGCATTTATATTACAAGCTTCGCATTTACCTTTAGTGAGACTCATCAGAAATATGGCTTAGTTAAATTTTTTGGATCAAGTAAGCTGTCTAGCTCTTTTCTTTCAATGGATGTCATCTCTTCAGCTACATCTATTATTGAACGTTTTTCTTTATATGCTTTTTTAGCAATTTCTGCTGCTTTTTTGTACCCAATAATTGGATTTAGTGCTGTTACTAGAATTGGATTTCTATCTAGGTTCTCTGAAACATTTTTTTTATTTACTTTAAATGACTTAATGCATTTCTTGGCCAATAAGGGCATAGAGTTTCCGAGTAAATTGATACTTTTCAAAACGTTATAAGCAATAACAGGTAACATCACATTTAATTGGAAGTTGCCACTTTGTACAGCAATAGAAACTGTTAGATCATTTCCAATAACATCAGCGCATGCCATAGAAACAGCTTCTGGCATTACTGGATTAACTTTTCCAGGCATAATACTACTGCCAGGTTGCAATGCTTCTAGCTCAATATCAGACAATCCAGTTAAAGGTCCGCTGTTCATCCAACGAAGATCATTAGAAATTTTCATAAGAACCAAAGCAAGATTCTTTAATGCGCTTGATAGCTCTGCTGAATTATCTTGGGAGCTAAGGCCTTGAAAAAAGTTTGTAGCAGGTTTTACTTTAAATCCTGAAGTTTTTTCTAGAGCCTGGCAAAAAGCTTTAGGGAAATTCCTATGTGAATTTACTCCAGTACCAATTGCAGTTCCTCCTTGAGGTAATTGCAACATTCTTTGATTAGCATTTATTAATGATGTCTTGCAACTTTTGAGTTGAGCTAACCAACCTGAAAGTTCCTGTGAAAAATCTATAGGCATAGCATCCATTAGATGTGTTCTGCCTGTTTTAATTGTTCCTTGCAAGCTTTTTGCTTTTTTACCTATTTCAGAGATAAGCAAATCAAGTCCTGGAAGAAGGTATTCATCCATATCATAAAGAGTGCTTAAACATATTGCTGTTGGTATTGTGTCATTACTGCTTTGACTCATATTCACATCGTCATTTGGATGTACACCTGCACCAAGCTTTTTAGTCGCAATGTTTGCTATTACTTCATTAGCATTCATATTAGTGCTTGTGCCTGATCCTGTTTGAAATACATCTAATGGAAAATGATCATCAACTTCCCCGACCATAACCATTTTGGCTGCAGACTTAATAGCATTAGATTTTTTTATTGTTAAGATTCCTAGATCTTGATTTGCTACTGCTGCTGAATGTTTAATTGCTCCTAAAGCTCGAATAAACGACCTACCAAATGGAAACCTAAACTTTATTCCACTAATAGGAAAATTTTCAATGGCTCTTTGAGTTTGAGCTCCCCATAGAGCTTTTTTTGGTACTTTTACTTCACCTAAACTATCGTGCTCAATCCTGAAGGCTTTATTTTTTTTCATTTAAAAAATTGCTACTTAGTTATATTATCTTATATATGGCCATTAAAGATAAAATAAATATCAATAAGGGTAAACTTCCCTACCGTGGAAGAGGTCTAGAAAACTCAATTGATATAAATTCATGTTCAATAGAAGAGCAGAGAAGATTTGGGTTAGAAAGATTAGCTGCAGCCTTTAGAATTTTTTCACGAAGAGGTTTTGATCTTGGAGTTGCTGGCCATATTTCATTTAGAGATCCAGAGTTCAAAGATCATTTTTGGATAAATCCGCTTGGATATCATTTTGCCCAAATGAAAGTTAGTGATCTTGTATTAATGAGTCAAAGTGGTGAGTTAGCGTATGGAAATGTTAGAGCTGGTGATGCTGCCTTCTGCATTCATTCTGAAATTTACAAAGCTAGAGAAAATATCAATTCTATTGCTCATGCCCATCCTATGTATGGAAAAACATTTTCTACTTTGGGGAAAACGCTTGATCCTATTTCACAAGATTCATGTGCTTTCTACGAGAGAACTGCTATGTTTGCAGATTACGATGGCGTAGCCAATGGTCCAGATGAGGGTATAAATATTGCCAAAGCATTGGCTGATAAAGACTTTGTTATCCTTCAAAATCATGGAATTCTTACCACTGGCACTATGGTAGATACCACTATTTGGTATTTTTTAAATATGGAGGATGCATGTAAATCACAGTTACTTGCTGAGGCAGTAGGAAAACCGATAATAATTCCTCATGATACCGCATGTGCAACTAGAGACTATGTGGCAAACGATCTATCTGCTTATGTAAGCTTTCAACCAACCGTAGATGTTTTATGGGAAGAAGAACCAGACTTTCTTGATTAAGTTATAACAGCTTGAACTTCTAAGTATTCATCAATACCAAAAAGACCATGCTCTCGTCCATTACCTGACATTTTGAAACCTCCAAATGGAGCAGGATAATCGCCCCGAGAGATTCTATTTAAAATTACTTGTCCTGTTCTTATTTTCTTAGCTATTTCTTGTCCTTTTACTTCATCAGAGCATGAAATCATACTTGAAAGACCATAAGCTGAGTCATTTGCAATTTCGATTGCTTCATCGATATTAGAATAAGGTATTAAACAGATAACAGGTCCAAATATTTCTTCTCGTGCAATGGTCATTTTATTATCGACATTAGTGAATACTGTTGGCCTAACAAAAAAACCTTTCTCTAAACCATCAGGCCTACCTATACCTCCGCATGCTAAAGTAGCTCCCTCATCTATACCTTTCTGAATTAGATCTTGCACCTTCTCATATTGTGTTTTATTAGATATTGGGCCCAAATAAATCTCTTCATCTAAAGGGTTTCCTGTAGACATATCATTTGCTGCTGCTACTGCATATTTAGTTGCTTCATTAAGCATATGTTCAGGCAATAACATTCTTGTTGGAGATGAACAAGATTGTCCAGTATTAAGAAAACATTGCTTGATTCCCATGGTTACAGCATTTTCTAAATCTACATCTTTGAGAATTATATTTGGAGATTTACCTCCTAATTCTAATGAGACTCTTTTAATGTTATCTGCTGCACTTTTTTGAATGTCTATTCCAGCTCTAGTAGAACCAGTAAAAGAAATCATTTCTAAATCTGAATGACTACTCATGGCTTTACCTACAGTAACACCAAGACCATATATCAAATTAAACATACCTTTAGGCATGCTTGTTTTATCAATGACTTCGGCAAGAATATATGCAGCTCCTGGAGTAATTTCACTAGGTTTTAAAACAAATGTAGTTCCTGCAGCTATCGCTGAAGCAACTTTGGTACACATTTGATTTAGCGGCCAATTCCAAGGAGTTATCATTCCTACTGGACCTATTGGTAATTTATTTATTGTGATGTTGCCATGAACTTCTTGGAAATCGAATCTATCAATGACACTAAGTGTATTTTTAAAATGTATTGTGCCGCTGCCATATTGAGCTCGACGTGCCATTTTAATTGGCGAACCCATCTCCTGAGAGATAATTTGTGCAAAATCTTCTCGTCTTTCTTCCATGCCATCAAGTATTTCTTTAAGAATTTTTTTCCTTTGATCAAGTGTTAATGCCATAGCTTTAGGAAATGCTTTATTTGCTGCTGCTACTGCAAGATCGACATCTTTATTTGAGCCAGAAATTACATGTCCCACTACTTCTTCAGTTGCGGGATTTACTATATCAATCTTCTCTGAGCCGTCGGGATCAACAAACTTTCCATCGATATAAAATTTATTTATTTCCATAAAGGTATTTTACCTTTATAAAGCACAAATGTGCTCTATATTAACTCTAATATTCGGGCTTTAAGGCTCTCTCTTTCTGTGACAACAAAATTTCTGACTTCATCTTGATACTTTTGGTCTGATAGCTGTAATTGATTTAGCTTCAGGATTCTTAACAACCCTCTCTTTTTGAAACTCTCTATTACATCATGATGATGCTCTCTTTTAATTGGTCCTCTTAACTCCACCACATTGACGAAGTATCCTCTTGTTAATATTTCGACAATCATGCTAGTACTATCAGCAGTCACAAATATATGACTATGGCTATCTATAGCTTCTTGCAAGCGTTCAAAGGGAGTGTCTTCTAGATCTAAAAAATTATGATTTGGTCCAGAATTCTCTTTTAGATTCTTCCAAGCAAATTTTGGTGTTCTTCTAGAGTTTACAAAAGTTGTATTTATATTCTTAAATTCAAACGCCAATCTATACCAATCTTTTTCCCCATAATCATAGCCGCTACCATCGCCACCAATTAACACTAGACTTCTATTGTCTAATTCTCTTTTTTCAACATATGGATCAAATTTAGTTGGCGGCAAATGTGTTGAAATAACTTTATAGACCTTACTAATATCCTGTTTAGTGGAAACAATCCCATCAAATTTTTTCATCAATCTAAATTTTGGTGTTCCAATATAAATAACTTTTGCATTTGATGCCTTTGCTAATAAATAAGCAGGTACAGCAGTCCTAGAGCCAGAACAAATAACAAAATCAAATTTGTGATCTACAACACTTGGATTTAATAATCTAAGAACAAATAAATATAGATTCTCTCTCAATAATGTTAAGGTTCGCTCTAAAAATCCTGGAAGAGAAATTAAATCTTTTCCTAAAATAAAAACATCTTTGTCATTGGAGTATTTTTTTATGATATTTCTTAATCCTAGACATTGACTTAAATGCCCAGCTTTTTTATCTGCGACTATCGCTATTTTCATAATTTGCCATTAGAAAATCTAACAGAATATCTTTCGTCATCGATTAAAGTGAACTCCGCCTTACCTCCAGCTTCCTTTACTAAACATATGCCTGCGGCAAAGTCCCAGAGGTAAACCCCTTTCTCCGCATAATAATCACATTTACCAGAAGCTACATAAGCACATGAAAGTGCAGCGCTTCCAAACATTCTAATTTTCTTCCAGCCTTTTAAATCATCTAAAAATTCATATTGTGAATCTATTGTTTCTGAAGCTGGAAAACCAGTAGTAAGGGAGGCTTTATTTTTTTGATCTATATTAGAAACATTAACTTTTGCATCATTTAAATAGCAACCAAGTCCTATGGCTGCTGCATACATCTCTTGATTATTGAAATTGTAGACAACTCCTATCTTAGATTCATTTTTGTCCATTAAAGCTATAGAGATGCAACACTGATCAAGACCACGAAAATAATTTGCAGTCCCGTCTATAGGGTCAATAACCCATCTTTCTGATTCAGGAGACTCTTCTCCACCAAATTCTTCGCCTAAAACAGAAATATTAGTTGGTTCTAATTTTTTTCTTATTAAATCTTCTGTTTCTCGATCAAGTTGAAGCTTTATATCTCTGCCTTCTTCAGAATATATTTCTTTTTTACTTAATTTATTTTTCATAAGAAAATTGCCAGCTTCTTTTGCTGCTTCTTTAGCAATCTCTAGGTAATTTTTATAACTCATCTTTATTCTTCTTTAGAGATTTAATTGAATCATCGCACATATCAAAAAGTGATCTTTCTGCGCTCCATCCTAATATTTTATTTGATTTTGAGGAGTCAGAGTAGCAAACATCAACATCACCTGAACGTCTTTCTTTAATTTTTTTCTGAATACTCACTCCAGATACCTTTTCAAAAGTATTTAACAATTCAAGCACAGTGACACCTTTTCCAGTGCCCAGATTAAAGACATCGTAACCAGAGATATTTTTCAGATGGGGAAGTGCTAAAAAATGTCCTTCAATTAAATCAGATATATGAAGGTAATCTCTTTCGCCTGTTCCGTCTCTAGTATTGTAGTCATCTCCAAATATAGAAAAATCATTATCTATTTCTAGAAAAATCCTGAGAAGTTTAGGCATAATATTTCCAAATTCAGTCATAGGGTTTTCATATATCATTAAATCGCTATGAGACCCCAAAGGATTAAAGTACCTTAAAGAAATAGCTTTCAAGTTCTCTTTCAATGTGCTTTCTTTGATCAATCTCTCTGAAGCTGCCTTAGTCTCAGCATACACTGATAGTGGCTGTACTTTACTTTCCTCTGTAATTGGCTGTTTAGCTGATTGTCCATATATAGAAGCTGAGGAAGAGAAAATAAGTTCTTTTATACTATTTATTTTCATTGTATTGAGTAAATTCTCCGTACCTTTAAGATTATTTTCCCAATACTTTTCTGGAAATTTTTCAGATTCAGGAATGCTTTTTAGAGCGGCAAAATGAATAACTTGAGTTATATTTTTATTTGCAACTGCCTTATTTAGGTCATCACTATTTTTTAGATCAACTTCATTGAATATAAAATTATCTGGAAATAGTTTTTTTATTTTCTTAATAGTTTGAGGTTTAGAGTTAGCAAAATTATCGCACCCAATAACAGTATATCCTCTCTTTAACGCTTCATATGTAAAGGTTCCCCCAATGAAACCTGCTGCACCTGTCACTAAAAGGCTCATGATTCGTCTTCTGAAATAAAATCCTTAGGTATAGAAATAATGTAAAGACCTAAATAAAAGAATATAAATATTAGACTTAAAATTTGAAGAGCAGCAGTTTCTTTAGCAAAGAAGTTTGCCCCTAATAAGAAAGGGAAATAGAGTATAAACATTAAAAAAGTTACCAAAGCATGTTTCATGTTTTCTGATTTAATACCCATTTTGCTTACCCTTCTGTAAAAAAGATGATGAAGATGTCTATCATCTGGTTCTAGAAAAGATAATTTTGCTACAAAACGTCTAATAATCGAAGCCATAACATCTGTTACAGGATAAATAAGCATTAAAAGAACATACCATGGTGATAATTCATTATCTTGATAAAATTTGATTAGCCCTACTGATACTGCCATGCCGAGAAAATATGCACCGCCATCACCTAAAAAGATCCTCCCAAAGGGAAAGTTCAGTATAAAGATCCCCAAGATAGAAAAAAACAAAGCGACAAAGAATAAAGTGTTTGAAGGCACAGAATAGACTTGAGGAAAAATTAAAACAGAGATACATATTGAAAGAGAGAAAAGTAATACCAAACCATTAATTCCATCGATCATATTAAAAGCATTGACCATTCCAGCAAGAGCAAAGCAAATAAATAGAATAGAGAACCATTCAAAAGAAAAAAGTTTATCTAATAAAGGTATTTCAAGATCATTAGCTTCAGTTCCCAGAAAAAAGTACATGAGATAAGCTGAAGGGAAAACTATTAATAGTCTTATTGATGGTCGGATACTTATCTGAAAATCATCAATAATGCCCAGAATGAAAACTGGCAAAGAGCAAAATAAAAGAGTCTGAATAAAATCATATTCTGCAACGTCTGAAACAACTGAAACTACTAGTAAAGAAATGAATATTCCAACACCACCAAATCTCGAAATAGATTTTTTATGTAAAGTTTGTGGGCCTTTTCGCACATTGGATATACCAAATCTTGCACTTATTTTATCAAGAAGAATTAAAAAGACTCCTATAAAAAAGGATATTGGCAATATATCAGTCATTAAAATTATCCAAGATATCTTTTAAGAAAACCATGAATCTACCTGCATCAGCTCCATTTATTACTCTATGGTCATAAGACATTGCGATTGGCATAATATCCAGCTCTTCTGCTAAAACTAATCTCTTATATGTCTTTGACATAGAAACTATTGCTACATCGGGTGGATTTATTATTGGGGTGAAGCCTGTTCCACCTAATTTACCTAAACTTGAGACTGTAATTGTTCTATTTACAAGGTTTGTATTCAATAATTTTTTATTTCTTGCCTTCTCAGCCAATTCCTTAACTTTTGTTGATATTTCTTCTAATGAAAGTTTATCTGCATTCTGGATTACAGGAACAACTAAACCTTCTTCAGTATCAACTGCTATACCTATATTAATGTAGTCTTTCAGGACTATTTGATCGTTCTCTATTAGTGATGAATTAAAAATTGGAAATTCTTTAAGTGTTTCAGATAAAGCCTTAACCATAAATGCTAAAGGGTTCGCATTATTTTTTTCTTTTGCTCTATTTATCTTTGACATATTGATTTCATCAAAATGAGTCACATGTGGAATAGAATTCCATGCTGCCTGAACATTTTTAGCACCTAGAACCCTAATCTTTGACATTTTTTGAAGAGAATATTTTCCTTCATCAGAAAAATCAGACTCCTTATAAGTTTTTAGATCTAGAGATGCTTCTTTAGATGAATGTATAAAATTTTTGAGATCCTCTTTAGTTATCCTTAAATTTTTTCCAGTACCATTAATTTTTGTTAAATCAATTTCTAGCTCTCTTGCATATTTTCTTACTGCTGGGCCTGCATTTATGCCTGATACTGTTATTGCTTCTTTTTTAATTGGTTGCTTAGATTCAGTTATTTCTTTTGGTGTTACTTTATCTATTTCTTTTTTGGTGCTTGGAATATTTTTAGCTTTAATTTTGGCGAAAAGCATTCCTTCCCTGACACTATCACCCTCTTTAACCAAAACTTCGACAATTTCACCGTCATGATCTGAAGGAACTTCCATTGCTGCTTTTTCAGACTCCAGAACTATTAGAGGGTCATTTAATTTAACTTTATTGCCAGGTTTTATATTTATCTCAATAATCTCAGTTGACTCAGCCTCTCCGAGATTTGGAATTTTTAATTCAATAGTGGTTAGCTCTTCCATGGTGCCTCTTTACTTAAGACCATACCAGAATCTTTAATGAATTTTTCCGCTTCTTTCTTTTTTCCAAGCAACAATAAACTATTTAAGACTATATGCTCTTTGCTTATTTCAAAAAAATCTCTTAGTTCTTCTCTAGTATCACTTCTACCAAAACCATCTGTACCTAAAATCTTATATTCTCCGTTAATCCACTCTCTTATTTGATTTGGAAATGCTTTTTGATATTCAGAAACTGCAATTGTTGGCATTTGATCACTAAAACAATTCTCAACATAAGATTTTTTTGATGTTGAATTTAGTCTGTTTTGTCTTTCTATCTCTATTCCTTCTCTATACAATTCATTAAAACTTGTTATGGACCAAATATCAGCATTAATATCATAATTCTTAAGTTCTTTCTCAGCTTCCAATGCAAAATTTAGGGTAACGCCTGAAGCTAATATTCTAAGATTCATATTTTTATTTTCTTTCAACTTATAAGCTCCCTTAAGAATCTCTTCATTTTTAAGTTGTTTTGGTTTAGCTGGGTGAGAATAATTTTCATTCATTAAAGTAATGTAATAATACCTATCATTGCCATTCACATACATATCATTTATGCCTTCTTGTATTATTGCTGATAGTTCATACGAGTAACATGGATCATATGAACGACAATTAGGTATTGTTGCTGCAAGAATATGACTATGTCCATCCTGATGCTGCAAACCTTCACCATTCAATGTGGTTCTGCCTGATGTTGCACCAAGTAAAAACCCCTTTGCTCTAGAATCTCCAGCAGCCCAAGCTAAATCATGTATACGTTGAAAACCAAACATAGAGTAAAAGATATAGAATGGAATCATTGGCAAGTTATTGTTTGAATAAGAAGTTGCTAAAGCTAACCATGCTGAGAATGCACCAGCTTCATTAATGCCTTCCTCAAGCATTATTCCAGACTCACTTTCTCTATAAAACATCACTTTATCTGCATCTTCTGGTTCATACTTTTGACCTTCGGAAGAATAAATACCAAATTGTCTAAATAAAGCGTCCATACCAAATGTTCTTGCCTCATCTGGAACAATTGGTACCACTCTTGAACCTATTGTTGTATCTCTTAAAAGTTTAGTTAGTAGCCTTACAAAAACCATTGTTGTTGACTGTTCTCTATCTACTTTTTTATCGAAATCTATGAAAGATTCTTTTTTTGCTATTAATTTTTTCTTTGAGACTTTCCTTGAAGGTAATAAACCTCCCAATTCTTCTCTTCTTGAGAGTAAATATTCTTTAACTTTTTTATCTCTATTTAGGGTAAGAAAATTTGGATCATCTAAACTTTCTTTTTTTATTGGTAGATTAAATTTATCAATAAAATCTTCTAGATTCTCTTTCGTAAGTTTTTTTACCTGGTGAGCAGTATTATCTGCTTGTCTCGAACCAATACCATAACCTTTAATTGTAAAAGCAAGAATAACTGTTGGTTTCTCTTTTTCCTCATAAGCCAAGCGATAAGCATTATAAATTTTAGTTGGGTCATGCCCTCCTCTATTTAGATCTTCAACTTCTTTATCGCTTAGTGAATCTATCATTTTGAGTACTTTTGGATCTTTGCCAAAAAAATTCTCTCTAGTGTATTTACCGCCCTTAGCTTTGTAGTTTTGATACTCTCCATCTACTGTTTCATTCATAATTTTCTGTAATAGGTCATCTCTATCATTATTTATCAATTCATCCCATTTTCTTCCCCAGATTAAATGCACAACATTCCAGCCTGCGCCACTAAATTGTTTAGCAAGCTCAGTGATGATCTTGGAATTACCTCTAACTGGCCCATCTAACCTCTGTAAATTACAATTTATAACGAATACAAGATTATTAAGCTTTTCTCTGCCTGCTAGACTAATGGATCCCATGGATTCTGGTTCATCCATCTCTCCGTCACCACAAAAGACCCAGACCTTTCTATTTTCAATTGATTCAATTAAGCCTCTTTTTTCCAGATACCTCATTACATGCGCTTGGAAAATACCAAAGATTGGTCCCAATCCCATTGAGACTGTTGGGAATTGCCAATAATCAGGCATTAACCATGGATGCGGGTAAGAAGACAGGCCCTCACCTTTTATTTCCTGCCTAAAATTATCAAGTTGTTTTGCAGATATACGGTCTTCAAGAAAAGACCTTGCATATATTCCTGGTGATGAATGGCCTTGAAAATATATTAAATCGCCGAGCGATTTATCAGAACCTCGAAAAAAGTGATTAAAACCTACTTCATATAAAGTTGCTGCAGATGAATAAGTTGATATATGGCCTCCTAAATCAGATTCCTTATTTGCTTTTAAAACAGTTAAAAGGCTATTCCATCTTATGAAGTGTCTTATCTTTTCTTCAAATTCTAAATTTCCTGGGTAAGGATGTTCTTCATCTGAATGGACAGTATTCTTGAAAGGAGGGTCATTTAACTCATGTATTTCAATTCCTTTTAATCTAGCTTCGGTATATAAAGATCTAAGTAGCTCTTCTGTATACTCTCTGCCATCAGAAATAATTACATTTTCTAGGGCTTCAAGCCATTCTTGAAATTCTTTCTCAAACTCAGGATTTTGCATTTTAAATGCATTTTACAATAGTTTTTTATTTATTAATTATCTTAACGACATGAGATTGAAACAAAATGTAACTATTTTTCATACATAGTTCTATTTCCTTTTCGAAAAAGCTACTGTAGTATAAGCATATAGGGGATTAGAGCTTTGAAAATACTAAGAATAATACTGTCGTTACTTTTAATACCAGCATACGCAATTGCTGATGAAGATGCTGTAAAAGCAAATGAAGAAAAAACAGAAGTTAAAGAAGAAAAGTCAGACAATAATTCAGAAAAGGTAGAAGATTCTTCAGGTGGTCTTAATGCTACTGATATTGCTAGTTTATTAGCTCTAGCCTTCGGTGCAGCTGCATCTGCAGATGAGGGAGATGGTGGTTCATCAGAGCAATCTGGGCCTTTTACACCTCCACCAGACCCAACACCGGCACCAACACCGGCACCAACTCCGGCACCAACACCGGCACCAACTCCGGCACCTACGCCAGCACCAACACCTGATCCAGGTACTGGAACAGGAACTGGTACTGGAACAGGAACTGGTACAGGAACTTAGTTTTTATATTTCCTAAGGTAGTTGTAAAGATTATCTTTTCTTACTAATTTTGCGCCTGGATCTTTAGTGAGAGGCCTCCAAAGGAAATTAAACCAATCTCCATAAATAGGAATTTTGAAGTATATTCCTTTATCAAAACTGCCCTCTCCAAATTGAACCTCTGTTACATCTGTTTTTGTAAAAAAGGCTCCCATTACAACACCATTTTTAAATCTTCTTGAAAGATCAAAGGTATAACCTTTATCTCCTGCTAAATATTCTCCATATGAGAGATGAAGGGAAATAGGTAGAACAAATTTATTTTCATAATAGAAATTTATGTGGCCAGTAGTATTAGTGTAGTCAAGTAATCCGAAGGCCAGATCATAGTCTCTCTTATAGGCCTCGAATACTTCAAACCCTAAAGCAAATGGTAATTCATTGCTACTCCATAGATATTCCATTCCATAACCACTAAACATTTCCTCGAATATTCCAGCAGAAATTTGAATATGATGGTTTTTATATAAGGTATTAAAATAATCTAGTTGGGATCTACCAAGAATTAACCTTTCTCCAAAGTTATTTAAATAATCTTTAACATCTGATCGAACTTGATTTGGATAGGTATTAAGTGGAGGTAAGTAAAGATCATCAAAATTTTGCCATAGAGCATACTTTAAGTTTGTAGTCCAAAATAATTTATTATCAAAGTTATATTGTGTATTTAACTCAGCCATAAAAGCTGTTTTCAAAAAATCTTCTCTTCCGGCTACAAATGGTCTTAAAACAAAGTTTGGAGAATAAATAAAATTTGATTTTTTATCTCTTGCATACAATTCACTAAGTTCTGTATCATTCAAATCTACAAAAATATTTGGATTTATTTCTTTAGCTTTTAAACCATTTACGCCATAACTAACAACAACCTCTTCATAATCTATGCCTGAATCATCAATAGCTTTTTTTAGGTTTGATTCTAAATTAGACAAACTTGCATAAGAATTATATTCATATAAATCTAATATTAATAAATCTTCCGATTCTCTTATTTTTTGAACTTGAATTTGATTAAAATCTAAAAGAGATCTTAATTTTTCATGGGGTATTTTCTCATAAGGCTTATTATTTTTATAAGGTTTTGAATTATGGCTCAATGAATTCCCTTTCCAGACAAATTTTACACCCAAATAATCACCTCTTTCGAAATTAATAGATACGGCTATATTTTTTTGTTTAACATACTCAAAACTAAAATTATATTCAGAACTTCTTTTTGGGAATCCTGCTTCTAATGGAATATTTGTAGAATCATATTCTGCTTTAAAGAGCCAGTCATCATTAAGAATGTAGCTAATTCCACCAAAAACTCCCATTGCTTCTCCAGAGAAATAATCTTTCCATCTAAAATCTCCTCCTTGAGGGTCATCACCATCATTGCATCCCCAAGACATACATCTTTCCAAAAAAGATTTATGAATGTCTCCCAACGGATTATCATATCGGAATTGTCCACCATCCAATCTTCCCCAACCTGCTCCTAGATGCATATCTAAGTTACCGATACCATAACTCCCAACTATGTATTCGGAAGAATAAATACCTGTGCCTGCTAAGTCATTAAAGCCAATAGCAATGGCTGGAAAACGCCCTTCTGATTTGAGACGAAACTTTGCATTAAAACCTTTATCTTTATAATCTTGGCCGGATATATAAGGCCTATCTTTGATGCTTGTATAAAAAACTGAGGCTTCAAACCAATCAAAAGGCATCATTGTGAGGGTAATCTTTCTGTCAGGATCGCCTCGATACATTGTGAATGCAGACGAAGATTCTTCATAAAAACGAGCTGTAGGAATATTTATCAGACCAACAACACCATGATTATTCGGGTTATTGTATTTAATGGAATCTGAAAGTAAGAAATTCCCGATAATTAGAAATAGAATTAATCTAATTTGAAATTGCATTTAAAGAAGCAGCTGAGAATGCTATATCAGATATTATTTTTGTAGCCATGCTAATCATAGGAAGGGCTTGAACTTTATTAAGATCCCTTGGCACAACAATAGTGTCCCCTGCTTCTATATCAACTTGGTTACCTGCAAATCTATTTCTTCCCACTGTTATAGACTCACCATTTGCTTTTATTATAAATATTGCTCTCTTGTCGGCAGAGTCTGTAAAACCACCAGATGAATTAATATAGTCTTGATAAGTCATATTATCTTCAAAGACAAAAGATGACGAATTTAAGACTTCGCCTTGGACAGTAACTTCACTTGATATTGAGGGAATTACTATTACATCTGCGTCTTTAAGTAAAAAATACTTAGAAATTTCTGAATCAACTGAAAAATCTCCAGCAACCCTTCCATTAGGCTCGATTAGATCTGCTAATTTTAAAATAGCCTCTATATCAATCATGCCTTCTTGAGAAACATTGGCAGAATTTTGAATTAAGGAATCTGTTAAAAGTGATTTTGCCTCTTTTATTGCTTTTTCTTGTTTTTCTTTTACTTCTTCTCTGTATAGTGAGATTCCCTTTTCGAAGGCATTAGAACGAAGACCGCCAGCTAATGTATATATATCATCTAAACTTGTAGAACTTGATACTGAATATTTTCCAGGATTGGATATCTCACCTAATATTTCTACTTGAATTAAATCTGCTTTAACTGGTGGTAATGAAATTGCCACCAAATCATCAGCATCAACTATATAATCATATGCATCAGAAAGACTTTTATTTATTGATATAACTGAAACCTTGTTTATCTCAATTTCATCTGATATTCCAAAATATGAATGTAGTTGTCTTGGAGTAACTTTTCCACGCAGAGGAATAGATAAGCTTCTGTCAGGTTTAAAAAGCTGTGATAAATGTGATGAAATCAAAGGATCAACTGCAGATAAACTTTGTAAATAAGAATCAATAGGCATTGAATCATTAGTTTCTTTACTGTTTTTATTTTCAATATTATCTTCATCAACAATAGGGGCATTAACTATATCTATGATGTAATCTCGGTCATAAAAGAAAATTCTTGAGTTATTTTTTACTCTTATATTCTTATAAGTATTTGGATCTGCAAGCGAAAAAGCTGTTATTTTTCTTGTTAATCCAAGATCTGCTTCTTCTTCATAGACTGCATAAAATGGGTATATATTACTTGAAAAGTTTATTTCATTGAGCAGATCCTTAATGCTGCCATCAACTGGTGTAGAAAAATATCCACTTGTAACACCAGTTCCTGTAATGAATATGTCTTTATCATTAGTTATTACATTTTTACCAACAAAAAGCTCAATTAAATCTGACTCACCAACTATCTCTTTTTGTTTAACTTTTGAAGTATAGATTCTTGTAGATTCTCTTTTATTCGAACTTATGTTAGACG
>CEVX01069439.1_pt1 | contig 18763 bp, 18 predicted proteins | sample 356561 | NCBI WGS metagenome assembly CEVX01 (sample SAMEA2623886, study PRJEB7988) | marine metagenome | biome: marine biome (ENVO:00000447); feature: surface water layer (ENVO:00002042); material: "saline water (ENVO:00002010), including plankton (ENVO:xxxxxxxx)" | depth 5 m | reverse complement strand
GTAGGAGCCGACGGAATCATCTGTTCCATGGGTTGGGTAGGTTCAGCGGTATCGGTCATAGATGTCAGCTTAGAACCTCGAAAAAGCGAGCGCATCTTGTTATGACTGTTTCGAACAGAGTTGAGTATGGTGAGGCACCGAATCTTTCTTCGGAACTGGGGGAGTAAGTGGTTAAGTTTGGTGCCTATCACGGCGTCCGGGTGGTCGAATTAGCCGAAGGAATCGCCGGCCCTTATGCGAGTCGTTTCGTGGCTGATCAAGGTGCAGACGTTATTAAGTCGGAAAGCGCAACAGGCGATTACTACCGGACTGAGCCAGGCTTCCAAGTTCTAAATAGAAATAAACGGTCGGTCGTGTTGTTGGATGACACTCAACTGTTGCAATCGGCGGACGTAATTGTGGTGGATAACTCATCCGAAGCGGAGCGCGCTCGATCTATTGCTCCGGGGTCGGTCATTATCTCGATGCCGACCTGGGGTTCGAACGGGCCGTTAGCTGATCAGAAAGGTTCATGGGAACAAGTTGCCGCAGCGACAGGAATTTCATGGAATCAGGTCAGCTGGACTGAAGGGCCGGTGCACGTGGTGCTGCCTCTCGCTTCGTACGGTGCTGGCATGCTCGGGGCTCTTGCCATAGCTGCCGGCCTGTATGCAAGAGAGGTTCACGGTTCAGCACCTACTTATGAAGTTTCAGAGCTGGCTGGATCTGGAGCGATGCAAATTGGTGACTTCTGGTCACCTGGAACGTCACAGGAACGAGATGGAGCGAGTCCTCTTGGTCCATCTGGAAGAGCCCCAGCGTATCGGCCATTTCAAGCCGCAGATAATCTTTGGTTCTTTGTTGCATGTGGAACCCAGCGGTTCTATGAAGCGATGTTAGAAGCTATAGGTCGTTTAGATCTGCTGAACGATTCGGTGCTGGAAGACCCTCCTTGGGGGCTTATCGAGCCAGAGCCATTGGCGTACATAACTCCGATTCTCGAAGAAGAGTTTCGCAGTCGCAGTCGAGATGAGTGGATAGAGAAACTTCGCGTTCATGACGTTCCTTGCCAACCAATTCAAACCCGAGAAGAGTTTTTAGTTTCAGACTTAGCGAAAGCTAACTCGGTGATTGGGACCATTAAACATCCGGAACTAGGTCAGCTATCGATGCCGACTCAACCGCTTGAACTCGGGGCATGTCCTGCTGTGATGATGCGTCCCGCACCGCGGCTAGGTGCCCATACCGATGAGGTGGGCCGAGAGCAACATGAGCCGGGTCAAGGCCTAGGCCAAGGCGGGCCGCCTTTAGAAGGCATCCGTGCTATCGATTTGGCTTCGTTTATTGCAGGTCCGGTCATCACTCGCCACCTAGCAATGTTGGGTGCTGATGTCATAAAGGTAGAGCCTGAAGCGGGTGACCCCTTTCGAACTTTCAGTCCAATGTTCAATGGATGGAATCAAGGTAAACGAGGAGTCGTGCTAGACCTGAAAGCAGAAGCCGGGCGAGAATTCCTCCGTAAAATCGTGGCAACTTCTGATGTAGTAGTTGAAAATTTTCGTCCCGGTGTAGCGGAACGCTTGGGGTGTTCAGCGGAGGACCTTCGGTCTGTTAATGACGCCCTTGTCCTGGTTAAGAGTCCCGGATATGGATTTGACGATTCACGCGCTGATCAGCCAGCTTTTGATCCATTATTGCAAGCTTTAGGCGGGATGATGAGCGCTCAAGGTGGAGACGATGATCCTGTGTTCTTGACCGTGCCGGTCCATGATGCAGCGACTCCTATCATTGCGGCCTTTGGTGCGGTAACAGCTCTTTATCATCGGAATCGTGAGGGTGAGACCCAAACGGTGTATACATCACTTGCCCAGACCACGGCAGCAGCGCAAGCAGCGGAATTTGTCGATTATCTCGACAGACCGAAAGTTAGCCAAGGTGGTTTTGATCATAAGGGACCTGACGCCGAGCATCGCTATGTCGAGGATGGAGGTAAGTGGTTCTGGGCTGGACCAGACGGACTTACCCCCGTCGAAACGAAGGGCTTTGTCGGAAGTGCGTTGACCTTAGCTAACGATCTCATTTGTGAACACCTGGATTCACCAGGCTGGGGTCCTCTAGTCCAAGTGGGTCAGCTGATTAAAGGTGCTGGCCCGCATCCCAGTCGTGCGCCTTACTTTGACGAACACGCAAACGATCTGCGAGGCGAATTCGGCTGAGCGAAATGAATGTCGTTGGTTCTAGTCGATATGTGTCACCTTGGCCGTTGGAGCAGTTTGAACATCGATCCACCCAGACAACAAGCCTGAGGTGTATCCACCATCCACGACAAGGTGATGTCCGTTGACCCACGATGACTCACCAACTGCTAGCCACTCGATAGCTTGCGCAATTTCGTAGGGTTTGGCGGCGCGCCCTGAATGACTGACTACCCAATTGATTCGATCATCCCCTATCTGTTCCCTGAAGGTCGGGAGAAGGGGCGTGTCGACAGGACCGGGGCTGACGACGTTGCATCTAATGCCTGTTCCTCGCAATTCGCCAGCATGAAGCAGGCTCCAAACAATTACCGCTTCCTTAGAAAAACTGTAAGGGTCGACAGAAACTGACCTGTTCCAATGGGTCCACCAGGTACGGATCTCAGGGTCCTCAAGTGCTAAGAGAGCCTTGTATGTGTCCAGGCGTTGCTGCCAGCCGTTCCCCGATATTGAGCCGACGTTCACTATCGTGCTACCTGGGGAAAAAGATGACGCTACAAATCGGCTGAGCCGGCGAATCGCGAGCAGGTTGACTTCGAGAACCTTAGAAGCAGGTTCGGTGCCGGGGACACCAGCTACGTTGATTAGCGAAGAGACCGATGAAAGATCAACATCGTTGGCTAATTCAGCAAATAATCGTAGGACTTCAATCTCATTGTTGAGATCGCAGACGTAGTGGTTTTCAGCTCCAACTGTTGGTCCGTGCTCGTCTCTGTCGACCGAAATTATTTTTCTTCCGGAGGCGGCTAAACGATCGCAGACCGCATCGCCAATGCCTGAAGAGGCTCCAGTTACTATGACGGGGCCTAGAACACGGTTGGATGTGGTCATTGAATCGACGCTAGCTGCCGTGGAGAGGCTGGTGGAACCAAATAGATGTGCTAACCCCAAAAGCTGGGTCAGGTAACTCTCTCAGCTGAAGCGCCCTCGTTGAGGATCACTCATCAGAGGCGTAGCATCGTTAGCAACTACGAAGGATTAGAGAATGGTTGACCCGGACTATCTGAAATTCGACACCCTGTCACTTCACGCAGGTCAGGAACCTGATCCAACTACTGGTTCGCGGGGCGTGCCCATATATCAGACCACCTCGTACAGCTTTGTTGATACAGAACAAGCTGCGGGACTTTTTAATCTGGAGCAACCAGGACACATATATAGTCGAATCTCAAATCCCACAGTCGCCGTATTGGAAGAGCGCTTGGCTGCCCTCGAAGGAGGTGTTGGCGCTGTCTGTACGGCGAGCGGGATGGCTGCTTTCCACTTGGCGTGCGCAACGATAATGAGCGCTGGTAATCACGTTGTAGCAAGTCGCAACATTTATGGCGGCTCCCACAACATGTTGAACTTGACCATGCCGAGATTTGGTATCAACACGACCTTTGTGGATCCCCGAGACCCCGATGCTTGGCGAGCAGCAATCAATGAGGACACGAGAGTTCTGTTTGCTGAAACTTTGGGGAATCCAGGTATCGAGGTACTGAACGTTCCGGTTATCGCCGAAATTGCGCACGAGCATGGGCTGCCCCTAATGCTGGACGCTACCTTCACAACCCCTTATCTAATGAAGCCAATCGAACTAGGTGCGGACATAGTGATGCACTCAGTCACGAAGTTTCTTGGTGGTCACGGCATCGCTCTTGGAGGCGTTGTGGTTGATGGTGGACGATTTGACTGGGCTGCTAGTGGCAAGTTCCCAACTTTGTCTGAACCGTACGACGGATACCACGGAATCTGCTTCGCTGAAGAATATGGTCACCAGGCCCTCTCGATGCGAGCTCGTGCCGAGGGGCTTCGAGATTTCGGTGCTGCGATGAGTCCTTCCAATGCTTTTCATCTACTTCAAGGGGTAGAGACTTTGCCCTTACGAATGCGACGGCACGTTGAGAACACAAGTGACGTCATAGATTTTCTTGAAGGCAATGAAGCTGTTTCTTGGGTAAGTCACCCATCGGTCGGCAGTCACCCAGATCATGAACTAGCGAAAGAACTTCTGCCGAAGGGAGCGGGTGCGATCCTCTCATTTGGGATCGTAGGCGGCCGAGAAGCTGGTCGGAGGTTTATCGAAAACGTCCAGCTCGCATCGCACGTAGCGAATGTCGGTGACGCTAAGACCCTGGTGATACATCCGGCGTCAACTACTCACCAGCAGTTAAGTGCTGATGACCTAGCTGCTGCTGGAGTAGGCGAAGATCTAATCCGGCTCTCAGTAGGGCTGGAAGACCCTGAAGACATAATTGCTGATCTAGCCAGAGCTCTTAGAGCCTCTCAGAAGGGTTAAGTTGTGCAGCTCGAATTCCAAGGATCAATAGTAAATTTTGCGACCGGAGGTGTCCAAATAGATCCGAGCCAACCGCCGGTCCTGATGGTTCATGGAGCTGGTATGGACCGGACGGTTTGGAGCCAACAAACTCGACACTTGGCACATCATGGCTTCTCGGCTATGGCAGTGGATTTACCGGGACATGGTGATTCGACCGGAGAGCTGTTAACGACTGTGCCCGAAATGGCTGATTGGTTGGCCGCCCTCATTCGTAGTCTCAACTTTGGCCCGGTTCGACTGGTAGGACATTCGATGGGGTGTCTTATAGGGCTTGAGGTGGCGGCTCGCCATAGTGATGTAACCGAACGTTTGGTTTTAATGGGGGCTGCTGCTGCTATGCCAGTGCATCCAGATTTGCTTGGCGCGGCCGAGCGCAATGAAACGCTTGCGCCACAGCTGATGACAGCTTGGGCGCATGGCAGTCGTGCCCATATTGCAGGCAACCCGACACCGGGCTTATGGATGCGAAGTGGCTGTCAAGCACTTCTGGAACGCGCATCTGATGGGGTCATCTTCAATGATCTTTCCGCCTGCAATTTCTATGAGGCTGGCGACATCGCTGGACAAGTGGATTGTCCCGTTACGGTCATCGTAGGTAGTGAAGACAAAATGACTCCGCCGAAAGCTACTGCCCAACTTGTGGCAGGGTTCCAGGAAGTTGACTTACGCCACTTGGAGGGAACGGGTCATATGATGATGCTCGAAGCCCCCGACCAGATTCGCGAGATAGTTCTGGCGGCACTCCAGTAGACGGAGGCGACAAGACCCGCGTAAAGTGCCATGATCAGATAAGTCTTAGTGAAGAAAAGGGGAAATATGGCAGTGGAGCGATTCCCGGTTGAGGCCTCACACATCTTGATGTTTGCCAGGTCCATAGGAGACAGCAACCCGATTTATTCGGATGCGACCCATGCTAGCGGCACAGAAGTGGGCTCGATAATCGCCCCTCCAACTTTTGCTCAAGCAAGCGCGCAGTTTGATCCAGACTATTTTCTTAGGCCTAAAGATGGCCAGAAATGGTTTGGTAGCGGCGGGACTGCTTCGGGGACTCTTTCTCAAAACGAGGACAAAGCCGACTCTAAATCAGATGATAAGAAGTCGGGTTCTTCTGCAGGCGGTTTGCACGCAGAGCAACATTTCACCTACCACCGGCACTTGAAGCCAGGGGATGTCCTGAGCGCAGAGAATAAACCGGGTGAAAGTTGGGAAAAAGAGTCAAAGAGAGCCGGGGTATTGAAATTCAGCGAAAGCATTACTGAGTACCGTGATCAAAATGGCGAACTTGTTGTGACTGCGCGAAGCGTCGGTGTTGTGACCGAAAAAGTCATTGAGCAGTAGGAGAATCGTAATGGGATTAAAAGCAGATGGACTTAGCATCGGTGACTCGTACTCTGAGGTAATCGTCGAAGACTTAACTCGAACTCAAATAGTCCAGTACGCAGGGGCTTCAGGCGACTACAACCCAGTTCACAGTGATGAAAAATTCGTTACAGAGGTCGCTGGATATCCAACGGTGTTTGCTCACGGGATGCTCACCATGGGCATGACTGGTCGAATGCTGACGAACTATGTAGGGGATGGGCGTCTTACCTATTATGGAGTGCGTTTCGTCAACCAAGTTTGGCCGGGCGACACGTTAACCGCTAGGGCCGAAGTATCTGAGGTCCGAGAAGAAAATGGGCAAACCCTTATCGACCTAGCTATTTCGACCACGAACCAAGATGAAAAGTTTGTTCTTACGGGCAACGCTACAGCACGCGTTGACTAGGTCCGTTTTAGGCGTCCCCTGGTAACTTGGACCAACAATCAACCTTTAGCGCGACCGGAATAACCGAATAGTTTTCCTGCTACCTTGCGGATCTGGATTTCTTCGGCACCCTCTGTGATGCGATATCTTCGATGGTGCCGATAAATGTGTTCGAATGGCATGCGTCGTCCGTAACCAACGCCGCCGCAGCTCTGCATGGCGCGATCAGCGGCATCACAGCAGAAGCGATTACCGCGATAGTTGCACATGGCCACCCGATCGGTTATCTCCATGTGGTCAATTCCTTGATCCATCTCCCATGCTGTTTTCCAGATGAGCGCTCGAATCATCTCTGCCTCGGTGTATAGCTCAGCTAATGGAAACTGAATTGCTTGATTCTGGGAGAGAGGTTTACCGAATGTTGTTCGGTTGTTTACGTAATCCACAGCAACGTCTATGCAATGAAGTCCTGCTCCTACAGAAGAAGCGGCTTGTCTGATTCGATTTTCATGTACGAATAGTTGAGCGGTTTGAAGCCCTCGGCCCTCTTCGCCAAGAATGTCGTCGTTGTGAACGCGAACGTCAGTCAAGCTGACATGAGCGTGATCTGTCGGCATGTTGAATGTCCACATGAACTCCTCGACATTAAACCCAGTCGACTCCACTGGAACTATGAAACATGTGATTCCCTGTCCTTCGCCGGGAGAGCCCGATGTGCGAGCAAATATGTAGTCGTGCGTTGCGTGATGAAGCCCGGTATTCCAGTACTTCTCTCCATTGATTATCCACTCATCTCCGTCGCGAACAGCGGTAGTTTCCATCCATGTAGCATCTGAACCGTGAAGTGGTTCAGTTAGTCCGAAGCCAATCCGAGCGGTTCCATCCAACATTTTTGGAATCCAATTCTGCTGTTGTTGTTCTGATCCGTACTTCTCCATCATCAAAACAGTTGGAAAGTTACCGATGATGGAGTTTTCGTTTTGTAGATCATTGTGAAGGCCTAAACCTCTTCGGGCGAGGTGTTCGCGGATGATGGCCATACCCAGATTGGTCCCATCTTGACCGCCAAAACGCTTGGGGAGATGCCACCTTAGGAATCCAGCGCTATCGGCTTCCCGTCGCATTCGCGTAAGTAGGGCCTCCCATTCTGCGTTCGGTAGGCCATCTCGATCCCAGTCGGTCCTAGAGTCCTCTCGCCGATAATCGAAAAATCTAGCGTTGTCATCTTCCGCTTCGATTGGCTTGATGACGTCTTCGATGAAATGGTCGAGGTCGCTTATTAATTGTTGAATGTCAGTGGGAATAACGAAATCCATAGAGCGCGAACGTATACCGTGAATTCCTATGGCGCTGCCAATTATCGTATGGTCTGACTTTCTTTGACCTTGGTGTCACCTAGCGCGAGCCCGGGCGGCTCGTCTGAATGATCGTCACGATGTCGAAATTTCTTGGCTTCCCTATGAACTTCACCCCGAAATTCCTGATGGCGGAAGCGAAAACAAACGAAAGTTTTCGGCGCTGATGCCTATTGCTGAGGAGCTCGGAGTGGTCATGAGTCCACCCAATCGGATTCGACCAACTAGAAAAGCGCACCAAGCGGCTCTAGTTGTAGAGCACGTTTCACCGGGGGCTATCAATACCTATCACGACCGACTGTCCGCTGCTATCTGGGTAGAAGAGCGAGATATCGAGGATCCTGAAATTCTCTCGAGTCTTGCTAAGGACCTTGATGTTCCGTCGGAATTAATTGAGAGAGTCGTAAACAATGATGAACTGTGGCCGGCAGTAATTTCTTCTATGGAACGAGCCCATGCGTGGGGAGCAACTGGGACTCCGAGTTGGCTAATTGACAATAAACTTTTGGTGCCAGGTTTGCAGGACGACGAGTTTTTTGATCGAGTTATTGTGAAGATGTCCTCGCCTAGCAATAGCGAAGATCCGTTGAAGTAATAATCTTGCCGCTGATCGCTGTAATGTCCTGAGTATGCAGCCGACTTATTCAGAAAAAGCAGAGTCCTATCGCAACGAGATCCAACGTTTCATAAGCGAAAACCTACCTGCGAATTGGCAGGGGATTGGCTCTCTAACCGGGGACGCGAAAGCAGAGTTCGTCGGTGAGTGGCGCAGAATTTTGAGTGACAACAAGTTGTTGGCAACTATGTGGCCTGCCGATTATGGCGGCCCTGGTCTGTCTCCAAATGAAAATGTCATTATCGCAGAAGAGTTCACAAAAGCTGGCTTGCCTACCGGTGGCTCGAACGATGGTTTTGGTATCGGAATGGTCGGTAACACCTTGATTGAGTGGGGTACCGAGGAACAGAAGAAACATTACTTACCTCGTATTCTCGACGGCGACGATCTTTGGTGTCAGGGGTATTCTGAACCTGGCGCTGGCTCCGATTTGGCAAATCTTGGCTGCAAGGCTGAATTGGATGGTGACGAGTGGGTACTTAATGGTCAAAAGATTTGGACGTCCAGTGGACATTTAGCTAACTGGATCTTTGTGCTCGGCCGAACAGCTCCCGAAGACGCTAAGCATCAAGGAATCACTTTTTTTCTTTGTCCAATGGATCAAGCCGGAATTGAGGTTCGACCCATTGTTAATATTGCTGGGCACAGCCACTTCAATGAAGTCTTCTTTTCCGATGCTCGAGTTCCCAAAGAGAATGTCATAGGACAGGTGAACGGCGGTTGGGCGGTCGCCATGACACTTCTTGGGTACGAAAGGGGATTCGGGGCGACGACCACTTACTTCCGTTATCGATCTGAGTTAGACCGCCTAGTAGAAATGGCCCAAGAAAGAGGTCGGACCCAAGACCAAGATATTCGTCAACGCCTCGCATGGTGCCACAGCAAAGTCGAGATAATGCGTTGGTTGGGTCAACAGGTTTTGACATCCTTTCTAAATGGAGAGCCGCCAGGACCAAAGAGCTCTATAGGGAAACTGAATTGGAGCGAATACCACAGAACGGTCACAGAACTTTCGTTAGATATTCTCGGGGCCGATGCGATGATCATGGAGGGTGATTCCGCATATGCGGCTGGGCTCGGAGCCGCCGATGCTGGAACTCCTAACACTACTTCCGCCTGGATAAATAGTTTTTTGGCGGCACGGTCAGGAACTATTTATGCAGGAACCAGTCAAGTCCAGCGCAACATTATTGGGGAACGCATTTTAGGTTTACCAAAAGAGCCGCGCGCTGATGAAGGTCCCTGGAACGAAACCCTGCGTTAACGTGCTCGTTGGATTTAGTGGTGGATCCTGCTCAGGTAAGACAACACTGGCGAATGCCGTCCTGAAGTTAAGTGGTACCGCCACGTTGCTTGCTTTCGATGATTATTACCGAGACCTTTCACATATGACGCCTTCAGAGCGATCAGCGGTTAATTACGATCACCCTGATGCGTTAGACGTCGAGCTATTCATCGCTCACATGGATGGTCTTGCTGCGGGCCACTCGGTCAAAGTTCCCGAATATGACATGTCGACCCACACGCGGACGGGTGGCCACTATCAACTGGACCCGGCGCCCCTTGTGGTCGTCGATGGAATTTTGTTGATGGCTGTAGAGGAATGTCGTGAAAGATTAGACCTCAAGGTATTTGTCGACGCCCCTAGGGAAGTGAGGCTAGCTAGACGTCTGGTTAGAGACGTAGAAGAACGCGGCAGAAGTCCTCAAAGTGTAGAAGAGCAGTTCATGACCTCGGTTGAACCGATGCATCGATCTCTGGTTCTACCGAGCTCACAGCATGCAGATCTGAAGTTTGAACATCCTTTTGACCCAGTCGCCGCCGCTGAGAGAGTTGTAGCGGAAATTAGTTCAAGCTAGCTACGGCGACTCAGTCGCTACCTCTCAATGAATTCAACCCAGTTGCCATCAGGGTCCTCGACCATTCCCACTACCACGCCTGGGCGGGCTTCTCGACGGTCCCAAATAATTGGTGCGCCAACCTCCCTGCAGGAATCGAGTGCCGCTTGTACATCACTTACCGAAAGTGTGAAATAACGCATCCCAGTAGCGCCCATCATGCCCCCGTCAGCTCCCGCAGCAACGTCTTTAGTTGGCACCACGATCTTCAACAAACTTTCGTTCGCCCACAAACGGTGCATCGCTGCCACGCCTAGAGCTTCCATGCTGATGGTTGCTTCGAACTCCATTCCTATGACATCTCTATAGAAAGTAAGCATCTGGTCGCCTTTAGAGGTGACCATGCCGAGATCAAATCCAGCTTTAGTAAAATTGTTGGCCACAGGCCCTCCATTACTTGTAATAGCTCAGTCGTAGCTCGCGCCAAGGCCGGCTCGTGCGTCGCTTTGGATACCGTAATTCGGTATCGGGTAACGAAGACCATTCTTAGCTAAAAATTCCATCCCCTCCACCGCAACCAACAGATCTTCGGGGGATAGGGCCATTAATAGTTCATCCTCCATTACACCGCCGTATCGCCGTTCGGCGAAACAAGGAATTGACAAGCTCGGTTCACCTGTACTCAGTGCGCGCCCCCAACTATCAGCGCAGGCTGACTCTCCAACGCAGCCCCATTCAAGCTTTTTGTATCCACGCCACTGCAAGCCATTAATTAGCAAAATCATTTGAGCAGGAGTCGCATAGACCATGCAAATATCTGGAGGGTCAAGGCGTTTAGCGGACAACGGAGAAACCGCCATTGCCGAGAAAGAACCAAAAGGCACGCAATCCATAGCTTCCTGATGCGCCGAACTATCTTCGAGGGTCTCGAACCAGACTCCTTTCATTCGTTCCCCCGACAACCATTCGTCATCCTGGGGATGAAGCCCAATGACGGCCCCGCATTGATCGCCTACTAGGTCCTCTCGGGTTATGCCAACAGTCCAATTGAGGCGGCTAGCCATTCCCACTATCTGATCAGTGGTGTGGATGGCGTTCGGTCTGCGAATGCGAGGCACTAACTCCATCTCTTCTACAGTTGCAAAGAGTTTCATCCCGATCGGCGTGGTTCTGATGCGTAAAAGCGATTGCAGTCTGCTCAGCAACTCATCCCAATCGATACGTTCCGTCCGCAAATGGACTTGCTGTTCAGCGCTCTCGTTCATTTCATCCCCTGACGTGCACCCCACAACTTACCTCCCTGCAGCAGGGGTTCCAGCTAAAGGAGTATTCGATGCACTGCATCTTCATCCCCGTTGCATTAAGTCGAGGTTGGATTAGGGTGATTACTCGGTGCTCGAAAGAGCAGGCTAAATCCATCCAAGGAGAATGCAATGGCTGATGGTCTTCGAGTCGAGATTCACGGCAATGTAGGCGCAGTGATCATGGATCGGCCGCCTCACAATTTCTTGAATTTCAAGCAAATACACGACATCGCTGATGCACTCGATGCACTGCAAAACGACATGTCGATCCGTTGCGCTGTTCTAGCAGCAGACGGTCGATCATTTTGTGCCGGCGCAGATTTCGCTGGAGATGGTGTTGGAGGCGGGGATGACGAAGTTGTCGGTGGTGACGCAACCCTGGCCTTGTATCAAGGATCAGCTCGACTATTTGATGTGACCATCCCAATTGTTGGTGCTATCCACGGCCCTGCTGTCGGCGGCGGACTTGGTTTAGCGATGGTTCCAGACATAAGGATCACATGCCCAGACGGGAGGTTTTCTGCCAACTTCGCTTCACTCGGGATACACCAAGGCTTCGGAATGAGCGTGACAGTCCCGCGTTTGTTGGGACCTTCGAAGGCAGCTCAAGTTCTATACAGCGCAAAACGATACAAAGGCCAAGAAGCAGTAGAAATTGGTCTTGCTGATGAGTGCGTGCCGAACGACGAGGTCCGCGATCGAGCATTCGAAGTTGCACAAGAGATTGCCGGCAACGCACCGTTAGCGTTGCGTGCCATCAAGTCGACCTTGCGCCTGGGTCTTGGCGACGAAGTCAGAGAAATTACTCAACGCGAAGCACGGATCCAGGCAGAACTCTCAGCGACGGCCGACGCCAAAGAAGGAATCACCGCCGTAGGTGAGCGACGTCCGGGTAACTTCACAGGTAAGTAAGTAAACCATCCCCTCTATTGGCAACGAAAGAAACCTATTCCTTAAATGAATGTTCTAGTTACTGGTGTCACCGGCCTTATTGGATCTGAGTTGGCGATCGCTCTTCGAGCTCGCGGCGACAGCGTCGTCGGGGTTTCCCGAAACCCCACACATGATCAGATTTCGTGGGACAGCTTGACTCCATCTCTACTGAGTGAAATAGACGCTGTTGTGAACCTTGCAGGTGAGTCGATAGCCGGTAGATGGACTCGGTCAAAAAAAGATCGAATACTATCCAGCCGAGTCGAGGCAACTTCCTTAGTAGCTGCAGCAATTAGAGATTGTGACGCTCCTCCGGCTTGTCTAGTGCAAGCGTCAGCTTCTGGGTTCTATGGAGACATGGGTGCTGAAATTCTTGATGAATCAGCCGCCGCAGGCACAGGGTTTTTATCTGAGGTATGTCAACAATGGGAAGCCGCTGCACAACCCGCAGTCGATGCGGGAGTGAGAACCGTAGTGCCGAGATTTTCGGTGGTGCTTGCCAATGGGCCTGGCGCATTAGGCCGGCTAGCCCTCATAACGAAGCTCTGCATAGGAGGCCCCCTCGCTGGCGGAAGTCAATGGTGGAGTTGGGTCACTCTGAATGATGCCGTGCGTTCGATTCTGCATTTGCTCGACGGTGACGCCTCGGGCCCTATAAATATCGCAACGCCGAATCCTGAACTTCAGCGATCGTTCGCTAAGAAATTGGGCAAAGTTCTGCGACGTCCTTCAGTAGTTCCCGCACCAGGGTTTGCCATCAAACTAGCTTTAGGAGAAATGGGAACGACTCTACTACTTGACTCTTTTCGACTGCTTCCGACGGCCCTCTTGGAAAGCGGATTCGAATTTGACGATCCTGAACTTGAGCAAGCTTTGAGGGGAATCTTGTCGAACTAAGCGATCGCGGCCTGAAACGGCCAATAAAGTCTCGTCCATGAAACTTCAACCCGACACTCAAGCTTTCGTGGAAATGATTGAGGTTGCGCGAAATGATGGACCGCCAGTCTCGGACCAGACTCCAGAATTCGCCCGAGACCGCTACCAAGCATTGGCACACGTCTTAGGTAAAGGGCCGGATTTGCCTGGTGGAGTAAACGACTCTGAAATCCCAAGCCAAAACGGGCCAATCCCGATAAGGATTTACCGTCCCTTAGGTGAAGGTCCGCATCCGGCATTAATTTTTTATCATGGAGGCGGATTCGTCATAGGAGATCTAAACACTCACGACAAAGAGTGCCGGTTACTGTGTGCTAAAGCGGGTTGTATCGTTGTCGCGGTCGACTATCGATTGGCACCCGAATCACCGTTTCCTGCTGCTGTGGAAGACGCCTGGGCAGCGCTGGAATGGATAGCTTCCGAAGGCTCGAAGCTAGGCATAGACACCACACGTCTAGCGGTTGGAGGAGACTCAGCCGGCGGCAATCTCTCTGCGGTAGTGGCGCTGATGGCAAGGGACGCCTCGCTAGATCTGAAGCTTCAGATGCTCGTCTACCCCGCAACTGACGCCTCCAAGTATTATGAGTCGTTTTCTGAGAACAAAGATGGGCCATTGTTGACGGTCGAGGTAATCGAATGGTTTTGGTCGCATTACCTGGGCAAAGCGACTGGTGACGAGGTTCGCAATGACTGGCGCTTTTCGCCAGCAAAGGCAGCCTCACACAATGGTGTTGCGCCCTCGTACATAGCTACATGTTCGGCTGATCCATTACGGGACGAAGGGAATGCCTACGCTGCACAGCTATCTGAAGCTGGAGTTAACGTCCAACACTCCATGTTCGAAGGCCAGCCGCACATTCTGTTTCAACTCTTCAATATCTGCGAAGGTGGAAAAGACTTGATTGACGAATGCGCTGAGGCGTTGGACAAGGCGTTCGGGTGACTATTGCGATACGAAGAGATCGTTGGGGAATATCCCATGTAGAGGCGTTAGATCGTTTAGATGCCTTTGAAGCTCAAGGCTGGGTAGCAGCGGATGACCGGTTCTGGCAGATGGATGCTGATCGAATTAAAGCGCAAGGTCGTTGGGCCGAAATAGTCGGCAGCAAAGGAGCTAAGGAAGACGCTTTCTTTCGACGGATGCGCTTAACAAACAAATGCAAAAATGACTGGTCTCTACTGGCGCCTGAAACAAAAGAAATGACAGAGGCCTACGCCAAGGGAGTCAATCGCTGGTTAAAGGAACAGGCAGACCAGCTTCCTGAAGAATATCAGTATCACGGTTTACCTCCGGAGAGCTGGGAGCCATGGCACTGCTTGGCTGTATACAAAATTCGCCATGTATTTATGGGCACTCTCCACCGAAAACTTTGGCGCGGGCACCTCTTGGCTACTTGCGGACCTGAGGTGGTTGAAGCGATGCAAGGCAACATGAACGACGACTCGGTTATCGCCTCGTTCGACAATCCAACCCTTGACCTCTTGTCAGGCTTACCAGAAGTCCTCAAAGCTAATTCAGAACTACTCGAAGCCTTAGTCGACATTGACGGCGGTTCGAATTCTTGGGCTATTCATGGATCCCGAACTTCTTCAGGTATGCCACTTTTGGCGGGAGACCCCCACCGTGGGATCGAATTTCCCAATGTGTACCACCAGTTCCATATGAAGTGTCCTGAGTTCAACGCGATAGGGCTAGCTTTTCCGGGAGTGCCCGGATTTCCTCACTTCGGACACAATGACGACGTTGCCTGGTGTATCACCCATGGAATGGCCGATGACACAGATGTGTTCGTAGAGAGCACAGACTTGGATCAAGTCGAATGGGAAACCGAGCTGCTGACGGTGCGCGGAGAAGGCGACTATGAAGTCTATTGCGGCTCAACAGAACGTGGCCCGGTAGTAATTGGAGATCCGGCTGAGAACATGGCGTTATCGCTAGCCTGGACCGGGTTAGCGGGTACAGACACGACCTTCGATGCATTAATCCCGATGTTGAAAGCGTCGAGCTGCAAGAAACTGGAAGACGCTGTTGCATGTTGGGTAATTCCCGTCAACAACGTGCTTAGCGCAGACACTCAGGGTCACATTTCATTTAAAATAAGAGGACGAGTCATTGAGCGGCCCGAAGCAAACCGGTGGATCCCGGTGGCCGGCGAGTCCGCTAGTTCATGGACTGACTTAGAACCAGTGGCCTTCGACCAACTTCCTGGAGTAACTGATCCGCCAGAGGGCTACCTAGTAACGGCGAACAACCGACCCTCGAATAGTGGTCCCTATATCTCCCTCGATTTCGCAGGATCAGCCAGGTTCGATCGAATCTCCCAATTGTTAGAAACACTGCCAGCGGCCTCGCTGTCAGACATGGAGAGAATTCACGGTGACGTTGTCTCGCTACGGGCACCCGACATTGTGGATTCTCTACTGACTCATGCATCGAAATTCACCCACCCTTGGGCTGAGTGGTTGCTCAATTCATTGGCTAATTGGAACAATGAAATGTCGGAAAGTTCTATAGAAGCCGCAATGTACGCTGTCATCCGACGCCGCTGGTGTGAAAGCGTCGGAGAGAGGCTTGGGATCTCAGCGCCGAGCTTTGGAGCTCCAGGATGGCCGTCGGCTGAGGATGCCAGCCGAATGCTGGCAGATGCTGCCCTGGTGCTGCTAAGCGATCACCGACATACTCTCATCCCGGGCCTGGAAACAGAAGAAGACTTAGATCATGCTCTCTCCGCGTGTATTGACGAAACCCTGACCGAGCTGCAACTTAGGCTTGGTGACGACAGGGAGACTTGGACTTGGGGACGGCTCCACCGAATGTTCTCTCCACACTTCATGGCCTCATTGATTCAAGAAGCACATCACCTGCACCCCCCAGTGGACACATGTCCTGGAGACAGCGACACCGTTCGGTGTGGAAGCGTGATTCCAGAGAGAGGGGAGAGGGCCTCTGCAGCTTCGGTAGCTCGATACGCTTTCGACCTCGACGATTGGGACAAGTCCGGCTGGGTAGTTCCACATGGTGTGTCGGGTGTTCGGGGTTCAGGACATGACCTAGACCAGCGGCAAGCTTGGCTCGAGTGTGCGTTGCTTCCAATGGTGTTTAGCGACAAAGGTGTGAGAGAGACCGAAGTTTCCTACTTCGAATTATGAAGCGCACGAGCGAGTATTTGTAACCGCCTTGACAGCCGTAACTAATGAGCGACTAATTTTGTCTCATGACCTTGACCGATGCTGCAGCTGCTAGCGACTTGAATGAGGCTATTACGGCGGGCCACGACCAGCTTTGGCAAGCACTAGGCGCCTGTGGTACTTGGTGGTCAGGTGCAGACCGGGTAGCGGCGATAGCCGAGGCACGGCAAGCACTTCGTTGTGAGTTGTGCCGAGCTCGTTTGGAAGCTCTGAGCCCAATGATGGTTGCGGGTAAGCATGACTCTATTTCGAATATGCCCGAGTTAGCAGTCGACTTAATTCACAGATTGACAACGGATCCAGGGAGATTGTCAAAAGACTGGGCATCGCAGGTAATCGAATCAATCACAGAAGAGGCTTATGTGGAACTTGCCACAGTGATCTGTGTTCAGTATGTGATTGACAGCTATAGCCGCTGTTTGGGCGCACCACTTCGAGAGTTGCCCGTAGCTGGCGAGGGAGAGCCAAGTCGGATTAGGCCACAAGGAGTGGGAGATGTAGGCGCATGGGTAAGTCAAAGTTTAGATAAATCCCTGGCAAACGTTTCACGAGCTGCGTCCCTAGTTCCAGATACTGAGAACTTGTGGCGTGAACTAGTCCAGATCCACTACAGCCGTGGACCTGAGTTCGCTGACCTTATTTGGGATCGGGCGCTTACCCGACCCCAAGTAGAACTTCTAGCGTCAACGGTGTCTGCCTTAAACGAGTGTTTTTACTGAACAGTTGCGCACGTGTCGTTGCTCCGTGCGAGCAGCGAAGCACTTAGTTCCGAGGTCGATATTGACGATCTAGAGGCAGGAGCTCAAGTAGAAAATGGCGACTTGCTAGTCCGCTATGCGGAATCTGCTGTTCTGGGCCACAGTGACCTAACGGCGCTTCGCGAAGAAGTGGAGGATGAACTCGGAAGAAAGGCGCTTATAGAGGCTGCGGCCACTGTGTCTGCCTTTGAGGGCCTCAACCGTATAGCCGATGTAACCGGAATTCAGCTGGATGACGGCCTTGCTGACGAGTCAGCTGACTTTAGGACAGCGCTTGGTCTAGATGCTTACTCGGGTGCTTCTAGTACTAAGTCTCAAGGGAGACCTGGCCGAGCGCAAGATGTGATGGGAATTTTTAGATAGGAATTATGGCCTGCGCCCAAGGTGTTGGAGGGTCAATGCTAGCTGTCTATCTGCGGCTCTCGAGGTAAACCCAGAATACGTTCTCCGATTATGTTGCGTTGAATTTCGCTTGACCCGCCCGCTATTCGCATGCCAGGGGAATAGAGCAAATCTTCAGTGGATTTAGAGTTCAACATTGACTCGGCGCCTTGGAGTGAAGAAGCTAACTGAGCTTCGTCATAACCAAGTTCGCTATTCATTAACTTCGCGACAGGGGCAATCAACGGATCGCCTCCCCTTCTCTCCATGAGCGATTGAAGAGCATTGCCTCGATTCAAAATTCGGATTAATTCATCAGATTTCACGCTGTCAACAGAACCAGAGCCCTCAACCATTGCCTCTAATCGTTTTCTCAGGCTTATGACACCAGCAGCCCCCGCACCGCCCCGTTCATCTTGGAGCACTCCCATAGCGACGCCCCAACCGCCGTTTACCTCTCCAAGCACTGATTCTGCTGGTAACGAGACATCAGTGAAGAACACCTCGCAGAACTCGCTGTCGCCAGTCATTTGCTTGATAGGTCGAACCTCAACACCAGCAAGTTCCATGTCCAATAAGAAAAAGGTTATGCCCTTATGTTTTGGCTGCTCGCTGTCAGTGCGAGCCATCAAAATTCCGTATTGAGCGAATTGGGCGTTCGAAGACCAAACCTTTTGTCCATTTAGAATGTAATAATCTCCGTCTCTGACTGCGGAAGTTTGTAGACCAGCTAAGTCGGACCCGGCCCCGGGCTCGCTGAAGAGCTGACACCAAAGAATTTCGTTGCTCAGCGTCGCTCGTAAGAAATATTCGCGTTGCTCATCGGTGCCTGATCGGAGGATTGCTTCCCCAGCCAACACAAGCCCTTGAAGGTTAAGGTAGGGGGCGACTTCAGCCTTGGCGCACTCTTCGTGCCAGACCACATTATGGTCAACAGTCAAACCCATACCGCCATATTCCGCTGGCCAATGAACGCCCGCCCAGCCTGCATCGAAGCAGTGCCGTTGCCATAGCATCGCGTGTTGATGCAGGTTCGGCGGCAAGATCGCTCCATATGCAGGACAAGCGCCGCCAGAAAGGACAGCAGTAGCAATAAATTCTGCAGCGTCTTCGCGAAACGCAGCAATGGAAGGAATCTCAGCCATAGAA
>CEVX01081891.1_pt1 | contig 18770 bp, 32 predicted proteins | sample 356561 | NCBI WGS metagenome assembly CEVX01 (sample SAMEA2623886, study PRJEB7988) | marine metagenome | biome: marine biome (ENVO:00000447); feature: surface water layer (ENVO:00002042); material: "saline water (ENVO:00002010), including plankton (ENVO:xxxxxxxx)" | depth 5 m | reverse complement strand
TCTTCGTCGTCGTGTTTGATTTGTATTATAACAATTGTAGTTTTGTTTTTGTAAAAATATATAAATAATTTATATAACTTAAAGAAAAAAAGTATCTTTAACTTATATGAATGTGGTGTTGGTGGTGTTGCCATCCGTTCGAATGTACGCCTTTGAGCATGCCTTACAAACATGACGAACGACGTAATAAGTTTCACACGTCGGGTAATTTTTGTTCGTGGAGTTGTATGAAAACATACGCTATAGATAAATACGGTTGTAATAGAGGTGGTCTTATATGTGGTAATATGGTTATGATGCGTCGTAAATTGTATGATAAGATCGGGACTATAAAAAGAGCACCACACAGACAAAAACTACAGGTTTTTGGTGGTGATATGACAATAGAACAGTTTCGGGAAAATGCTGTAGTTGATGAAGATACACCGAATGAAATAGAAACTGAACCTGTTCCTGAGATAGTTATACCAATTTCTGATAATAAATCAAAAATGAAGGATATAAAGAGTGCGACGGGTAAAAATGAAACACTACGTTTGAAAAGAGAAAAGCCGCTCAAACGTAACGAAAACAATTTAGAATCTGTGCTAGGATTAGTTATCAAAACTAAAACCTAATACACGCACTTGTTTATTGGTAGGACGTGATTTAGGAATATTAATGGATCTACACGAGTGTACCCACTTTTCACCGTCGTAAGCAATCCATTTAAAATTATATTTTTCGATCATTTTTCTACATAAAACACACGGTAGTGATATACCGTCCCCGTAACTGGTTTCACGACATATCACTAAAGCACCATGTTTTCTATTCATCCACGATGAAAATTGATGATTTTTATACCCTTTTTTTAAAAAATCGTGTTTTAAGTTTTTTATGAGACGTCTTTCTGCACAACATATAGAATCACTTTTTGATTGACTAGTTAATTTGGTCGTATAAGTAATCACAGTGGTATATGACATTTGTTTATACGAGCGAATTATTTTTAATACAGTTACAATTATTACAAACTGATCCATAATATACGAAGCAACAATCTTCGCATTCATTCAAAGTTCTTATTTTACGTTTTTTTAGTTTGTTTTGTGAATATAACATAAGTTCTCTTATACTATAAATACCATACATAACTATTGTTTCTAAATCTGGAAATTGCATTTCTATTATTTAGAATACGTGTGAAAACTTTATGTTGATCGATTAGGCGCTAAAACATCCGAATAGTTTTTTACATCCAGCACTTGTTTTTAACATGAGTGCAAAACTATCGATCATACCGGGGACCATAGCTTTAAGGAGCGTTTCGAATTCGGAATCGGTATCGCCTTCGTCGATTTGTTCAATGATAGAGAAAATCAAATCTTGAACGAGTTCCTTTTTATCAGGGCCCGAAATTGTTTTAAGGTTATTTGCTTGGAGCATGAGCGTAGAAACTAACACACACACGTTTTCTTTAGTGACGCGTTTACCCTTATACCTTTCGACAATTTTTTTCATTTCGGCCGCGACAACTTTAGACTGTTTTGATTTGGAATCATAGTTTGCGATGATTTTTTCCGGTGGTACTGACATTTTATAGTATAATGTAAATTAATTTCTTTAAATAATATAATGGAGACCGACGATAAAATTGCGTTCGTTGCGATTACTATAGGTCTCGCTCAGATGTTAATGCATTTTAAAAGAATTTATAATTCAGACGATTTATCTTTTTACAGTATTCAATATATAGTTGCTGGTATATCTGCGAGTTTACTTTGGATGGTTTATCAGTATAGAAAAGGGGCTAACTTTTCTGTCATGTATTCTACGGCTGGTTTATTACTGGGTATGTATACTTTACAAAAGGTATTAAAGGATAAACGGTCTAAAAAAGTAGAATAAAATGTTTTCTACAAGAATAAAAATACAAACTAGACCGACGTTAGTGAATAAAAGGCAAAAACGATATAGTATAACAGTGGCGCGTGCACCTAAAAATAGTGAAACTGGTGGTATTAATTGGAAATATACCGAGGCAGTTAATGGGCGTGCAGCTATGTACGGTACAATGCTAGGGACTCTTAATTGGGGACTTACCGGTTTGAACGTGATTGAACAAACTCATTTTTTGCCATTCGCTTTATTGGGGTGTGGTACTTCTTTGGTAGCTATAGGTACAATGACTGATGCAGTTCAAAAGCTACCAGAGGAGTCGTTTGATGATTTTGCGACAATTAATATGGGTCGCGTTTCAATGGTTTTGTTTGCTGGTTTGGTCGCAGCTGCTATTGCTGACGTCTAGTAGAGGTACGTTTGTATTTTGCATGATGTATCCGACAAATTTTATCATTTTTATCTTTTCTTCTAAACTAAATGTTCCTGCCCCACGCATCACGTGGGCCAAGAGCATTAACATTAAGTATACTGATTCGTGTATTTCCATCATAATTTAAGCTCGTTTAAGTCCTGCTGCTGCCGCTGCTCCGGCCGCTTTAGCGGTTTGTCCTATCCCTGGATATTTTTTCATGGTAAAAAACCCACCCGCGAGGAACAAGATAATGAACAAGACGAGCGATGCAATTGCAAAGTTCTTTTCGTCCTTTTTCACTGCGTCTTTACAATCTGGTTGTCTCATGATATCCAAAGCGATACCAGAACCGGTTATACCCATAATGGCATACATGAGTGTAAATATACCACCTTCATTCTTGGCGAACTTCGTCACTAAGAGAACGGCTGGTATTGTTATGGCAACAGCCATGGTATGACTCAAGAACATTTTGAGGTTTTTGAACTTTTGTTTACCCTGTATAGCTTCACACTTGTTATACGTTTGTATACCGAGCGCGGTAATAGCTATGTAGAAGATACCGAGTACGATCGTGAGACCGACTTGTGGGTACCCGATTTCCATTTCGATTTTACCATTTTTAAATTTTTGGATCGCGGCCGCCATTTTTGGATCGACTGCTGCGACGGATTGTTGCATTGGAATTGCTGACATACTTACAGTAGGTTCAGATTTTATTACGGGTTGAGCAAAGGCGGGTGCTGGTGCTGCATTGACCCTGGGTGGAACATCTGCTGGTACATGCATTGTTGCTACCGCTCCTTGGGCTTGGGCCGCCATAGCTTGCCCCTGTGCCTTGGCGGATTCTACCGCCCCTTGTGCTTTGCCTGCCATAGCCTGCCCTTTTGAAGCCATCTTCTGCATTTTAGCTTGACCAGCTGCGGCTCTTTTTTTCATTTTTGCCGCGGCTTTTTTTGCTGCCATAACTTGTTTCATGGTAGAGTTTTTTCTTATGTTTTACATATATTTTTTTAATGACCTAACATATCAATTATGAGTTTTCGTAAATTATATACGGGTTTCCATCCCGTTTTTTCTTTTAATTTGTAAGGGTTTCCTATAATTATTTTATCATCGTCTGGTCTGTAAAATTGTTTTGATATTTTTATTATAGTTTTACCATCGACTATACCTATTTCATCTTCATTTTCACCTTCCCATTTAATTTTTTTACACATAACATCTAACGTTGTTTCTATAAAAGTTCTAACTGAATTATGTTTCCCGGTTGCTATTACGTAATCATTTGCCTGTTCGTTTTGGAGTATTAACCACATTGCGTATACGTAATCTTTTGCGTGTCCCCAATCTTTGTATGCGTTTATGTTTCCAAGTTCAATATAGTCGATTTCACCTTTATAAATACGTTTTAACCCTTTTATTATTTTAGACGTGACAAAGTTATCTTTTCTTAATGGTGATTCGTGATTGAATAGGATACCTGAAGAGACGTATATTCCGTGTACTTGTCTATACATTTTTACAATATTATCTGCGGCTAATTTTGATATACCGTATATGGTTTGTGGATCCTTTATAGAATCTTCGTTTTGGTAATTAATCATACCTTGTTCTGGACACGCTTTATCAAATATTTCTGAAGAAGATGCTTGAAAAATTCTACATTTATTTACTAATTCAAGTTCTCTTACAGATTCTAATATTGTTAGAATACCTATAGAATTTACGTGAAACGTTTCAATTGGGTTTGGTATGGAAATACCGACGTTTACTTTTGCAGCTAAATTGTATATTTCTATTCTATCCGTGTCTGAATACTGTTTAATAACGTCTTTTAAACGTTCTTTATCTAAAACGTCGCCATGGTATTTGCATACATTGTACCCGCGTCCCTGTAAAAATGTAAATAAATATTTACCGTCTTGACCATTTGAGCCTGTTATTATAGCTGCATACTTCATCATTTAAAGAAAAGGGTAATATATTCTTTAAATGAAAGTTAATATTTCAAAAGGTGAATTAATAGATAAAATAACTATTCTTGAAATTAAAATGGATAGAATAAAAGACGAAACTAAGTTAAAAAATATCAAAAACGAACTTGATATATTATATGAACTCGAATTTGATACTCGACATAAGGGATCCATGAAAGATGTAAATGTAAAGATATGGGATTGTGAAGAACTTATACGTAAAATGAGTAAGGAAAACCCTCTATATCAAACTGATATTCAAATTAGACACGAATTTATTAAGTGTGCTACAAATATACACATATTTAACGACGAACGTGCGCGTATTAAAAAGCTTATAAATGTAGAAACTGGTTCGGAAATTGTAGAAGAGAAAAGTTTTTTTTAATTTAGTGTACGAATCTCCATATATCATCGCTAAATACAGTTTTTACTATATCCGGTGTGTATTGTGGGTGTGCACCAATATTTAAATGAAAAAAGTTTGTTTTTTTATTACCGAGTTTCATCAATTCAATCATCCAATTATACGAACTGTTCATACAGTGTACTTCTTTTGCGTTTTCGATGATCCAAATATAACTAAATATATTTGAATTTTCGCAATGAAAGAATTCCTTATTTTCATCGATAACTTTTGAGTGTGGTTTGTATATAAACTTGTCCGTATCAATGTCTATACACCTATCTCTTTCGCGATCGTCGTGTACGAAAATGTAATCTGACGTAGGTGGACTAAGTTGTATAGAACTGTCTTGAATAACTTTGAATTTTGTATACATGTATAACGGGTTTACTTTTGCCTGAAGATATACACCGTGTGCCCAATTCGTTGCTTGTGTAAAGTTGTGCCATACATTGTTTTCCATACTATAGGTTGCTAAAGGTAGTATTCTACTCCCCTTTGGTAATTTCGCGTGTATTTCGTATGGGTTTGTATTTTCTACAAGTATGAGAGAAACTTTGTCGCATATATCCCTATACATAAACTTAACGGATTCTTCGTGGCAATTTTTACATATTAAATAAACGTGTTCTTTTTCTGCGAAGTGTCTAACCATACCATTAAGCATGATTTGGTCCCCGAGCCCTAAATGGTGTAGTATTGTTATTGACATATACATTTTATATGCTCGAAAGCTTTATCTATCATTTCTATTGATACGAACTGACTATTTCCAATGTATACACCACCGTCATTTAATATGTTAGCATTTGGTGTTTTAACGGAATCTTTCCATTTATGTAAAAATGGGTGAATTAAAAGGTTTCCGGAAACGATAGGTCTATATTCTATTTCAAGTTCATCTAGAATACTCGTTAGTTTTGATTTAAAAGTAGCATCTTTACATACGAATGGTAAAGAAAATGAACTATTATACGGATCATATCTAGGGACGTGGAAAAACGTTTCGTATTTTAATAATAACAACATAAAACGATCGTAATTTCTTTTACGAATTTTAATGCTTTCATCGAGTCTTTTTAATTGCTCTATACCAATAACGGCATTAAGTTCAGTGTTTCTAAAGTTATATCCATCTGTAAGAAATAGAAACTTGGGATCTATGTTAGGGTATTTTGAAATTGTTTTTTCGTAATTTTCGGGTAAAAGATGTCTCGCCATGCCATGACTTCTCTTAAGTTTCATAAGTTGGAAGAGTTCATCGTTATCTGTTGAAATCATACCACCTTCTATTGTTGTCATGTGGTGTCCGTAATAAAAACTAAACGTAGAACCCGTCCCGTACCCTCTTTTTCTGCCATATTCGTCGGTAATACCATGCGATTCGCATATATCTTCTATAAAAATAGCGTTTGGGTATTTAATTTTCAAATCTCGCATTGGTGCGTTAAGACCAAGTAGATGTGTTATAAAAACGATTTTAATATCATCATCGGGTAAATTGTCGGTGTCGAAACTATAATTATCGAGATTTATGTCGCAAAATACGGGTTCTAAACCATTTTGAAAAACTGGTGATACGTTTGTTACCCACGTACACGCAGGTACCAGAACTTTAGAACCATTTGGTATATTGTATAATTCTTTTATCGATGCTAATAGAAGTAAATTTGCTGTACTTCCAGAAGTCACGAATAGAGAATGTTTACATCCGAGCCATTCACTCCATTTATTTTCGAATTCCTCTACTTTTTTTCCACACGTATACATATCTGATGATGATATGAATTCGATAAGTTTTAATTTATCAGATTGTGTTATTGCACAATCCATCAATTTCCACATGTTATCTTTATATTATTACATTTAAATTAATTCTTTAATACGTATTTAATATCTTCGTCTACCATTTCGTTAATAAGATTATCTAAGGATGTCTTACCTGTATTCCATTCGAGTTTTTTCAAAGCTTTTGTTGGATCGCCTAATAATAGATCAACTTCTGCGGGTCGGAAATAATCCGGGTGTACGCGAACTAAAACTTCGCCATTTTCTTCATTTACACCAATTTCGTATTTCCCGGTACCCTTAAAAGTTAAATTTATACCTATACGGTTAAATGATTTTTGAGTAAATTCTCTCACAGTTGTCGATACACCTGTTGCAATAACAAAATCTTCCGGTTTATCTTGTTGTAGTATTTTCCACATACACTCTACGTAATCCCGTGCGTGACCCCAATCTCGCTTTGCGTCTAGATTGCCTAGATATAAACAACTTTGTTTACCCGCTTTAATATTAGCGACACCAAGTGTTATTTTTCGAGTCACGAAGTTTTCACCTCGTCTCGGTGATTCATGGTTAAACATTATACCGTTGCATGCAAACATATTATACGATTCCCTATAATTAACCGTGGCCCAGTATCCCATTAATTTGGCTACTCCGTATGGTGAGCGTGGGTAGAAAGGTGTATTTTCAGATTGTGGGGTTTCATTTACTTTACCGTAGAGTTCGGATGTAGATGCCTGATAAAATTTACACGTTCTTGTTAGACCCGCTAAACGTATCGCTTCTAAAATTTTAAATACACCTATTCCATCAACTTCCGATGTATATATAGGCATTTTAAACGATAAACCGACGTGTGATTGTGCGGCTAAATTGTATATTTCTGTTGGTCTAATTGTATCTATAATTTTAAACATACACAGTTCATCTGTCATATCACCGTAGTGCATTGTGAGATTTTTGTGATCTCTATATTTTGGGTCTATTATAGTATTTATTCTATTTTTATCATATGAAGATCTTCTTTCTATACCGTGTACCTTATATCCTTTTTCCAATAAAAATTCGGCTAAATACGAACCATCTTGTCCAGTTATACCAGTAATTAGGGCAATCATATAATTTTACTGTTATCGAATTCTTTAAATAAAGTTATATGAGTGGTTAATTACATTAAATTATCGTATAAATTATCACCTTTTGGGACTTTATAATTTCCATCCTCCCACCTATTATCCTGTTTTTCTATTGATTTTATATGCCACATTCCTAATTTTGGATCGGTTCTTAAATATACGACTTTATCCGTTCCGGATACAACTTCGTGTAATCCTTTACTCCATCTTATTTTTTCAGTATTTTTGAAAACACGTCCTTGGTAATCTGGCCAGTTTATCCAATCGAGTTCGTTTGTGTGAAATTTGTATTTATTTAACCACTCTTGTGTAAAACCTGGTTGTATATTTATTCTAGGAACCATAATAAGTTCTCCATCGAGATCTTTTATGAGCCTTTTTAAATTTTGTATTAAAAATTCTTTAGGCATTTCGTCCGGGTCAATCATGAATATATAATCACCCGAACATTGTGTTATGTGGAAATTCCTATGATCTGAAAAATTACCGTCAAATTCTCTCTCACACGTAACAATTTGGTTTTCAAAATGATGCAATACATTTTTAACTGAATGCGATACGTGTGCGGTATCTACTAAAATATTAATTTCGTCTTTATCATCCTTGACTTTTAATAAAAAAGAAATAAGCGAAAATAAATCTTTTGATTCATTACACACGCATATTGCATAGGAAATAATCATTTATGTTTTAAAAAAGAATGTATTCTTTAATCCTTTAAAAAATGTATTAAATCGTGTCTTGTCTTCTTTTGTTCCCAACCTATCGATTTGAGTTTTTCTGATGTTATATAATACCGACTATCATTAAATGGTCTATCATCAACATACGTTATGTATTTATAATAATCATCCGACTCTTTTATGGTTTTAATCATAAGTTTTGTGACGTTCATGACTGATATTTCATCATCCGAAGCGATATTATAAATTTCACCTGGTACACCTTTTTTCCATACTATATTAACTGCGTTTACAACGTCTTCTACGTGCATGAAAGCGCGTTGTATTTCAGAACTTTTAGTACCGTGTATGGTACATTTTTTTCCTTCGCGTAAAAGTTTTTTGAATTTAGGTATAAGTTTTTCTGGGTATTGGTTTGGACCGTATACGTTATTACACCGTATTGTTTTGATATTCATTTTATACGAATCTATATACGACTGAACTATCATTTCTGCAGCAGCTTTGGAAGCTGCGTATGGGTTTGTTGGTCTCAATACACCCGTATCTTCTGAAAATGGTATACCTGTTATTGATTCACCATAAACTTCGTCGGTACTAAAATGTATAAACTCTACATCTGGTTTAAGTTCCCTGAATTTATCTAATAGAACATGTGTACCAAAAGCATTATTTAGAGTAAATTTTTTAGGATCGGTAAATGAATTATCCACGTGACTCATGGCGGCAAAATGAAAAACGGTATCAAAATCGTATTGTCTGATTAAATATCCGACAAGGTCTTCGTCACATATATCACCCTTTACAAATGTAGAAACACCTGGTTTTACGTTATGTATATTTGAACAGTAATCGAGTTTATCTAAGTTTATAAATTTAATTTCGGGGTACTTTTCCTTCATTAAATTTAAAAAATTGGAGGCTATAAATCCACAACCACCTGTAACCAGAGCTATAGTCATTATTATTTATCTTTAGCAAAATTTTTAAGTAAATTACACACGCGGTCAACATCTTCTATGGTCATGCCATGATGTGCACCTAGTAAGAAACCATTACGCATGATTTTATCTGCATTTTCAAACCCCTGTTTAAATTCTCTAAATGCGGGGTGACGAGTAATGTTTCCTGCAAAAGTAACACGGGTTTGAACATCATTTTCTTCGAGGTATTTTACAACACTAAGTCTATCTTCGCATTGGAGAGGTATAGCAAGCCAATTTGGTTTTTTAGAATCATCTGGAAGTGTGTAATATGAACAATCTTTTAAGTTTTCCGTGTATCTTTCTATCATATTTCTCCTGATCTGTAAAAATCCTTCAAGTTTATCGAGTTGTACGAGACCGAATGCAGCATTCATTTCACATGCTTTTAAATGATATCCAGCAACACCATATAGAAATTTCCAATCGTATGGAATGCCGTCGACAGAATGATTGAATCTTTCTGATGGTTCTTCTATATTGTCGCCAATTCTCCCCCAATCTCGGAACATGAGTGCGCGTTTATACTGTTCTTCGTTATTGAACATAACCATACCACCAACTCCACCTGCAGTAATAACATGACTCGCATAAAAACTTGTAGTGCTTATGTGCGTACATTCATTTAGAGTAATTGTATCTGCAGAATCCTCTATGAGAGGTATTCCTGGGCAAACTGATCTAATACCTTCCCAATCCGGTACATTACCAATAAGATTTGGTATAATAACACATTTTGTTCGGTGTGTTACCGCGGATACTACCTGCCATGGAGCGGGTACATATGTTGTTAATTCAACATCACAAAATTTAGGTACTAAACCAAGTTGTAAAATAGGAGCAACTGTGGTTGCAAATCCACACGCGGGTGTAACGACCTCTGAACCTTTTGGAAGATCGAGTGCGGCGAGTGCGAGTAAAATAGCACTACTTCCTGAGTTTACAAAAAGACCCATTTTTTTACCGAAAAGTTTAGACGTTCTCTTTTCAAATTCTTCGGAACGTTTACCAAACCCAGCTAACCAACCGTCTCTGAGACATTCTTCAACGGCTTTAATTTCTTCTTCGCCATACGACTCGAATTTATTAGGGGCATACCAGACTTTTTTATGCATTATAAATTAGAGTTATATATTCTTTAAATGAAATTATCTTATTAAATTAATATAAGATGGTTTATTATTATAAATAAAATCGTTAAAAATTTCTGTCGACATTGTTTCTGGTTTATAAATTTCTATATTTTCTAAAGATGACATAATTTTGACGTCATCCTCTGCCCAATGAGAAAATCCTAGGTTTTTATAATCTTTGTCTCTACCTCCACCCACCAACTTTACATTAGCTAGTTCGTGATTCAAGTAATTTCTTATAAATTCAAAAGGCCTGTATAACAAAAATGGTGTTATAGAATAACATAATGGTATCCAGCCTTCATAAGAAAGACCTACGGCTAATCCTATCATTAATTGTTCACACGAACCTACATTTATAAATCTATTTGGGAAATCTTTTCTTATGTCATCAAATAACCCAAAACCTAAATCACCCGTTAGTAAGAATATTTTTTCATTTTTATTCATTTCATTAATTAATAAGTTCACAAATTCCCGTCGTTTCATTTAATAATTTAATAATGTTATCTTTATCCTCTTTTGATATTACATGATAATGACCTTTTAATCCTTCTATTTTATCGAAATTTGGAACTTTTGTTTTAAAAATTTTTATACGTGGTAAAAATGATTCAAGTCGTGTTTTTAGATATTCTTGATCTATAGTGTCGTATGCACAATATCCGTTCATATTAACATAAACGGTTATATTATGTATATTATTTCTATTTATAAAGCTTAGTGCCTCCCAAACACTACCTTCATGTGATTCTCCGTCAGATATTACGCAGTGAATTTGTTTATCTTTATTTCCCAATGCCATACCTGTTGCTAATAATATACCTGATCCCAATGAACCTGTACTTGCATAAACGTGTCTTTTTACATCTCTGTATGGATGAATTCCAAAATCTTCATACATTTTCTGGGCATCGTGACCATATATTTTTTCTAAAATTGTATAAAGTGCTAATCCCGCGTGTCCATTTGATAATACTACATAATCTTCTAAATTTTTATTTTCAAAAATATATTCAAGAATAGGTAAAGTTGTTAAAGTACTACTTAGATGACCCAAATTATTATTTAATGTAAGTTCCAATAATCTTTCCATGTAAAAATATATCAATTTTTGTTTTTAAGTATTTAAAGTATTTACTCGTTATAAAAGTAAATGAAAGTTGGTGTTTTAGGATGTAATGGGTTTTTAGGTGCATACTTTTTACAACAATATAAATGGATTCCTATTACACGTGAAGAAGTTGTGTTGTTAGATCAAAAATCGGTTGAAACATTTTTTGAAAAAAATAAATTTGATGTTATTGTACATTGTGCAGTAGTGGGTGGTAGTCGTTTAAAAGAAGATACAAGTGATGTTTTGCGAAATAATATACTCATGTTTGAAAATGTAGTCCGTGTTTTTAAGGGTAAGATTATTTATTTTTCGAGTGGTGCGGTATTCCGTGGTAATCCACCAAGTGATCCGTACGGTCTTTCTAAATGGGTAATAGATAAACGTATCTCTCAAATACCTAACGCATACAGTTTGAGAATATGGGGGTGTTATGGCCCCGGTGAATTATCTACAAGATTTAGTGCTATTTGTAAAGATAAGGGACACGTCGTTATAGAAAAGGATAAATATTTTGATTTTATAGATATAAAAGACGTGTCTCGTATAGTTTTTGAATATGTTGCGGGATATAGAAATGATAAAGAGTGTAATTTGGTATATCCGGAAAAATTAAAGTTATCTGATTGGGCTAAGAAGTTTGGTGCGACTTGTGAAATTTCGAATCAAACTGAGTTTGGTGAATCTTATATATGTGAAAAAAATAGATATTCTTTAGTATTTAGTTTATTAAGTTAACGTAGGATAGTTTAAAGAGTTAATACATTAATATTATAATGTATGTTGTTGTATCTGTTAACGATCAGAAATACAAACCTTTAGCTGACTGGACAGTTTTTAAAAATAAGAAAGTGTATTGTGAGCGCCATGGGTATGTATTAAAACATTACGAGGACGGTGCGGAATCATTAGTTGGTAAACCAATGAGAGCCGGAAACCCTCCTATACCAAAAGATCATTTACCTATTGGGTGGGCTAAAGTGTATGCCATGAAAGATGCATTTGAAAAGTATCCAGATTGTGAGTGGATATTTAATACTGATTGTGATGTTATGATAACTAACATGACGATTAAATTAGAAGATATTGTAAATGAATGTACCAAAGATGCAAACGTTCATGTTATTATACCATCGGACTGTAATGGTATAAATTGTGGTAATATGTTTATAAAGAATTCACCTATAGGTAAGGCTTTTCTTGATACGATTATAGCTGGGTTACCACTTTACCGCGAATGGTATTTATTTGAAAATCAACTCATTCAAGATTTGTGTATTGGTACGCATTTAACAGAACAGGGTGTAAAAGCGGGTGGTACTTTATGGGGGAGAGTTATTAAAGTATTACCTCAACGTGTTTTCAATTCGTATGATTATAAGAAAATACCACTTCTTAAGGATAGACCTCATTATAATGATATACTTGGTCAGGATGGGCAATGGAAAAAGGGTGATTTTATAATCCAATGGCCTTCTACGGATTTAGATTATAGAATAAAGGAAGCGGAGGAATTGTATAATAGTCAAAAAATAATATCATGATAAAGTAATGCTCGAGAAAGAATTAGAACATATTGATGGACTTAGCACGTTTAATACAGATAACATGGCTGAGCTCGAAGATGTTCTAAAATATTGTCAAATGGGCCGAGATTGTTCAAAATCCGTTATGGATGAGTATACATCTTGTGATAAGATCAGCAAAGAGGTTATAGTATGGTATTCCCATAACAAAAAGGTGCTCAAACAGATGAAAGATTGGTCGGATATTTATAAAGATGAATTTATTGAATACGAAAAAAAGGTAAAAGAAGTCCAGAATAGAGTAAAAAAATTAAAGAAGAATGTAACTAGTAAATCTTGAGAATTTCTTCAACAGCAGGGTGTCGTAAGATGTCATCATTTTCCATGGTGACGTGTTCGATATAATTTAGGGTTAAGCCGTCTATTCTATTTACAAGGTCCGCGAGTCCGCTATTTTCACCCAGATCACTTTGTTTTAAATCACCCGTTATAACTAGTTTCGTATTTTTACCCAGTCTCGTTAATAGCATTTTCATTTGATTAGGTGTACTATTTTGCATTTCATCTGCAATTATATATGCGTTATCAAATGTTCTTCCACGCATAAAACCAAGGGGTTCTATATGTACATGGTGTTCGAGCTGTCCCCGTGTTAAATAGTTTTCAAATACATCTATCATTGGCCTCGTCCACGGTTCCATTTTTCTTTCCATTTCACCTGGAAGGTATCCCATATCCTCGTCTGCACCTACGATTGGACGTGTTAATACTAATCGATTAATATCTCTATTCATTAAACTTTCAGTCGCTAATTGACACGCAAGCATAGTTTTACCCGTCCCAGCCGGTCCTGTTGCTACTATAATAGGTTTAGAGGACTGTAATACCCGCATGTATTTACATTGACCAGGTGTTTTAGGGAAGTTCATGGGTTTAAAATAACTTAAGGTTTTTTTTTCTAAAATAATTATATAATGAGCTTTGTCAGTTTAAACACTTTTAAAACGGGTTTATCCATTAAAAAGATGGGTAATAGAAAAACAACAATTTCTAGATGTAAGGCAGAACCTAACTATGGATATTCTGATCAGTCTTTTGAAGATGTTAATACTATGTTGGTGAAATATTTTACGTTTAGATCTGTACAGTATACGATGGGTCAAGTTTATGCATTGGATACATCTCTCATGAAATTGGAATTCAATTGGTTATGTGATTTTGCGAATGAGAATAAACCAAGTTCAGGTGATGCTTTTATAGAAGCTTTATATGACGAAGGTAAACATGAACTTGCAAATAGAATAATGGCAAACCGAGATGGTTTAATGAGACAATGGCTATATGAAACAAATGCGACAGGTGGTCTAGATATAGGTATAGAAATGACTAAACATAACATGGAAGTGTCGAGAAAACAGTTGGATAAATCATTTAATGCAACACCAGAACCAAATAGGTCTTTGGATGAAGTATAAAGTTATATTGGTATACTGTAGTATGAAGTTTCATTTTATAGGTATTTTAAAAGGTGGGTACACGACAATAATCGACCCAGATGGTACACCTCGTATAATTTGTTTTAGTAAAAAAAATACGGCTAAAGAATGTATAGATTATATGACTAAATATCGTTCAAGTTATGGTGTATGGCCAGATATGAATTTGGAAAATCCAGTTTCGCGTATAAATCCAGATAAAAATAGAAAAAAAAGAACATATGAAAATATAAGGAAATATATTTTCTTGGAACAAAAGGTAAAGAGTCAACTCGATGAAATGTCAACTGGAACAGGCGTTTCTTATTTTTATTGTCACTATTTTGAGTATAACGACGATTTATTACGAATATCTATAACTGGACAAAAAATAGATGGTGAGGTAGACGATAAATATTATAAATCGAGATTAGACACAAGGTTAAAGAATGTGTGAATATATAACATAAATGTCCTTTGTTAAAGAATTTGATCCTACAAAAAAAGAACATGTTTTATGGTTAAAAGATATAGATATTTCCATGAGTAAAGCATCTAATCCGGAAAAATATGGTGTTGTTGATTTTATGTCAAATGTAAATAACAACCCGTTTGGTATTAAAATGAAGAACCCGATGGAATGGGCACAATCACATTTCCAATTGTGTATGAAGTATTCCCAAGCTGTCTTGAGAGGAGTAGCTTTTATTCCTACTAAGGGGTCTGCTGATTAGATTAGAAGATGAACGTGTTCTTGGTCGCGTCGTTTGTGTCATTCTGTGATATTCCTTTAGTGTAAAATTTTGTGGTTCTGCGTCTTCATCCATACGTATTAGTAGTATTCTTCCAAAAACAATCATATTTGTGAAAGGTCGAGGTAATCTATTTTGGTTTAATGTTAATTCAAATGGCGAATCGTCGGGTTCACATTTAACTATAACAACCTGTTCATCAGGCCATTGTCCTAGAAAACTTGCTTTACCTCTTAGTATTTTGTATATTTCATTTTTACTTGGTGATATATCGACACTTATTTCGTGTATATCGTTACGCCTTTCGTTTATTAAAACAACACGGGTCATCTAGTTTAGGTGAATAAAAAAAGTTGTCTTTTAATAAATGAACAAGTTCTTTACTTTATTTATAGCACTCATGATAGTATACATAATACTCGATCGTAACGAGATGTATAGAGTATTTCTCGATAAACCATACGGAGATACTATAAATTCTAAACGTGTTGCTGATCCTTTTAAAAAATGTTCACCTGAATCGTTTGGTGAATGTAAAAAGACTAAAATGCCTCACCTAAGTAGATATTAAATTCTACAATTTAATTAATAAATAATGTTATCTAGAGAATATGCAAGGGAAAAATATGCTGATGTTATGGGTTTAGAACTCGACCATAACATCGTCAAAAACCTTGAAATACATACGTTTAATTGGACGTATAGAAGAAGTAAGGAGCTCGGGGATATACCTGCTGAAAATAACCGTAATCATGTACAGAGATATAAGCATAAGTTTTTGAGTATTATGTATAATTTAAAAAAATCATCTAATCTTAAGGATCGTATTTTAGGGGGTGAATTAAAAACTGGTGCTGTTATTAATTTGTCTCCTCAAGGGTTATGGCCCGATGGCCCGTGTGCAAAAATGTCTGAACAAATAGCTGATATAGAAATGAAAAAATTGCACGCTGCTAACTATATGCACGATAAGGATTATAAAGGTTTATTTAAGTGTGCTAAATGTAGAGGGTACAAGACTACATTCTATCAGATGCAAACGCGTAGTGCGGACGAACCTATGACCGTTTTTATTACGTGTCATACGTGTAATAGAAGATGGAAATCCTAATTTATATGAATTTTTATTGCGTGTAGTGTGTGCGTGAGATCGGTTTCTTGATCACCCACGGACAATATATAATTTAATCCTGTTTTAACTTTTACATTACCTTTATTTTCTGCGGGTGTTATGTAAAGTTCATCGTAAGGTATTTTATATTTTTGTAATTGTATTTTCGTGATTGTAGCGGTTAATTCGTTTGTAGGTCTAGCTGTTATTATAATAATTTTATACCCTAAATTTCTTGCATAATATAACAATTGAATCATTTCTACATTTGCAACGCCTGATGTAAAAATGAGTGTATCGTCTATATCAAACATAACTGCATCTTTTTCGCCTATAATTCGGTTTTTAAGAACTTCACGCATATTAATATACTTTAAGAATAAAAACTTTAATAAAGAAAAATCAATGGAACGACAAATCGTTGATATTGAATATGATGATGGAACAAGGTGTATAGCTAGGATAATAAAAGATTTGGGTACTGAACTTCAAATATCTACATTAGAATATCACGGGTACGAAACTTGGAAATTTAGCGAAGAATTAGAGATTGTACCAAGGGAATCCATTTCGGGATTTTATGATACAATGTGTTTAGACGATACGGGTTTATTCGAACAATTAAAAAATGGTATGTATGCGACTGTAGATCCGTCTGATACTGAATACGAACCGGACTTTGGTGATTCTGATTCTGATTCCGATTCTGGATCAATTGTTAGTCTCGTTTCTGAATTTTAATGTATGTATTATATAAAAATGGATAATACATACGTATTTTTAGGAATACTTTTCTTAGCGATGATCGTATACACTTACGATGTAGATGTTAAATACAGGATACAGCAGAAAGTAAGTAGCAAGGTTTCCTTGAAAACCGAAAACTATTGCAGCATGTGCGCTGGTAAGTAAAATCTCAGGGTATACTAGATATGGCTTTTCCTTTTAGTAGAAAGAAAAAAAGTCTAGAATCCCCTTCTAAAAAGAAATTGAAAATGGGACAAGCTGTTAAGCTCGTAACGCCTAAAAAGTCTAAAAAGCCGAAACGAACCGTAACGTGGGCGAATACTAAAGGTGAAAATTTAGAAAAAGTGAAACAGTATAATAAGAATACTACGAATAGAACGAATAAAATTAAAAAATCTAATAACGAAAAAAGTACGAAAACAGAAAATAATAAAATTTCAAAAAGTCTCCATTTTGCGGAATTTAGAGCTAAGGAAATTACAGAACAAGCTAAGAAGAATAAAAAAGAAAGAAATATTAATGCCATGTTAAGAGAATTTAATGAAATTTCAAGTAAAAACTTATTTAAACATTATGGTATAGAAAATTATTAATTTATATTAGTCTTCGTTATTCGGGTGGATACGTAGTGTGGACGGTATTTTATCTCGACCTCTAAAATCGTCCATTGTAGATTCAGATTTGTTACTGATCAAAAATCCAAACCCTAATAATATAAATAACGATTTGATCGTTATCATATTTATATTATTAGTATAATTTTTTTAGAGAAGGGTCATAAAATAAAAAATAGGTGTATATTATAAAATGTCGAATAAGTCGTACATAAGTAAGAAAAGAAAAGAAGTTGAAAATCTTGTTAAAAGAGGCGAAGCGAAAGAGGAACAAATTAAAAGAGCCATACGCAATGATACCAGGGAAAAGTATATAAAACAATTGTATGGTATAAGAGATAAACTTATAAAATTACACAAAGAATCGAATGCCTATTTTCCGTTTAATACACCAAAAAAGTACAACAATACAAATTCTATTTCTGAACCTAAACCTAAACTAAGTAAATTAAATAATGTAAATATACAATCGACCGCAAATGCAAAATTTCCGTTTAATACACCAAAACGACAGTTACACTTCGCCAATGCAAACAATGCATCTAGTACACCTTCGAGCCCTAATCGTAAATTAAAAAGTCAAAAAAAGAGTCCTTCGCCAAAAAAGAGTCCTTCACCAAAAAAGAGTCCTACCAAAGACAATATAAATCGTATGGTTAACAGTTTTATACGCAATAAAAAATAATAGTCTAATATAAATGTCAAAAAATTCGAGACAAAATAGTAGTAGTACCACCAAATCGACCGCAACGTCTAAAATATCAAATAATAAGACCGTGAAGAAACAAACCAAAACAACTTTTTCTCTCAACTTTATTAAATCCATGGCAAAGTTACAAAGAGGACTTTTTTTGATGCCAAATAGCAGATATAGTATACCTAAGTCTTCTAATAAAAAAAATAAAAAGTAATATATGAAAGATCCCTTTAAGACTCGTATCACTAAGAACGATAAGAAAGTTAAAAAAGGAATCTACACACAAAAATATATTAGGCTTAAACAAGAGACGCTTAATAACAGTAA
>CEVX01007550.1_pt1 | contig 18786 bp, 16 predicted proteins | sample 356561 | NCBI WGS metagenome assembly CEVX01 (sample SAMEA2623886, study PRJEB7988) | marine metagenome | biome: marine biome (ENVO:00000447); feature: surface water layer (ENVO:00002042); material: "saline water (ENVO:00002010), including plankton (ENVO:xxxxxxxx)" | depth 5 m | reverse complement strand
ATCTTGGAAAAAAACAGTAGAAGTTCCTTTATATGTACGAGAAATTAGACTGTCATACGCATAATATGCTGGGTCTTCATCTTGGCCATAATATGCATTATCTTTTAAAATGACATTATTCACAGGGGTACTTTCAATACCTGCCGAATTAACATTATTGTCATCTTTTGCAAAATAAAAAATTGCCGTACTAGGGGGATTGATATATTTTTTTTCTGAGTCATCTATTGGCCCCATTGAAAGTTCAACTTTATTAAGAATAATATTTTGTGCGGTATCGGTAAAATTTGTAAATCCAGATAAATCAATCATAGGATAAATACCGCTACCAGACTGCCAATATATTTTGTCATTAAGATTAAATTCATTTAAATTTTTCATATCTATTGTGGATAATGCGGATGAGCTTCTATCAGTTGTATAGTTACTGTAATGTTTTGATAAAGGAGAATCAAACCTAAGTCGGTATTGGTTTGATACAGTGTCTTCATTGGAGTTGTGATAATAAACAATTATTCTACTAAATTCATTGCTAAGATCAAAACCGCAAATTAATTTGTTATCTACTCCTGGATCAAAGGCAATACCTTTTGTAGACTCCCTCATCTCTCTACTTGAAACACCCTGTTTTGCCAAATTAAGTAATAAATTCCCATAAGTCATTGTCAATGGAATAGTTAGCAAGGAGTCTCCGGGTTTATTTACAGTAAAACGAGAAAAACCAATAGCAGATTTGTTAGTAACTAAAGGAATAGTTTTAGATGATAAATATATTCCACTAGCAAATAATGTATCTTCTATCAATCTAACAGAAATTTCTTGCTCTTCTTCAAATTCATCTCCATGAACATAAGAATAGCTCAAAAATAATTTTATAGAATCTAAAATAGATGAATCAGATGGCTGAATTGATAAATCTGTAGTCACCAGATCAGGAGAAATAATTTCAGGAGAAAATTGAGAATATCCTACCGCTTTTGTTTGCCCAAATATTGGGTTATCATATTTTCCAAAAATGAGAGATCCATAGTCCGTCCTGACACTATCAAGATATATATTGGAAGTAGTCAATGGTATTTCTATGTACTTTGCTTCAAGGTTATTATTTTGATCTTCTAGCTCAAGACCAACTTCACTTGATTCATCGCATGAACTATAGAGTAATAAAAAAAATAAAAAAAAAATAATGCTTTTAGCTGACAAGTTCATTATATAATTTATAATAAGCTTCTAAATAGTTTTGGTCACTTTTAATTACATCGAATTTTTTTTCTTTTACTGTATCTGAAATTAGCTTATCGAAACGTTTACTTATCTCATCTTTTGATTTAATTACAGCATCTGCATATTCCATTCCTATTTTTAAGAACCCTTTATAATCCCCTGTTTTTAGAGAATTTAACATCCCATCATCGATATCAGTCATTTTTGCTTTTTCAATAATACTTTTATCAAATTTATGTTTAAAAGCATTATCATAGACAGTAAAAACTGTTTTGGTATCTTTAAAAATAGGATCGTTTTTGTAAGTAGATTTGATGTAAAGAGGAATTAAGCATGTCATCCAGTCGTTGCAATGAACAATGTCTGGTGCCCATCCTAATTTAATTACAGTTTCCAAAACTCCTTTACAAAAGAAAATACATCTTTCATCATTATCTTTATAGAAATCTCCTTCTTTATTGTTGAAAACAAATTTTCTTTTAAAATAATCTTCATTATCAATAAAATAAACTTGAAGTTTTGCTTTTGGTATTGATGCAACTTTAATTATCAATGGTTTTTCATCATCTCCAACTTCAATGTTGATACCAGATAACCTGACAACTTCATGCAATCGGTTCTTCCTCTCATTTATTAACCCAAACCTAGGAACTAGTATTCGTATCTCCATCCCTTTTTCTTGCATTGCTTGTGGTAAATTTCTCACAAAATCAGCGACTTCTGATGTTTGTAGAAATGGGTTAATTTCACTTGCTACGTAAAGAATTTTATATTTTGCCATAAAGTAAAGTTCGGTTAGCTTTTAAAGTACAACTAAAAAAGGGACACAAATTTAATCAATTCAAGCTGATTTATCAATTCTTGTCTAATATCATTTTTTTTGAAATTAATAAAACCGATTTTTTTACCCTAAACTAATATTATTAGATTTGCATCAAATTCAATTTCTTGGATAAAAAAAACTTAAATTATTTTTTAAACTTTATAGTATCACTTACGATAGGTCTATCTATTTTGTTTTTTGTTTTCAAAGATGTTGACATCAGCTCTTATAGCTCAAGAATACAAAAAGTATCCTATTCATGGTTTTTGTTTGCAATTTTCATTTCATTATTTGAATTTGTTGTTAGAGCATATAGGTGGAATTTATTACTTGAATTTAAGTATAAAAAACTTTCAGTTTATAAGACAACACTTGGTCTGATTATATCATATCTATCTGCAATTATTTTGCCAAGAATTAATGATATAGTTAGATGCTACGTGTTAACAAAAACTGATAAAGTAAAGTTTTCAATGTCCATTGGTTCAGTTGTTACTGAAAGAATTGTTGATTTGATTTCAGTATTTATTTTGTCTTTGATTTTATTGTTGGTTGAATTTGATAGGTTTTATAATTATTTGATGATTGAAGTGGTTGCAAATGCTGAATTGGATAATATAGTATATTATCTGGTTCTTATTTTTTCTATATGTATTTTTCTTTATTTATTTCTCAACAAAATTTTTAAAAGATTTGATTTTTACGAAAAGTTTAAAGAAAAAATTAATGAATTTAAATCTGGTTTGTTATCAATCTTTTCTCTTGAAAAAAAATTTGAATTTTTTATATCTACTATAATTTTATGGTTAATATATTTTGTTGTTGGCTACATATTGTTTTTTTCAGTTGAAGAAACTTCAATGCTTGGCTTTTCAGCTGCATTATCTATTTTGGTTGCGGGCGCAATTGGAACGATTGTCCCTGTTAATGCAGGAATCGGAGCGTATCATTTATTTGTAAGTTCAATTCTAATCTATTACGGTATTATTTATGAAGATGCACTATTTTTTGCAACCCTTGTTCATGCAAATCAGGTAATTGCTATTTTGTTTTATGGTTTAATTAGTTTAATTCTTTTTTATTTAAATGTTTACAAAAGAAATTGAAAATAAAATTTTATCGAATGATAGTTTGAGTAAGACAATCGATTTATTTTGTAAATCCGATAAGAAAGTTGTTTTTACAAACGGCTGTTTTGATTTGCTTCATCCTGGTCACCTGAAATTGTTACAAAAAGCAAAATCTTTTGGAGACGTATTGATTGTTGGAGTTAATTCAGATAGTTCTGTGAGAGTCTTGAAAGGAGAGGGAAGGCCAGTTGTAAATCAACAAGATAGACTAGTAATTTTAGCATGCTTGAAAATTGTTGATTTTGTTATTATCTTCGAAGAAGAAACGCCTTTAAATTTAATTAAATGTATTTCCCCTGCTGTTCTTGTGAAAGGTGGGGATTATAAGTTAAGTGAAATAGTTGGTGGAGAGCACGTGATTAAAAATGGAGGCAAAGTAAAAATTGTTAAATTAAAAGAGGGATATTCAACCTCTAAATTTTTAAAAGAAATTAAATGATGTATTTCGATCCAGGGTTACTTTTTATAGGGTTTGTTTTTATGGGCATAGGATACTATGTGCAAAATAAACTAAAGTCAAAATTTCATAAATATTCACAGGTATCTCTGAGAAAAAATCTTTCTGGTAGAGAAATAGCGGAAATTATGTTACGAGACCATGACATATATGATGTTAAAGTAGTATCTGTTCCTGGAAAATTAACTGATCATTATAATCCATTAAATAAAACTATCAATTTAAGCCCTGAGGTTTATGAGGGCAGGTCGGTTAGTGCAGCAGCTGTTGCTGCTCACGAGTGTGGACATGCTGTTCAACATGCTACTCAATATGCATTTCTCAAAATGAGATCTGCACTTGTTCCAATACAAACGTTTGCAGGAACAACTATGAGTTATGTTTTTGGATTGATGTTTTTTTCAGCTTTTATATTGCCTGGTATCATTCCTATGAATATGGCTTTATTGATAATTATTTTTTGTTACGGTGCATTTACTCTTTTTTCGTTTATTACGTTACCCGTAGAATTTGATGCAAGTAATCGCGCTATAGCTTGGGTTTCAAACAGGCAAATAGTAACTAGAGAAGAATCTGTTATGGCTAAAGATGCACTTAAGTGGGCAGCTATGACATATGTTGTTGTGGCCTTGCAGTCACTTGCTACATTATTATATTATCTTATGCTTTTTTTGAGAAGAAGATAGTTTCTTAAAAAAATAATTTAGATTTACCTCCCTTTTTCACAACATTTACTGAAAAATTATGAGTGATTTTATAAAAGTTTTAGACCATTTACATTTTACCTTGAAGAAGGTTTCTGTAGTTAAGGTATTAAAACCGTTTATAATTGAGAATTATTATGATATAGAGAACACAGTTATTTTTCCAATAAATAGTAGGTTGAGGTATGGGAAATATATTAAAAAAGTAAACAAAGAATCTTTTTTATTTATTCCAGCAAATAAAGTGGTGTCTCTGGCTTTTGGTAAAGGAAGGTCTATAAGGCTGTCTTATGATGATTTTTTAGAGGAAAAGACAAAATATGTAGCAAAAGATAATTTTTTAAGAAGGAATCCTATCGATCAAAAATATTTGGTCCTAAATTTTGAAACCAAAGTTTTAAATTCAATTAATATTTTTCATTCAAAGAACCTAAAGCCATTAGTTATAGAAAGAAATGCTCAAACTATTTCAATCTTAAAAGATATTGTTAAAGAAAGGTATTACAGGTATCCAGGTAGTGAAAAATTAATAGACCTTCAAAGTCAAAGGTTATCCATAGAGATTATAAGATATATTCTATCAAATCAACCGCTATTTTCTTCTATAGAGGAAAATTTCAAATATTTTAAAGATGAAAGAATACTTGATTTATTTCAGTATGTTAGTGATAATATAGATAAAGAGTTATCGAATAAAAAATTAGCTGACTTTCTTAATATTTCTGAAGAATATGTAGGTCAATATTTTAAAAACAATACAGGTTACAGCCCTCAAGACTATATAGAACTTAGAAGAATGGAAGAAGCAATAAAAATGCTTAGATCAGATGATGAATCTATTAAAGTTATCGGAATGAAGGTTGGATTTAAAGACACAGCCTATTTCTGTAGAAGGTTTAAGCTAATGTTCGGTGTTCAGGCAGGTATGATGAGAAAGCGATTTAATGAAATTTAAATTATTTAGATTTCTCCTTTTCTTTTAGCAGCTCCTTTTCAATCATTTTTTTTAATCTACCAGACTTCGCAGTAAAATAGATGATAAAAAAAATAACTATATAAATTCCAGTTATAATAGCATATCCTAAAAATTCACTTTCAAAATAAAAATTTAAAATGCTTCCCGCTGTAAGGCTTGCAAATGCTAGAACAAATAGAAGAATAAAAAATAGGATAAAACCAGATATAACACTTGAAATTGATGAAGAAATTTTTTCAATTAAATCTATTTTCAAAATGTCAAATCTAATTTTTAGATACGATGTTATTGAATCAATAAGTTTATCAATTTTTATCATTATTTATTTTTTTGTTTTACAAAGGTAATACATATTGCTTTTTATAAAACAATTGGAATTTTTTAATATTTAATTAACAATTAATTAATAAAATTATAATTAATATATTGCTAAATAGGATTAGATTTCATTTTATAATTTTAAATTAAAATCTTTGAAAATAGAATCATCAAATTTATATTTTGCTATTTTGCTTATAGTATTATCGGTTATTTGTTGGTTTGTAGCTCCTTATAAAGATCTTGCAATGTGGACTATTTTTTTCTTGGCCGCATATTCAGCAATAGCAAACGATAGTATTCAAACGATTGGAACCTTTATTGCTTCAAATTCTCATAGAAAATGGTATTATCTATGGTTATTTATGGGATCTATTTTTTTGTTGACTGTTACCTATAGTTGGTTGAATTATGATGGAGATATAAGCCATGGCAGGTTATTTTCTAAAGGATTAAATGAAGCTCCATCTAATTTTGTTTTTTTACAAGTATTTGCTCCAGTAGTATTATTAATAATCACAAGGCTTAAAATGCCTGTTTCAACTTCTATACTTCTTTTAAGTGCTTTTACAACTCAAGCAAGCTCAATCACGAGTATTATTTCTAAAAGTTTTTTTGGTTATTTTATAGCATTTTGTATTGCAATATTTGTTTGGATTATAACAACAGGTTTTTTTGAAAAATACAAAAAAACAAAACCTTCTAAAATTTGGGTGCCATTACAATGGGTTTCCAGTGGCGCTTTGTGGTCAACATGGATTATGCAGGATATGGCTAATATTGCCGTCGTTTTGCCTAGATCATTAAATCTGGATCAATTTGTATTAGTTGCTTCGTCTGTATTTTTTGGGTTAGGGTTATTATTTTATTTGAAAGGAGATAGGATTCAAGAAATTGTAACAGAAAAAAGTGACATAATAGATGTTAGAGCAGCAACAGTTGTTGACTTTATTTATGCGTGTTTATTATATTATCTTAAGATTATAAGCACAATACCTATAAGCACGACTTGGGTATTTATTGGGCTTCTTGGAGGAAGAGAAATAGCAATAAACTTTAGAAAAATTGATGGAGATAAGGTTCGTGCTATTAAGTTACTAGTCAAAGATACTGTGTATGCATTTATAGGACTTTTAGTTTCTGTTATTCTTGCAATATCAATTAATGAAAATATGAGAAATCAAATTTTTAAAGATTTTGGTATAATTGATGAAAAAGAAATAGTTGAACCTCTTATAAAAACTGAAAAAGTAGAAAGAGATATTGATGATCCTGCAATTTGGTATAATGAGAAAAATCCTTCAAAAAGTATAATTTTAGGTACCCAGAAAGATGAAAATGGAGCATTAATAGTATATGATTTGAAAGGTGAAATTGATATAAATAAGTCTGTATATGGTTTAGCCAGGCCTAACAACGTTGATGTTTTAAATGATGTGCTTATAGATGGAAACTATGTAGATATAGCCGTTGTAACCGAAAGACTAAAAAATAATATAAGGATTTATTCTCTTCCTGAAATGATAGAATTAGATGGGGGTGGTCTAAGGGTATTTGAGAATGAAATTAACCCCCAACCTATGGGGATAGCTTTATGGAGAGATGATACTGGTTATGGTCATGTTATAGTTGGAAAAAAAAATGGTGTTAGTGGAAAATATTTAAATCAATATAAACTTGAAAGTAAAGGTGATGGTACTTTTAAATTAAAGTTTTTAAGAAGTTTTGGTAGCTTTTCAGGTATTAAAGAGATAGAGGCAATAGCAATTGATCTAAAAAATAACTATATATATTACTCTGATGAAAATTTTGGAGTAAGAAAGTACCATGCTGATGTAGAGAATGGTAATGATGAAATTATTTCTTTTGGAAATAATTTTGTTGGCGATCATGAAGGTATATCTATAATATTTAAAAAAAATAAATACATAGTGGTTTCAGATCAACAGCCCATAAACCAGTTTAGAATTTTTATGCCAGAAAAAGAATATAAAGAAATAGGGAGTTTCTTTACTACAAGTATAGACTCAGATGGCTCTGATTTTCATCCAGGACCATTTCCAGCTCCATTTAAAAATGGAATCTTTGTAGCAATGAGTGACGATCTTTCATTTCACTATTTTTCTTGGGATCAGATAAAAACTTCATTTGAAGTTGATTAATTATCTCTTTACGTTTAAATAATATTGTCTTATAAAAGATAATATAAGTTTATAATCTAGTTAACCTACAGCTAATATTTTAATTATAAATTCAAAGAAAATTACAATTATGAAAAATCTAAAAATCTTTTTATTTATTTTAATTTCTTTTCAAACATATAGCCAAAATGGAGCTATAGTTGGAAAAGTAGTGGATAGTGATAATGGATTTCCTTTACCTGGTGCTAATATAGTATTAAAAGGAACGGATTATGGAACTATATCAGATGTAAATGGAAAGTACATAATTCTAAATGTTGTTCCTAATAAATACACTTTGGTCATTTCTTACATTGGTTATAGTGATATTGAAAAAGAAATTTCTGTGAGTAGTTCTTCAAATACTCCTGTAAATGTTAAGTTAGAGGCAGGTATTTTAATTGGAGAAGAGATAATAATAACAGGTAATAGTCTTCAAGGTCAAGCAAGGGCTATAAATGAGCAAAAAAATAACGTTAATGTATCTAATATTATTGCTTCTGATCAAGTTGGCAAATTTCCGGACTCAAACATGGGAGATGCTTTAAAGAGAGTCCCAGGTATTACAATGCAAGGTGATCAAGGAGAAGCAAGAAATATTGTAGTTAGAGGGTTGGCTGCTGCTTTAAATTCTGTTCAGATTGATGGGTCTAGAATACCATCTGCAGAGGGAGATAATAGAAATGTTCAATTAGATTTAATTCCTGCTGATATGATTCAGACAATAGAGGTAAATAAGGCTATTCTTCCATATATGGATGGAGATGCCGTTGGAGGTGTTGTAAACTTAGTTACTAGATCTGCACCTGATAATTTTAGATTTACTGCAGATTTAGGATCTGGATTTAGTCCAATAACTTCAAAGGCAATTTATAATGGTTCATTTGTATTAGGTAATAGACTTGGAAATTTTGGTTTCTTATTATCAGGCTCATATAATAATAGAGAGTATGGTTCAGATAATATAGAGGCAGAATGGAAAGAAATGGTAAGTGGTGTATTTGTTCCAGATGAGATGGATATTAGAACATATTATGTTAAAAGAGAGAGAAAAAGCTTGTCTTTAAATTTAGATTATGAATTCTCTGCATCTAGTAAAATTTATTTAAACTCTATGTATAATCATAGAGATGATTGGGAAAATAGATATAGATTAAGATATAAAAAAATTGAAGATGGTTTTGAAGATGGTTTTACAAATTTAGGTAATGGTAGATATACAACTACAGCTAGAATCGAGAGACAAACAAAAGGTGGTATTGACAATAATCGCAACAAAGGGACTAGGCTGGAGGATCAGAAAGCTACAAATATTACATTAGGAGGAGATCATCTTGCTGCCTCAAAAATTAAGATTGATTGGATGGTTAATTTCTCTAGAGCTTCGGAAGAGAGACCAAATGAGAGGTATTTAACATTTAGAAATAATGATGTGCCTATTATTTTGGATGTTTCTGATCCTAGAAAGCCTTTTATTGAGTATGAAGATCCTAGTTCTTGGCAAGGGTCTAATGCTCGGAATCCTGAAGAGGCTCAAAAGTGGACATATGAAAATGAGTTTAACTCAAAAATTGATTTTACATTTCCTGTTAATGCATCCGGTATTTTAAAATTTGGTTTAAAAAATAGATTAAAATCTAAAGCAAGAAATAATACTTGGTCAGAGTATGATGGTAGCTTAATTGGATCTAATTTAAATGAATTTCCATTAGTTGATCAGTCTGATTCAGATTATTTAGCAGGAGGTAAGTATTTAGCTGGAAATTTTGTTACTAAGGAATATCTTGGAGGGTTAGAACTTCTAGGAGGAGGGTTTAAACCAGAATTAGTTCTTGATGAATTTGCTGCAGGTAACTATGAAGCTAATGAAAATATTTTTGCTACATATCTCATGTATGATGTTGAATTAACATCTAACCTTTCTATGATACTTGGAGGAAGACTAGAATCTACTAATATTGAATATACAGGTAGAGATGTTGATTATGATAATGAAATAGTTACAATTTCTGCAACTGAAAAAGATAATTACACAAACTTTCTCCCTGCTATATTATTCAAACTAAATTTGTCTGAAAACTCTGCTTTCAGGCTATCCTGGACAAATACGATAGCAAGACCAAATTACTATGATCTTGTCCCTTATGAAGAATATATCGAGGAAGATAGCGAATTAACATTAGGAAACCCTACTCTTAAACCAATGAAGGCTATGAATTTAGATTTAAATTATGAGTCTTATTTCTCAACAGTTGGATTGGTTTCAGCTGGTATTTTTTTTAAAGATTTAAATGATTTTATTTATTCATATGAATATTTTGGCACTTATACTGGATATGTTGGGGAATTAGAAATTACTCAGCCTAAAAATGGTGCCGGAGCTACTGTATTAGGCTTTGAAATTGCTTTACAAAGACAAATTCTTAAAAATCTAGGTTTATATCTAAACTATACATTTGCTGATACAGATTCTCAAGGTGTATTGGATAGGTCTGATTTAGATAAAACACCTCTTCCAGGTGCTGCTAAAAATACTTATAATGTTTCTCTTGATTATGATAACAATAAATTTAGCATAAGAGTATCATATAATTTTACTGACTCTTATATCGATGAGTTTGGTTCAGATCCTTTAGATGATAGATATTATGATTCTCAAGCATTTTTAGATGTTAATGCTTCTTATGCATTTACTGATAAATTAAGATTATATGTTCAAGCAAAGAACTTAACTAATCAATCTCTACGATACTATCAGGGCAATGAAAAATATCTTATGCAAGAAGAGTTTTATGGGGCAAGATATACAGGAGGAATAAAATTCGATTTATTTAAGTAGTAAAATATTTGATATAAAAAAGAGCTCAAAATTTGTGTCCTTTTTTTATGGATTAAAAATATATCATAAATTACTCTTTTTTTAAAGAGTTATTTTATGATTCTATATAAAAAAGTATTGTTTTTATTAGTATTAATTTTTTTAATACCAACCTATATTTTTTCACAATCTAGTTTTCAAACTTGGCCAACGATTGAGGTATCAGGAGAGATAATTGATGATTTAGATATAAAGTTTAAATTTAGGAGTAAATATGATCATGATGAAAAAGGGTTTGATGCGACCTGGTTCAATATGGGTTTATCTTATAAATATGAAAAGATGAGCTTTGGTTTATTTTTTAGACAAATTTATGCAATGAAAGATGATGATAGGTTTGCGGAATTAAGGCCTCACTTTGACCTATCTTATAAGATAAATGATAATTTGAAGTTAAGACTTAGAAATGAATATAGAATCTTTGAACTTAATAATAATATATTTAGATATAGATTAAGATTAGCTTATTCTTTAAATGTCTGGGATAATTATAATCCATTTTTTCAAAATGAAATCAATTTTTCTGAAGGAAGTTTAGTTAGGGATAGGATAATTTTAGGCTTGAGTATAAAAATTAAAGATTCTCCATTTCAAATAGCACCATCCTATATTCTTGAATCAAATAGAAAAGAGTCGAGTAGTGAGACAAATAGTTTCTTATGGAGTTTTAGAAATATTCTTAATATTTCTTGTAACATTAAATTTTAATTAAGTTTTTTCTTATAAGTAAATTAATTTTATTTGTGGAATTAATAACTTATCCTATTATTACTCTAAATTTACGTCTCAAAAAGTACTTGTATGCTTGGTTTATTAGGAAAGGGTATAAAAAAAATATTTGGAACAAAAAGTGATAAAGATTTAAAGCTTCTTTATCCATATGTTGATAAAATTAATTCTGAGTTTGATAAATTATCATCTATTTCTGATCAAGAATTAAGAGATAAAACAGTTTCTTTTAAAGAAAAAATATCTGCTAATACAAAAAAAGTCTCGGATCAAATTAAATCTCTAAAAGAAGATTATATAAATGAAAAGGAGCAGAACATAGAATTAAAAGAGGAGATTTTAGATAAAATTGATAAACTAAGCGTAGAAGAAAAAGAAATAATAGAAAACACTTTAAATGAAATTTTGCCTGAAGCATTTGCCGTAGTTAAGGAAACCGCAAGAAGGTTTTCCGTAAACAAAAAAATCACGGTTAAAGCAGAAGATTTTGATTATAATTTAGCGTCAATTAAGGATAATGTAAAAATAGAAGGTAAAAATGCTGTTTGGATAAATAAATGGAGTGCTGCAGGAGCGGAAATAGAATGGAACATGATTCATTATGATGTTCAATTGATTGGGGGAGTTGTTTTACATCAAGGGAAAATATCTGAAATGGCAACGGGTGAAGGTAAAACACTAGTTGCAACATTACCAGCCTACCTTAATGCCCTATCTGATAAAGGAGTTCATATCGTAACAGTTAATGATTATTTGGCTAAAAGAGATGCAGAATGGAATGCCCCTATTTTTGAATTTCATAGATTAACCGTTGATTGTATAGATAAGTATTCTCCAAATTCTCAAGAAAGAATAGATGCTTACAATTGTAATATTACTTATGGTACAAATAATGAATTTGGTTTTGATTATCTAAGAGATAATATGGTTAGAGAGAAAAAAGAATTGGTACAAAGAGAACTCAACTTTGCAATGGTAGATGAAGTAGATTCTGTGCTAGTTGATGAGGCAAGAACACCGCTTATAATTTCAGGACCTATTCCAAAGGGAGATGATCATGAGTTCTTTGATCTTAAACCAAGAATAAGTAAGCTAGTCGATCTTCAAAGAAAGTTGGTTACGGGCTATCTATCAGAAGCAAAAAAACTTATTGAGCAAAAAGATGAAGAAAATGGTGGAAGAGCACTTTTTAGGGCATTTAGGGGTTTGCCAAAATACAAGCCATTGATTAAGTATTTAAGTGAGTCGGGTATAAAATCAATTATGCAAAATACAGAAAATTATTATTTACAGGATAACTCCAAGCTTATGCCAGAAGCTGATGAGCCTTTATATTATACTATAGAAGAAAAAAATAATTCTATTCAGTTAACCGATAAGGGAATAGATGTAATAACAAGCGAAGGAGATGATCCAAACTTTTTTATCGTTCCAGATATTGGAGTTGAAATTGATGAAATTGAAAAGAAATATTCCAAAAAGGAAGATGTTGTAGAAAAAAAAGGTGCGTTGATTAATGATTATAGTTTGAAAACAAAAAGGATACATACAATTAATCAACTTTTAAAAGCATATTCTCTTTTTGAAAAAGATCAGGAATATGTAGTAATGGATGGTAAAGTAAAAATTGTTGATGAACAAACTGGAAGAATAATGGAGGGAAGAAGGTATTCTGATGGCTTACATCAAGCAATCGAAGCAAAGGAAAATGTAACAATTGAAGACGCCACTCAAACATATGCTACGATTACTCTTCAGAATTTTTTTAGAATGTACAATAAATTAAGTGGAATGACTGGAACTGCTGAAACAGAAGCGGGTGAGCTTTGGGAAATATATAAACTTGATTGTGTTGTGATTCCAACAAATAAAGATATTGTAAGAAATGATATGCAGGACAAGGTTTATAAAACTTTAAAAGCAAAATTTAATGCAATAATTAATGAAATAATAGAATTAAAAGATCAAGGAAGGCCAACATTAGTTGGAACCACTTCTGTAGAAATCTCAGAATTATTGAGTAGAATGCTTTCAATAAAAAAAATAAAACATCAAGTTTTAAATGCTAAACAACATGCAAGAGAAGCTGAAGTTGTAGCTGAAGCTGGTAAGCCAGGTGCTGTGACTATTGCAACTAATATGGCAGGAAGGGGAACAGATATTAAATTAACTGAGGAATCTAGAGAAGCTGGTGGTCTTGCTATCGTAGGTACCGAAAGGCATGAGTCTAGAAGAGTAGACAGGCAACTTAGGGGTCGTGCTGGAAGACAAGGAGATGTGGGATCTTCACAGTTCTTTGTTTCTTTGGAAGATAATCTAATGAGACTATTTGGTTCTGATAGAATGACTAAAATCATGGATCGATTAGGAATAGACGATGACGAGGTAATACAACATAGTATGATTACTAAATCTATTGAAAGAGCACAAAAAAAAGTTGAGGAAAATAATTTTGCTATTAGAAAAAGACTTTTAGAATATGATAATGTGATGAACTCTCAAAGAGAAGTAATTTATAAGAGAAGAAAGAATGCTTTAAACGGAGAAAGACTAGATGTTGATATTCTTAATATGTTTTATGATACCTGTGAAGATATAGTTTTATCTTCTAAAGAATCGAACAATTTTGATGAGTTTAAGTTAAATATTTTTGGAATTTTAGGTTTTGATTTCGATATGAATAAGGATGATTTTGAAAAAAATGATTCCAATTTAATTTCATCAGATTTATATGATAGTTTACTAAATAATTATAATTCTAAAAATGAGATAATAAAATCAGCAGCCTTACCTGTTCTCAAAAGAATTTATAAAGAGAAAGGAGCAACAGTAAAAAAAATTCTGATACCTTTTACTGATGGAAAAAAACAGATTGGTGTTGCTTGTGATTTAGAAAATAGTATTGAAACCGAGGCAGGTCTGTTAATTACAGAAATGCAAAAAATTATTACTTTATCAACTATTGATTTAAACTGGAAAGAACATCTAAGAGAAATGGATGATTTAAAACAATCAGTTCAAAGTGCAGTTTATGAACAAAAGGACCCTTTGATTATTTATAAATTCGAGGGTTTTGAATTGTTTAAAATATTTATAGCAAAAGTAAACAAGGATACGGTATCTTTTTTGACTAGTTCTCAAATACCGGTCAAAGATCCTGATCAAGTAAAAGAAGCACAGGTTAAAAGACAAAGCAATGATTATTCTACAAACAAAGAAGAATCTAGATCACTTCTGTCTGGAAACAAGCAGAGGAGTGATGATGGAATTAAATCTGAGCCTATAAAATCAAACAAGATTTATGGAAGAAATAGTAAAGTCTCTGTAAAATATGAAAATGGTTCAGTAATTAAAGATGTCAAATATAAAAAAGTAGAGAGCGACTTAAATGATGAAAAATGTGTTATTATAAATGATTAGATTATTAACTTTTGTTATAATATTTATTGTCGGTTGTATAAATAAACCCCCTGTTTCTTCTCAATATTTAGAGAAGGGTTACTTTGAAGACCTCTCTTTTTTAAGAGATAGCCCTGAGAAAGCTGCCAATAATTTTGATAATAGAAATGAAGCTTCTTTTACTGAAGAATCTGAGTTTAATAAAGAGCTTGAAAATATTTTTATAACTTATGAAAATAAACCAAAGGACAAATATTTAAATGGCTATACTATTCAAATATTTTCTGGTTTAGAGCGTGAAAAGGCTGATTCAATATTCTTTACAGCCGATTCTATTTATTCTGAGTTGGATATATATACTTTATATGATCAGCCAAATTATAGAGTGAAAGTAGGAAAATATTTTTATAGAATAAATGCAAATAAGGCTTTAAATAAATTAATTAATAATTTTTCTGAGGCAATAATTGTCCCAGATAGAATCAAAATAAATTAATTTCTTAAATATTTAAACAAGTTTTGTTCTTCATCAGAGCTTTCATTTTCACTTAGAGTAAAATATGCATTCCCGTCTTTTGACCAGCAAATAGCTTCTCCTTGAGATTCGGGAATATATTTTAATACTTTAGGTTTTTGAGACCAAGTTTTTTCCCATTTATCGTCGATCTTTTTCTCCCACAACAAAATATTACTATAAGTTTTAATTAAACATTCTTGTCCATTTCTTGAAATTTCTCCACCTGTTATTTCTCCTTTTAAATTTTTTAAATCTAGTGTCAAAACTTTTTTAGCTTCCTGAACTTTATTTATTTGTATATTCTTAGTAATAATCTTATATATATTTTGTTTCTTTTTTTTATTTTTTGCAATTAAAAATAATTCTCTTGAATTAGGATCAATCATTAAAGTTTCAAAGTTTTCTATTTTTTTTTCAGAATAAAAATTGATAGTTTTTATATCATTAATTTCAATTATTTCATTTTCATATTCTTTTATTTTAGGCTCTTTAAAAAAATGAATTTTTTTTATTGTTTTATTTTTTTTATTATCTCCTATATCGCCTAGGTAAATGTATGTGCTTGTATCACCTAATATGCTTGGCCCAATTGCTAAATCTTCCCAATCTTCATTTTTTATTCCAACCAAACTTATTTTTTTTAAAATTTTTGCATCTAGATTGGAAATAAAATATAAAAATGGACCATCTCCTCCATCATTATGTGTCCATAAGCCATTTTGGTTTTCGATGCTTTCTACTAAACCAGATGCTTCTTTTATTGTTTTATTTTCTATTTTGCCAACTATCTTACCGAAACCAAATCTTTCACTAAACACAATTTCTTTGTTTTCATTATTCATATTACATGAATATAATAGTACTAATATTAAAATAAATAATTGAAATTTTCTCATTGTTCTATTTCATTTATACCTCAAAAATAAAAAAAATGTATCAAGTCAAATTTTTATTTTACCAGAATAAACAAAATTTTGAGAACCCTCCAAATAAATATTTTCAAAAATATTTATATTCTTGGTAAATCTAACCTTCATTGATCCTCCTGCATAATTTATTTTTAATGGGCTTTCACATTTTTTAAATGAAGCTGCAATTGATGAGGCTATTGCTCCTGTACCACAGCTAAGGGTCTCGCCTTCAACACCTTTCTCAAAAGTTCTTACACTTATTTCATTTTTATTTATGATTTGAATAAGATTTATATTAAAAAGCCCATATTTTGGATTGTAGTTTAACTTAATATTTTTAATGTTTTTGTTGAAATCTAAATTATTTAAATCCTTACAAAACCTTACATAATGGGGGGACTCTAAGTCAACATAATAATCATTATCTATTTTTTTGATATTTGATATGTTATTCATCTTGATTGAAATTTTGCTTCTATTTACAAAGGCTTCATGATATTTATTTTTTGCAAGAAATCTGGAAAAGTTTTTTTTTGATATTTTATTTGAAATAGCAAAATGAACAGCGCATCTACTTCCATTTCCGCAAAAGCTTTCAGATCCATCTGGATTGTAAAATTTGATTTCAAAGTCTGCTGTTTGTGTATTTCTGAAAATTATTAGACCATCTGCACCCACCCCTAAGTTTCTATCACATAAAAATTTTATTCTTTTTTTATTTAATAAAAAATTATTATTGTATTGATTGATTAAAATGAAATCATTTCCTGATGCCTGATATTTTTCAAATGATAGGTTCATACAATCAACCTTATAATGGTTGATTCAAAATTAAATTTTTTGTTTAATTTTTGCTTGCTTACCTTTTCTTTTTCTCAAATAAAATAATCTGGCTCTTCTGACTTTTCCTTTTCTAATAACATCTATTTTTTCAATATTTGGTGAAAAAAGTGGTAGAATTTTTTCAACAGCTATCGAATCAGAAATTTTTCTTATGGTAAAAGTCTCTCCATTTGTTCTTATGCTTTTTCTTTGAATTACAGTTCCCTGAAATTGCTGTATTCTTTCTTTATTTCCCTCTCGGATTTTTACATGAACATTAATTATATCTCCAGACTTAAAATCAGGAAAATTTTTCCTTTTTTCAACATTTTCCTTGTCCATTTGTATTTTTTCTAATGACATAATCCTTTATTTAAGTGTGCAAATATAGTCTATTTTTATTTTTTTAAAATTTTATTAGAACTTTTAAATTATGAATAGAAATTTTTATTTCAGAAGATCAGGTCTTTTGTTTTTGGTATTTTCAATTGATTTTTTGATTCGCCAATTTTCAATTTCCTTTTTATTTCCTGATAATAGTATACTAGGAACTTTCCATTCTTTAAATTCAGCAGGCCTAGTATAATTTGGGTATCCTAAAAGATCATCTTGAAAAGAATCATTAAGAGCCGTTGATTCATTTGATAACACACCTGGTATCAACCTTGCTATAGAATCAATTAATATTGCTGCAGGTAATTCACCTCCAGTTAAAACATAATCGCCGATACTAATTTCACTATTGACTATATTTTTTCTAATTCTTTCATCTATACCATTATAATGGCCACAAATTATTATGATATTTTTATATAATGATAGTTTGTTAGCTTTTTTTTGATTTAGTTTTTCTCCATCAGGGCTCATATAAATAATTAGATCAATTTTTTTCTTCTTTTTAATGATTTCTATGCAATTATAGATTGGTTCAATTTTTAAAACCATTCCGCCACCACCTCCAAAAGCATAATCATCTACTTTTTTATGTTTGTTATTTGAATAATCTTTCAAATCATGAATCTTAATTTTTACTAATTTTTTTTCTTTAGCTCTTTTTATGATACTATGATTGAGTGGGCTTTCAAGAAGTTGAGGTAAGCAAGTTAAAATGTCAATATTGATCATGTTAATTTAAATCTAATAAACCTTTTGGTAGGTTAACATAAATATTTTTTTTGACATCATCTCTCTTTTCTACTATATCTTTAACGTAGGGAATCAAAACCTCTTTATTTCCTATTTTGCAAAATAAAATTGGCTGTTCTTGATTATAATAATCTTTTACTGTACCTATTTTATTGTTTTTTTCAATTATATTAAACCCTACAAGATTTTCTAATTCCTCCAATTTATTAAGTATAATTTTTTCATCTATGAATATTTTCTTTTTAACTAGTTGATTTGTTGATTCCCTGTTGTCATATTCTAATAGCTTAACTAAATAAACCCCTTCTTTAATTAAATTAATTTTTTCAACTTCAAAAGGGATTTTATTTGATTTTATTTCAGCGTAAATAAATTTTATTCTTTTGCTATTTAAATCAAATTTATTATTGACTTTTAAAGTTAAATTTCCCTTTAAACCTTTATGGCTAGTTATTTGACCGATATGGGCTAATCCCATAATATTTATTTTGATTCTTCCTCTTTAGGAGCTTCCTCTGTTTTTGATTCTTCCTCTTTTACTTCTTCTTTAGGAGCTTCTTCTGTTTTCGCCT
>CEVX01005212.1_pt1 | contig 19117 bp, 17 predicted proteins | sample 356561 | NCBI WGS metagenome assembly CEVX01 (sample SAMEA2623886, study PRJEB7988) | marine metagenome | biome: marine biome (ENVO:00000447); feature: surface water layer (ENVO:00002042); material: "saline water (ENVO:00002010), including plankton (ENVO:xxxxxxxx)" | depth 5 m | reverse complement strand
CTCAACAGCGTGGATGAAAGTCTTGGGCAAGCCTTCGGGCGTTTTCCAAGAAACTTCAGGGGCGGACTGGGAGGTCCACGGCGGGGTATCGGCATCCTCGAAGTTGCCATGCTCGAGCCACCCCTGGAAGACAAACTGCGCGACCAGGCAACACGTTCAGAAACCGTGTATTGCCTGGCCAAACGGGTTGTAGAAGCTTTGGTAAAGGGCGTCAGCTAATCGCCCCATGGGGGCGGCAACGATCATCCAGGCTGGGATCGTTCAGCCAATCCTGCGGCTTGGTGAACAGCTCGGTTAGCAGTGACTCCCGGGAGCCGGCTTCAGCGGTGTAGCCGTATTCCCAGCGCACCATCGGGGGAAGGGACATCAAGATCGATTCAGTACGACCATTGGTCTGGAGACCAAAAATTGTGCCGCGATCCCAGACGAGATTGAATTCGACGTAACGACCCCGGCGATACAACTGGAACTGACGCTCCCGTTCGCCGTAAGCGATCGGATGGCGCTTCTCAACGATTGGTGCATACGACGGTAAGAAGGCCCTGCCATTGGCTTGGCCAAGGGCAAACAACTGTTCCCAACCAAGGGGACGCGGGCCGAGATCCGCTGCAACGCGAGCGGCGGGGCCATTCGGATCCTGACCTTTGTAGAGAACGCCCTGCGAGTTCTGATAGTCGTAAAAAATGCCCCCAACACCACGGGTCTCACTGCGGTGCTTGAGGAAAAAGTACTCATCGCACCAGGGCTTGAACACTTTGTGCAAATCAGGGTGAATCGAATCACACGCCGCTTGATGCGTGCGATGGAAATGCCGAGCGTCGTCGAGAAAGGGGTAATAGGGAGTGAGGTCGGCACCACCACCGAACCACCACACCGGACCTGCCTCGAAGTAGCGGTAATTCAGATGAACAGTCGGGATGAAGGGATTACGGGGGTGCAGCACCATCGACGTGCCGGTGGCAAACCATGGATGCCCCTTCGCCTCGGGGCGCTGTTTAAGAATCGAGGGGGGCAACTCCTGCCCCTGAACCTCCGAAAAATTCACCCCGCCCTGCTCGAACACACGGCCTTCGCGCATCACCCGCGATCGACCGCCACCTCCCTCAGGGCGCTCCCAGCTTTCCTCCACAAAGCGACCTTCACCGTCGAGAGTTTCCAGGCCGGCGCAGATTTCATCCTGGAGTCCCATGACCATCGCTCGGGCCCTATCGCGGGAGTTTTCGGGGGGCAACTCCAGTGATGGCAGCGCCTGTCCACTCTTCTGGCGGCCGAGAACGCGGCGAATCAGCGAGCGGACCATGGCAGTAGGCCTTGAATCAATCAAGAAACCTAAACAGGTCAGACAAGTCCAAGACAAGCCTCCGTCAGGGACTGTCACGGGATGCCACCTCTAGGATCCGGCTCACTTCCAGTCCGGGCATGATTTCGGCCGAGCAGGCGATTCAGGCACTACAGCGGGTGACCGATGCCGGCAGCGGCAAGCCGGTTGTTGACCTTGGCTGGATCGACCAGGTCCGCGTCGCCGATTCCCGAGCGGTCTTCAGGCTGAATCTGCCGGGTTCTGCGCAGGGGCAACGAGACAGGATCGTTCAGGAAGCCCGTCGATTGCTTGTTGGCCTCGATGGCGTTGACGACGTTCAGATCGAGATCGGCCAACCCCCGAGCCAGGGAGGAATCGGCCAGGGCGGTCACGGACAACCGGCTGAACGCCAGTCCATCCCAGGCGTGCGCCAGGTCATCGCAGTTTCGAGTGGCAAGGGTGGAGTGGGCAAGAGCACTGTTGCGGTCAACCTTGCTTGCTCGATTGCCAAAAAGGGATTGCGGGTCGGCCTGCTGGATGCCGATATCTATGGGCCCAACGCACCAACCATGCTTGGCGTTGCCGACCAGACCCCCGAAGTGATGGGCAGTGGCGATCAGCAACGGATCGTTCCGATCGAATCCTGCGGAATCGCCATGGTTTCGATGGGGTTACTGATCGATGAACACCAGCCTGTGATCTGGCGCGGTCCGATGCTGAACGGAATCATCCGGCAATTTCTCTATCAAGCGGAGTGGGGAGAACGGGACGTCTTAGTGGTGGATTTACCTCCCGGCACTGGCGACGCCCAACTGTCCCTTGCACAGGCTGTCCCCATGGCAGGCGTCGTCATTGTCACCACGCCCCAGCAAGTCTCTCTCCAGGATGCCCGTCGCGGATTGGCGATGTTCCGCCAGATGGGAATACCAGTTCTTGGTGTGGTGGAAAACATGAGCTGCTTCATCCCCCCCGACCTGCCCGATCGGAAATATGCCTTGTTCGGCAGTGGAGGCGGAGCAACCCTGGCCGGGGATTACGACGTCCCTCTGTTGGCACAGATCCCGATGGAGATGCCGGTACAAGAAGGGGGTGATTCCGGCCGGCCGGCCGTGCTGTCTCGCCCCAACTCCGTCAGCACAGCCGCATTTCTGAACCTGGCTGATTCCGTCATGCAACTGGTGACCACAACTGCGTGACGATGCGCGCCCGTACCGGCCGACAGCAAGCACCCAGGGACTGGATTCTCCTAGGTGTTCCTCTGGCCATGGTTGGGATTGCGGGGCTGCTGATCGCCAGCACCCAGCGCCAGGCCGACTACGCCGATTGGTATCACCACTGGATCACAGCCGCTGGGGGAATCGTGCTTGCTCTTGGTCTCGAGCGGCTCCCATTGCAGCGGTTACGGCCACTGCTCATTCCGATCTACGGCGTCACGGTGATCAGCCTGATCGCCGTACGGCTGATCGGCACCACCGCTCTTGGAGCGCAGCGCTGGATCAGCGTCGGACCACTGAATGTGCAGCCTTCCGAATTCGCAAAGATTGCGGCGATCTTGCTCGTAGCAGCAGTTCTTTCACGCCATCCGGTGGAGCGCCCCGTAGACCTGCTTCGCCCTCTCGGCGTCATCGCCATCCCATGGCTGCTGGTGTTCATTCAGCCTGACTTGGGGACCTCTCTGGTGTTCGGTGCCCTGATGCTGACGATGCTGTATTGGTCGGGCATGCCTTTTGAATGGGTGGTGTTGCTGCTGTCTCCGCTCGCAACGGCACTGGTCTCGGGGCTGCTTCCCTGGGCTCTGGTCATTTGGATCCCCCTGATGGCTGTTCTCGCCTACAAAGCCCTGCCCTGGAGACGGCTCGCTGTCATCATCACCCTGGCGATCCATAGCCTGATGGCTTTGATCACCCCATGGCTATGGATGAACGGGCTGAAGGATTACCAGCGCGATCGTCTTGTGCTCTTCCTGGACCCATCGCAGGACCCACTTGGTGGGGGCTACCACCTACTTCAAAGCACCGTCGGAATCGGTGCAGGTGGGTGGTTTGGGACGGGTTTGTTGCAAGGGCAGCTCACCAAACTGCGATTCATTCCTGAGCAGCACACCGACTTCATTTTCAGTGCTTTGGGCGAGGAAACCGGATTCATCGGTTGCCTGCTTGTGGTGCTGGGCTTCGCTCTGCTGATGGGGAGGCTGTTGCAAATTGCGCGCAATGCCCGCAGCGACTTCGAGTCGCTCGTGGTTGTGGGCATTGGCACCATGCTGATGTTCCAAGTCGTGGTGAACATCTTCATGACCATTGGACTTGGCCCGATCACAGGCATTCCTCTGCCGTTTCTCAGCTACGGCAGATCCGCCATGGTTGTCAATTTTCTCTGCCTGGGTCTCTGCTTATCGGTGGTTCGTCGGAGTCGCCGAGGGCTCCCAAGTCGATGGTGAACGACACCAGCCTGCTGGGCCTGCGTCACCGCCTGGCCCGAGACGTCAAACCGGGACAATGCGATGAGGCCGGCGTCCGTCGCCTGTGGTGGGGGGCGCTGGAGGTGATTCAAAAGGCCCTGATGGAACGTGACGTTCACACAGGGCTCTGGATGGCGGCTCCGCTGCCGGCGCTTTACGAACCCGAGCTCCTGCGTCAGCTGAAGGGTTGGGTCTGGGCACCGGAGAGCCTTGAAAGGCTGAGCCCACTGCATGCCGCTTTACCGGGCAGCGGCCGCCCTGCTTCGGAGAGCGCTGGCTTTTGCCGTTTGGCGCTGGAACCGCGGGACGGAGACGACCCATTGCTGCTGGTGATCACACCCCAGCTGCAACTGGCCCTTGCAATCCATGGCAAACCTGGTGAACGACAGCTGCTGATGCGTTGCGACGCGGAAAGCCTGAGCGACGCCCTGACGATGGTCGGAGAACGCTTCAAGGGCACCGGACCGGAACTTGCCGATCAACTGCGTGACCAACTCACCGGGCTTGGTCCGCTGCGAAATGACCCGGATTTTGACCGATGCTTTTGGCCACGCTTGGCCGAGAAGCTGACGGAGACGGCGCCGAGCCTGACCTTGCAGTCCTTACCAGACACCTCGAATGCGCATGCGCAGCAGACACCGACCCATGACCTGAGCCTGCTGGAAGCCATGACCCATGAGGTACGCACGCCACTAGCCACCATCCGCACACTGATCCGCTCTCTGCTGCGACGCAAGGATCTGCCCTCAGTCGTAGAGAACCGGCTTCAACAGATCGATGTGGAGTGCAGCGAACAGATCGATCGCTTCGGACTGATCTTCCAGGCCGCTGAACTGCAGAGGAAACCATCAGAGATGCAGCTGGCCCGCACCGACCTGGGTGCAATCCTTCAGACCCTTGAACCTGGCTGGCGTGAACTGCTCGACCGTCGGGGAGTGGCCCTTCAGCTGGGGATCGAAAACGAACTTCCGGAGATTCTGAGCGATGCGCGCCGCCTCGAACCGATGCTGGGGGGACTGATTGATCGCGTCAGTCGAGGACTGCCGCCGGGATCCAGACTGCTTCTTCTGCTCCAGCCGGCCGGAGCCAGGCTCAAGCTTCAACTCCAGGTGCGATCCCAGGCCTCCAGCACTGCAGCTGATGACGCTGCAGACATTGAGCTGATCGACACTGACTTGGTTGACACTGAGCCGGTCGACAAGGAGCAGGTCGGAACGGTGCTCAGCTGGGATCCCTCCACCGGAAGCCTCCAGCTCAGCCAGGACGCCACTCGACAGCTCATGGCAAGCCTCGGAGGTCGATACCAGGCCAGGCGCAAGCGAGACCTGACGGTGTTTTTCCCAGTTGCATCAGCCCACACCTGACCACTGAAAAAGCAGCTTTATTCAAGGGTGTGAAGGATGCTTTCGCAGATGGCATTAGTGCCCGTGCACAGTGCTACTTTCCAGTCGTAACGGTCCGTCTTGCGTTCTGCGCCATGACAGCTTCGACACTGAACGGTCAGCTTCCTCAGTTCATTGCAAGCACGGGGGGGCTTCTCAACTCCGCCGAAACTGAAGAGAAATACGCGATCACCTGGACCAGCAAGAGCGAGCAGGCATTTGAGCTGCCTACGGGCGGTGCCGCCATGATGAATTCAGGTGAAAACATCATGTATTTCGCTCGGAAAGAACAGTGCCTGGCACTGGGCACCCAGCTCCGCACCAAGTTCAAGCCCCGCATCGAAGATTTCAAGATCTACCGCATCTTCCCGGGCGGTGACACTGAATTTCTGCATCCAAAAGATGGGGTGTTCTCCGAGAAGGTGAACGAAGGCCGCCCGATGGTCGGTCACAACCCCCGCCGGATCGGTCAGAACACAAATCCCGCCAACATCAAGTTCAGCGGTCGGAACACCTTCGACACCTGATTTCAGCTGGCGTCCATCGGGGCTGCAAAAATGAACGCATGTTCAGCCCCGATCGCGCCAATTTTCATAAGGCTGCAGCCTCTGGCGCCAACTTCATCCCTCTGGCCCAGAGTTGGCCAGCGGATCTTGAAACACCACTAACTGCCTGGATCAAGGCTGGATCAGGTCATCCACCTGGCGTCCTCCTTGAATCGGTTGAGGGCGGTGAAACCCTGGGTCGATGGAGCGTGATTGCCTGCGACCCCCTGTGGACTGCAAGCGCCCGAGGAAACTTGCTCCAACGCCGATGGCGAGATGGTCGAGAGGACTCCCTTCAGGGCAACCCGTTTGAAACTCTGCGGCGCTGCCTGGCTCCCTACAACTGCGTCAGCTTGCCCGGCCTGCCACCTCTTGGGCAGCTCTACGGAATGTGGGGATATGAACTCATCCAGTGGATCGAACCAACGGTTCCGGTGCATCCCCGCTCGTCAGAAGATCCTCCGGATGGAATCTGGATGCTGATGGATGCGATCCTGATCTTCGATCAGGTGAAGCGACAGATCACTGCTGTTGCCTATGCCGATTTATCGGATGGCCTCGGCGAAGATGAAGCCTGGGAATTGGCACTGGATCGCATCCAGTCGCTGAAGAACAGAATGAATTCACCGCTGCCACCGGTGGACCCGCTTCGTTGGGATGGAACTGCCAGAAATCTTCCTGAGGTGAGCAGCAACCGCAGCCAGGACGAATTTGAACAGGCTGTACTCACAGCAAAGGACCGCATTTCCGCCGGTGATGTGTTCCAGTTGGTCATTAGCCAGCGCCTGGAAACGAAGGTCCAGCAGACACCTCTGGAGTTGTATCGCAGTCTGCGAATGGTGAATCCGTCGCCCTACATGGCTTTTTTCGATTTCGGAGACTGGCAGTTGATTGGATCAAGTCCGGAGGTGATGGTCCAGGCGGAGCCAGCTGCCGATGGCGTTCATGCCGGACTGAGACCCATTGCAGGTACCCGTCCCCGCGGACGATCCCCGCTTGAGGATCGCGAGCTGGAGGCCGATCTTCTCGCGGACCCGAAGGAACGGGCGGAACACGTCATGTTGGTGGATCTGGGCCGCAACGACCTCGGTCGCGTCTGCCAGCCGGGCAGCGTCACCGTGAAAGATCTGATGGTGATTGAGCGGTATTCCCATGTCATGCACATCGTCAGCCAGGTGGAAGGACGCCTGACACCGGCCCACGACGTTTGGGATCTGCTGATGGCTTCATTCCCGGCAGGGACTGTGAGCGGAGCGCCGAAAATACGGGCTATGCAGCTCATCAATGAACTGGAGCCAGATGCCCGGGGCCCGTACTCAGGGGTCTACGGCTCGGTCGATCTTGGCGGTGCTCTGAACACAGCGATCACCATCCGCACCATGGTGGTGCAGCCCGATGGTGAAGGCGGCTGCCGCGTGAAAGTACAGGCAGGAGCAGGTGTAGTGGCAGATTCCAAACCAACAGCTGAATTTGAGGAGACTTTGAACAAAGCCAAAGGCATGCTCACGGCCCTGGCCTGCCTGAACGGCTCCGATTCATGAGCACTCCGCTGCTGCTCAAAGGTTTTGAAGTTGAACTTTTCACCGGACGCGATGACGGCTCCCATGTGGGCGTTGCCGCGGAGGTTGCAAAGGAGCTCGAAGACTTTGTCACTGAACCGGACCATCGCAATCTCGAGTACATCACCGCTCCGACCCGCTCCTATGCCGAGCTGCCGGAACTGCTGCTGCAACCCCGTCGTCGCTTACGCGACTGGTTGCAGCAGCGCAACCTCACACTCCTTCCAGGGAGCACCCTCAGTCGTGGAGACACCCGTCGATTCGAACGTTCAGACCCAGCCAATCCGTATCACGACTTGATCGAGCAGAGCTACGGCACGAGGGTTGTCACCGCCAGCATCCACATCAATCTCGGCATCACCGATCCCGAGTGGCTGTTTGCGGCTGTTCGCCTTGTGCGCTGCGAAGCATCACTTCTCCTGGCTCTCAGTGCCAGTTCTCCTTTCCTGGATGACGAGGTCACGGGGCAACATTCCCAGCGTTGGGGGCAATTCCCCCTGACTCCCGAGAAGGTGCCTCTGTTTCTCGACCACAGCCATTACATCCGCTGGGTGGAGGAGCAACTGGCGGAAGGACTGATGCGAAACGAACGTCACCTGTGGACCTCAGTGAGACCGAACGGACCGCGCCGGCCCTATGACCTCAACCGCCTGGAACTGCGCATCTGTGATCTGGTGACCGACCCCGCTGAACTGATGGCGATCACGGCACTTCTGGAACTGCGACTGCTGCAATTGCGTGATGCGCCGAAACAGCTGGATCCCATCCGCTCCAGCAGTCTCACAGCCGCAGAGCTTGCAACGCTGGCCGATGCCAACGATGCAGCCGCCGCTCATGAAAGCCTCGATGCCACGCTGCATCGCTGGCAAGACGGTTCTGCCGTGACCTGCCGCACCTGGATCAAGGAGTTGCTCGATCAGGTCTCACCTCTGGCCCAACAGCACAACCTGCTCAGCCAGCTCCGTCCCATCGACAAGCTGCTCAGCGATGGCAATCAGGCCATGCGGTGGATCAGTGCCATCGAAACCGGCAAAAGCATCAGTGCCCTGCTGCAGCAGGGCAGCTTGACCATGAGCCATCAGGAGCAGCGGACACCACCCATGAGCGGTGCTTTGGGATGATCATGAGTAACGCCGAGACAAGCGGAGCGTCGATGCCCCAGTCCACCGCCAATGCCCCCGCAGGCGAAGAGCCCAGGGTCAATGGTGGCGGCCCGGGAGCCAGTCGATTACTGCAAAACCGGCTGAAACTGGTTGAGGACCTCTGGCAGACGGTGCTGCGCAGTGAGTGTCCTCCTGAGCAGAGCGAAAGGTTGCTGCGCTTGAAGCAACTCTGCGATCCAGTCGCCTTGGAAGGCCGAGACGGCGACAGCAGCAGTGAGGCAATCGTTGAGCTGATCCGCACCATGGATCTCTCTGAAGCGATCGCCGCAGCCCGGGCGTTTTCGCTGTATTTCCAGCTGATCAACATCCTTGAGCAGCGCATCGAGGAAGACAGCTATCTCGACAGTTTGCAGCCGGGACCAGGCCAGAACGATGGAACTTCAGACCCCTTCGATCCCTTCGCACCGCCTCTTGCCAGCCAGACCGACCCGGCGACCTTCGGCGAGGTGTTCGAGCGACTCCGACGGATGAACGTTCCACCCGCGCAGGTGGAAGCATTGCTGCGGGAGCTTGATATTCGCCTGGTCTTCACCGCCCATCCCACTGAAATCGTTCGACACACCGTTCGTCACAAACAACGGCGGGTGGCCAACCTGCTGCAGCGGTTGCAGTCCGAGGCACCGCTGACCCGCTTTGACGAAGATGATCTCCGCCGTCAGGTGGAGGAAGAGATCCGGCTGTGGTGGCGGACTGATGAGCTGCACCAGTTCAAACCCACTGTTCTGGATGAAGTTGATTCGACTCTCCAGTACTTCCAGCAGGTGCTGTTCGACGCCATGCCGCAGCTGCGGCGGCGCCTGATATCCGCACTTCAACGCCACTACCCAGACGTTCAATTCCCCCAGGCATCCTTCTGCACCTTCGGATCCTGGGTGGGTTCCGATCGAGACGGAAATCCTTCGGTCACGCCAGCGATTACCTGGCGAACAGCCTGCTATCAACGCCAACTGATGTTGGAGCTGTACATCAGCTCCGTTCAGGCGCTGCGGAACCAGCTGAGTATTTCCATGCAGTGGAGTCAGGTGTCTCCTGCGCTGCTGGAATCTCTGGAAATGGACCGGTTGCGTTTTCCGGAGATCTACGAACAGCGTGCTGCGCGCTACCGGCTTGAGCCTTATCGGCTGAAGCTGAGCTACATCCTTGAACGGCTTCAACGCACCCTTGCCCGCAACAACCAGATGGCGGAAGCGGGCTGGCAGGCACCGAAAGACCTCAGCAACGGTTCTGTTCAGGAGGGTCTTCCCGGCCAAGAAGCTCTTCATTACACCGAGATTGCTCAGTTCCGCAGTGATCTCGAACTGATCCGCAACAGCCTCGTCAGCACCGAACTGAGCTGTGAGCAGCTCGACACCATGCTGCATCAGGTACACATCTTCGGGTTCTCGCTGGCCACGCTCGACATCCGGCAGGAGAGCACACGGCACAGCGACGCGATCGATGAACTCACGGGCTATCTGCAGCTTCCATGCCGCTACAACGCGATGGAGGAATCCGAGCGGGTGGCATGGCTGCTGCAGGAGTTGCGGACCAGGCGACCGCTCATTCCAGCTGCGATGGAGTGGTCGGAAAGCACAGCCGAGACCTTCGCTGTGTTCCGGATGCTGCACCGCCTCCAGGAGGAGTTCGGTCAGCGGATCTGCCACTCCTATGTGATCTCCATGAGCCACACCGCCTCCGACCTGCTGGAGGTGATGCTGCTCGCCAAGGAGACAGGACTGGCGGACCCCCAGGCGGGGACGGCTTCGCTGCTTGTTGTTCCTCTGTTTGAAACCGTGGAGGACCTGCAGAAGGCACCGGACGTCATGAAGGGGCTGTTTGAAACGGAGCTCTATCGCAAGCTTCTGCCAGTGGTAGGCAACCAACATCAGCCATTGCAGGAGCTGATGCTCGGCTATTCAGACAGCAACAAGGACTCAGGTTTTCTTTCAAGCAACTGGGAAATCCATCAAGCCCAGATCGCTCTTCAGGAATTGGCCAGCGGTCACGGCGTCGCCCTGCGGCTCTTCCATGGCCGCGGTGGATCCGTGAGCCGGGGAGGAGGGCCCGCCTATCAAGCGATCCTGGCCCAACCCAGCGGAACCCTTCAGGGTCGGATCAAAATCACCGAACAGGGCGAAGTGCTGGCCTCGAAGTACAGCCTGCCTGAGCTGGCGCTTTACAACCTGGAAACGGTCACAACTGCAGTGGTGCAGAACAGCCTTGTGACCAATCAACTGGATGCCACCCCCAGCTGGAACCAGCTGATGAGCCGCGTGGCAACCCGTTCGCGTGAGCACTACCGCGCGCTGGTGCATGACAACCCCGACCTGGTTGCCTTCTTTCAGCAAGTCACCCCAATCGAGGAGATCAGCAAACTTCAGATCTCCAGCCGCCCTGCTCGCCGCAAAACCGGCGCGAGGGATCTCTCAAGCCTTCGAGCCATTCCATGGGTTTTCGGCTGGACCCAGAGCCGATTTCTGCTTCCCAGTTGGTTCGGCGTCGGCACCGCTCTTGCCGCAGAAGTCGATTCAGAACCCGAACAGCTCGATCTGCTCCGAAGGCTGCACCAGCGGTGGCCCTTCTTCCGGATGCTGATCTCGAAGGTGGAGATGACCCTCTCGAAAGTGGACCTTGACCTCGCGCATCACTACATGAACAGCCTCGGCAAAACCGAGCAGCGCGAAGCTTTTGAAGCCATCTTCCAGGTCATCGCCGATGAGTACGAGCGCACACTGAAACTGGTTCTTGCCATCACCGGCCAGGAACGTCTGCTGGGTGCGGACCAGAATCTTCAACTTTCGGTTGACCTTCGCAACCGCACGATTGTTCCTCTTGGTTTCCTGCAGGTCGCCCTGCTGCGTCGCCTGCGCGATCAGAACCGGCAACCGCCTATGAGCGAATCACCGGGTATCCCAGAAGACAGAAGGACTTACAGCCGAAGTGAACTTTTGCGGGGGGCGCTACTCACCCTCAATGGCATCGCTGCCGGCATGCGCAACACCGGCTGATCCCCTTGCTTCCCTTTCTTCAGCAAACCAAGATTCCACAGGTGCCTGACGGCTGTCGGCTTGAAACCGAGAAGCGGCCATCACCTGCTGCACTCAACGCATTGCTTGCTTCCTGCGGCGAATCCACTCACCCGGAAGAATTGTGGCTCCGTGCCTTTGAACGCAGTCTCTGGCAGATCAGCCTGATCGACAGTGCAAACGGTGAGCTGATCGGCTTTGTTCGAGCCACAAGTGACCTCGCACTGAACGCCAATCTCTGGAATCTCGCCGCCCGTCCTGGTCCCGACCAGGGTCTGCTGCTGGCGGTGTTGGTTCATCGAGCCCTGCACATCCTGCGCCGTGACCTGCCGGGCTGCAGCCTCTCGGTTTCGGCACCGGAGGTAGCGATCAGCAAATTGAAGGAACAAGGATTCGTCATTGATCCCAATGGCATCCGGGCCATGGGCCTGAGGTTGAAAGCAACCTCAGATTGATCTGCATACGAGCATGGAGGGACTCGAACCCCCGACCCTCAGAACCGGAATCTGATGCTCTATCCAACTGAGCTACATGCCCACTGGTGCACTTGGAAGTGACAGCAGGAGGTCTTCCGACAGGTCGACCCGTTCTCTGTACCTTACCCACACGCCGCACTGCGACCCATCCGGCTCCAGACGCTTCAGCTTCAGGGGTTTAGGAACCACAGCCAGCTTGTGGTGGAGCTGGAACAACCACGCCTGCTCGTTATTGGCCCCAACGGCATCGGCAAATCCAACCTGCTGGAGGCTGTAGAAATCTTGGGCAGCCTGCGCTCCCACCGCTGCAGTCAGGATCGCGATCTCATCCAATGGGACGAACCCCGCGCACTGCTGCGAGCCGGACTGGCTGATGGGGACCGAATCGAACTGGAACTGCGACGCTCCGGTGGGCGCCAGGCCCGCCGTAATGGGAAGAGCCTTGAGCGCCAGCTTGATCTGATTGGGCCAATGCGCTGCATCGGGTTCAGCGCCCTGGATCTGGAGCTGGTTCGCGGCGAGCCGTCTCTGCGTCGATCCTGGCTCGATCGCGTGGTGCTGCAGCTCGAGCCGGTTTATGCCGACCTGATCAGTCGTTTCAACCGACTGTTGCGCCAGCGTGGCCAGCTCTGGCGGCAGAGCGCACGCAGTTCAACCGGCGAACGAGATGCCCTGCTGGATGCCTTTGACGTGCAGATGGCTCTGGTCAGCACGCGAATCCACCGACGACGTCAACGGGCCCTGCAACGGCTGCAACCGATTGCTCAACGCTGGCAGGCCCATCTAAGCGGCGGCACCGAGGAACTTGAGCTGCGCTACCAGCCGGGGAGTCGATTGGACAACGAAGAGGCTGAAGAACCCTGGCGACTTTCCATCGAAGAGCAACTGCGCACGCAACGCAGCGAAGAGGAACGCCTCGGGAGCTGTCGCGTCGGCCCCCATCGAGATGAGATAGGGCTCCTCCTTGGGGGGATCCCGGCTCGACGCTTTGGATCCGCAGGCCAGCAACGATCCCTGGTGCTGGGCCTGAAGCTGGCCGAACTGGAACTGGTGACCCAGCTGTTCGGAGAACCACCGCTGTTACTGCTGGACGACGTGCTGGCGGAGCTGGACCCAACACGTCAGCGCCTGCTGCTTGACGCCGTTGGCAATGATCACCAGTGCCTTGTGAGTGCGACGCATCTCGACGGCTTCGATGGCGGATGGCGAGCGGAATCTCAGATTTTCAGCCCTGAAGACCTGAGGCCGGGGACGAACATCCGATAACCTGACGGACCATTTTTGGACTCCTGATGGAGCAGAGCCTGTCTGAACTGCATCCCAACCCGGGATGGGGAGGCATCACACCGCAAACCTCCGACATGGTCGGCAAACATTGCATTCTCGAGCTCTACGAATGCGACCCCAGTCGACTCGACGATGAGGCATTTTTGAGAACCAGCATCACGACGGCAGCAAAAAGCGCCGGTGCGACCCTTCTCAACCTGATCACCCACCACTTCGAGCCTCAGGGCGTTACCGGACTCGCCTTGTTGGCCGAATCCCACATCTCAATTCATACCTGGCCCGAAAGTGGTTACGCCGCCGTGGATGTATTCACTTGCGGCGACCACACGATGCCGGAACAGGCCTGTGCATTCCTGAGCGAATCGCTGCAGTCAAAACGGCAGGTCCTGCGAAGTTTCCTGAGGGAAACACCCGCCGCTGTTGCGACGGATCTCCGACGCCCAACAGGCCAAATCTGCTGAACCGAGCAGATTTACCTGTTAGAGCTCACGGTTGAGTTTGCCGCTGATGAGTCCTTCGAGGTCCAGGCTCACCGAGGTGAATCCCAGGTCCAGAAAAGACTGAACCATGGCTTCCGACTGGCTCTGCGACAAAAGATCCGAGAGACGCTCCTGCGGCACTTCGATCCGAGCGGACAATCCCTGGCAGCGAACGCGCACCCTGGGGAAGCCACGGGCGATGAGCCAGGCTTCCGCTCGACCCACGCGCTTAAGGCGCTCAGCACTGATGTTCTCCCCATAGGGGAAGCGAGAGGCCAGACAAGGTTGTGCCGGCTTGTCCCACCAGGGGAAACCCAGAGCCTGCGACAGGCGACGGATCATGGTTTTATCAATCCCTAGCTCAGCGAGAGGAGATCGGACGCCGGCCTGCCGGGCAGCATCGATTCCAGGGCGGTGATCGCCTAGATCATCGCGATTCACCCCATCGATCACCAAAGCATCACCTGCCGCTGCTGCGATGGGCCGCAGATGCAGATGCAACTCACGTTTGCAGGCAAAGCAGCGATCCGTGGGGTTATTGCTGTACGCGGGATCCTGCAGTTCGGTCGTGGCACATTCGCGATGCCTAACCCCGATCCAACGGGCCTGGCCCCGCGCCTCATCAAGCAGATGCGGGGCCAGGGCTGGTGAAACACCTGTGACAGCCAGTGCTGCATCACCCAGCTGCTCATGGGCAATCGCCGCCACCAGGGTGCTGTCGACCCCACCGGAATAGGCCACACAAACAGTGGAGTACTGGCGGATCCAGTCCCGCAAGCCCTGAAGAAATTCAGCCTCACGAGAGGAAATGGTTTCCTGCGGCCGGAACATGGGGTAACAACCGGATCGGTCTCGGTAGGCTCCAACGGTAAAAGCCCGGCCCATGCCGCGAAATATTGGCATCGTCACCGCGGCGGATAGTCGTGAACGAAGCCTCGGACAACTGCATATTTATGACGGGGAAGGCAAAGGCAAAAGCCAGGCAGCCCTGGGAGTTGTTCTGCGCACAATCGGTCTGGGCATCTGCGAACAGCGCCGAACCAGGGTGCTGTTGCTTCGATTTCTGAAAGGGCCCGGCCGGGCCTATGACGAAGACGCCGCCATCGAAGCTTTACAGCAGGGTTTTCCGCATCTGATCGATCACCTGCGCACCGGACGAGCCGATCACTTCACAGCGGAGGAAGCCACCCGTTTCGACCGGGACGAGGCTCAACGCGGCTGGGTTATCGCCAAAGGGGCGATTGCCAGTGCCTTGTACTCAGTGGTGGTGCTTGATGAGTTGAATCCTGTGCTGGATCTGGGACTGCTGGACGTGGAGGACGTGGTCAAAACTCTGAACAACCGTCCGGAGGGGATGGAAATCATCGTGACCGGACGTGCCGCTCCAGCTCCCCTCGTGCGCGTTGCAGACCTTCACTCCGAGATGCGGGCTCATCGTCGCCCTGGCCTCAATGACGATCGCCCGGTGCCCCTCAACATGAGCAACGGAATCGAGATCTACACCGGTGAAGGCAAGGGAAAGTCCACGAGTGCGCTTGGCAAGGGGCTGCAGGCGATCGGCAGGGGAATCAGCCAGGACAAAAGCCATCGAGTGCTGATTCTTCAGTGGCTCAAGGGAGGTACCGGCTACACCGAGGATGCAGCCATTGCCGCTCTGCGTGAGAGTTACCCCCATCTGGTCGACCACCTCCGCTCAGGGCGAGATGCAATCGTCTGGCGTGGCCAGCAGGAACCAATCGACTACGTGGAAGCTGAAAGAGCCTGGGAAATTGCCCGAGCTGCCATCTCCAGTGGCCTCTACAAAACAGTGATCCTCGATGAGCTGAACCCGACGGTGGATCTGGAACTACTGCCGGAGGAACCGATCGTCCAAACGCTGCTGCGTAAACCAGCCGAAACCGAAGTGATCATCACAGGCCGCTGCAAGAATCAACCCGCCTATTTCGATCTGGCCAGCATCCACTCGGAGATGGTCTGCCACAAGCATTACGCCGAGCAGGGTGTGAATCTCAAACGCGGCGTGGACTACTGAGTCAGTAGCGAGGCACGGAGGGATCCACCTGCTGAGACCAGGCGTCGATGCCCCCCGTCACATTGGTGGCAATGATCCCCTGCTGAGCCAGGAGTTCAACGGCCCGAGCCGAGCGGCCACCCATCTTGCAGTGCACAAACAAACGCTGATCAGCGGCCAGACCGCGGATCTGATCGATCGCTCCCCCATCTTCGATCTGGGCCAAAGGGATCAGCTTCCCGCCGGGGATTGTCGCCACGTCCGCTTCAGGAGGATTCCGCACGTCCACCAGCACAACGTCTTCGGCACCGCTGTCCAGCAGAGCCTTCAGGTCAATCACGCTGATGCTGTTCATGGCAGGGGCTTCGGGCCGGCAGAGCTGGCTGTAGTCAATCAGGTGCTCAATAGGAGGCCTGGAGGGATCGGGTCGCAGAGTCAGTTCCCGGAAACGCATCCTGAGGGCATCCACCACCAGCAAGCGACCATCAAGACACTCACCGATCCCGGTGATCAGCTTGATCGCTTCCGTGGCCTGCAACAGTCCGATCAACCCAGGCATCACACCCATCACACCTGCTTCCGAACAGGACGGAACAGCACCTGCAGGGGGTGGCTCAGGTAAAAGATCGCGGTAATTGGGACTGTCTGGACTGCGATTGAAGACCGATACCTGGCCGTCGAAGCGCTGAACTGACCCATAGATCAGGGGGCGACGCTTCAGAACACAGGCATCGTTCACCAGGAAACGGGTGGGAAAGTTGTCGGATCCGTCGCAAACCAGGTCGTAGGAACCGATCAGATCCAGCGCGTTGTCGCTGTCGAGCATGTGTTCATGCACCTCCACCTGAGAATGGGGATTCAGATCAGCGATTCGGTTTGCGGCAGATCTGGCCTTGGAACCACCAATACTTCCGGTGCCATGAATCACCTGGCGTTGCAGATTCGAAACCTCAACAAGGTCTCCATCGACAATGCCGATCCTGCCAACGCCTGCTGCAGCCAAATAGAGCAAAAGGGGCGAACCCAGACCACCGGCCCCAACACAGAGCACGGAGGCCTTTTTCAAACGCTCCTGCCCTTCAACACCCAGCTCGGGAAGCATCAAATGACGGGCGTAGCGGCCACGCTCTTCAGGGGTCAAACCTTCAAGAGACATCGATCAGCACCGGCCGCACCTGCCGATCCTCCCCCAACCACCAGGCCTGCATCTCGCCTTCGGCGGCCAGGATCAGCATCAGCTGATGAGGTACCCCCCGTTGCCGATCAGCAGCGGAAGGTTGGGCATCAGAAGAAGGATGGCTGTGGGCCACACCTATCAGCTGCTGGCCTCTGGCGCGGGACCAGCGCTGCGCCGAAAGCTGTTCACGCGGATCCAGTACAAAGTTCCGGTCACGGGCATCGTTCTGGGCTGATGTCCAAGGCAAATCGAGATCATCCGCTCCCCAGCGATTGCAGGCGGGCCAGACCGTTGTCAGACGCAAAATGCCCTCTCCCACGGCCGATCCCAGAAGAAGTGCACAGCCTTCCTGAGGCCATACCGCCAGCACCGTGCGCTGCAGAACAGTGAGGCATCGGCGATCCATCCGAATCATGGATGGCGGACTGAGGCTACGACCGATACGCTCAGCGCACTGCATGAACATTCTCGTCGGTTCCATGAGCGACGCCTCTACTGAAGTAAAAGCCACTGAGGCATCTGCGAGCCCGGCGGCATCCTCTGCCTCTGAGGACAGCGCATCCTTCACCGAGCGCTACAGCGAGGTGCTGGGCAAGGTCAATGAGACCCTCGATCAGGTCGATTGGAACCAGATGGGTCGAATCGGCAAAATCGTCGGCATCTTCGCGGCAGTGATCGTCGCCCAGATTCTGATCAAGGGAATCCTCGACACAATCAACCTGCTTCCGGTCGTGCCTGGTCTCCTGGAGCTTCTGGGAGTGGTGGTCGTGGGGCAGTGGAGCTGGAAAAATCTCACCACCAGTGAGAAACGCAACGCTCTGGTTCAGAAAGTTCAGACCCTTCGTCAGGAATATCTGGGCTGATCAAGGACTGTCTCAGCGGTTGTCTTCGCTCAAATCAGCTGTTGGGCCAGTCGCTTGAGGCTTGCCCGGCTTTGTTGAACATATCCACCGCCAAAAAGATTGGCATGGTTGAGCAAGTGATAGAGGTTATAGATCTCCACTCTTTCTGCTGAGTTGTTAGGTATCGGATATTCGTTCTCATAACTGTTGTAGAAGTCAGCGCCGAATCCACCGAACATCCGGGTCATCGCCAGGTCCACCTCCCTGTCTGCCCACCAACAGGCTGGATCAAACAGGCACCCGCTGTTGTTTTCAAGAGAACCGGCGTTTCCTGCCCATAGATCTCCATGCACAAGTGATGGAGCCGGATCATGCCTGTTGAGGTAGTCCTTCAGACGCTCAAGCAGCACCGAAAGTGACTGAGACTCATCGCGCAGGCTGCCGAGAAGGTTCAGCTGTGGGACCAGTCGCAACTCCACGAAACAGTCACCCCAGCGCTCACGCCACCCGCCTGGCTGCGGTCCTGCCCCGATGAAACCATCCCGCTGCCAACCAAAGCGTCCTGGTGAAGCTTCCGCTGACGCTCGGTGCAGACGCGCCAGACCCCGACCGAGCGCATGCTGATCGCGCCCCCCAAGCTCCAGCCAGGGCAGCAAAAGGACCGCACCATGTGAAAGCTGTGCCGTGGCCAGAGGCCGCGGAACCACGAGGAACTCCGGGTCGGCATGCGCATGCAGAGCCGCAAGGCCTTCCACCTCGACGCTGAACAGAGCCATCGCATCGGAGCCACCGGTTTTGGCGAACACGCGCTGACCATCATCAAGAGTCAGGCTCCAGGCCTGATGGATGCATCCACCGCCGACAGACTCCAGCGACCGCAGTGTTCGCCCCGCCAAGGGACCATCGAAAGCCACAAGATCGTTCCGCAAGCCTGAATTCATCGCCGAACAGTGCGGTTCTGTTGCCAGCATGACCAACCTTTCAAGCAAGCTTTGAATAAAAGCGGCGTCATTGTGATCGGCGGTGGCATCGCCGGACTCACCGCGGCAGCCCTGCTGTCCCGTGAAGGCTTGGACGTCACCTTGCTTGAGGCCCACCATCAGCCAGGGGGTTGCGCAGGAACCTTTCGCCGCGGTCCATGGACCTTTGATGTGGGAGCAACACAGGTCGCGGGCCTTGAACCGGGTGGAAGCCACGAACGGCTGCTGCGCCACTTCGGCTTGCCGTTGCCAAAAGCGGAAATTCTTGATCCTGGCTGCGTTGTGGATCTAGGCGACGGAACGGAACCGATCCCCTTGTGGCACGATCCCGAGCGCTGGGCGGCGGAACGGAAACGCCAGTTCCCAGGCAGTGATCGTTTCTGGCAACTTTGTGATGCGATTCACCGCAGCAACTGGGCCTTCGCAGGGAAGGATCCGATCGTCACTCCACGC
>CEVX01083386.1_pt1 | contig 19515 bp, 15 predicted proteins | sample 356561 | NCBI WGS metagenome assembly CEVX01 (sample SAMEA2623886, study PRJEB7988) | marine metagenome | biome: marine biome (ENVO:00000447); feature: surface water layer (ENVO:00002042); material: "saline water (ENVO:00002010), including plankton (ENVO:xxxxxxxx)" | depth 5 m | reverse complement strand
ATCAATTAATTATGAAAAGAATTTTTAAATATTTAATGATGACAGTCTTTGTGGCCGGCACAATGTTCTACTCATGTGAAACTACTGAGCTAGAGGATCTTGTTGACCCGAATGCACTGTCTGCAGATTTAGCTGATGCTGATCTGCTATTAAACTCAATCCAGGTAAGTTACCTAGGTGCTATGCAAGACATGCAATTTAATGGTGCTTCATTAGGTAGAATTAGTTACATGGGTGGAAGAGTTTATTATAATAATTTTGGTAGTGGTACTGTAAGTGGAGCCTGGGGTAGTTTATACTCTGGTATGCTTCCCGATATCGCTGCGATTGAATCTCAAAATGGTGAAGAAAATTTATTAGCTTTCCATTTAGGAATCTCAAAAGCTATGGCAGCTCATGTTATGATGGGTATTGTTGATTCTGTGGGTGATATTCCATGGAGTGAAGCAAATAATCCATCTGAATTTCCGAGTCCATCTGTTGATGCTGATGAAGATGTTTACACAGCTGCAATGGCAATGTTAGACGAAGCTGAAAGTTATTTAGCTGCTGCTGGTGGTGGAGACGATCTATTCTACGGCGGTAACACTGTTAACTGGATGAAATTTATCAACACATTGAGATTTAGATATCACTTAACTGTAGGTACTCCAGCTGCAACAATTTTAGAGTTTATAGGAGCTAATCCTATCATAAGCTCAGCTGACGCTGATATGCAGTTTAACTATGGGACTCAAGAATTACAGCCTGATACTCGTCATCCTTGGTACCAATCAGATTATACTACATCTGGTGCTAATATCTATCAGTCTTCATGGCTTATGGATCTTATGGATGGTGATCAGGATGAGTGGTATGACTACTGGACAACACCTGGTGGTGGTGCCGAATATGTTTCAGATGGTAAAGTAAATATTACATCTGATGATCCTAGAAGAAGATATTACTTCTACAGACAAACTTGGGCAACGCCTGGGTCATCAGGTATGCTTTATTACAATGGTTCATCATACATGTGGCCTGTTGAGTTAAGTGCTGGTGGTGCCGGATCATATGTTGACGGTGAAACACTACAATGTTCATTACAATCACAGCCATTCCATTTAGAGTTTACTGAAGATGGAAATAATGATTATGGAATTGGTAGATGGTGTACTAACTTCCTTGGATATTGGGGAAGACATCATGGAAATGATGAAGGAACACCTCCGGACAACTTTACTAGAACTGCTGTAGGTGTATATCCTGCTGGTGGTAGTTTTGATAACCAACCTGATATTCCAGACTATGCAGTTCATGGATCGCTTGGAGCGTTCCCAACTGGAGCTGTTTGGCAAGGTAATGGTGGTGGTGGTGCCGGTATTTGGCCAATCTACTTATCATCTTATGTTCACTTTATGGTTGCTGAGACTCAGTTAGCTGCTGGTGATAAAGCTGGTGCTGCTGCAAGTATGAGAACAGCAATGGAGCATTCATTTGCTAAAGTATTATCAATGAGCTCTGTTGATCCTGATGCTAACGCAGACATGTTTGCTACAGCTGCAGATGTTACAGCATTTATTGATATGAAAGTAGCTGAATTTGAAGCTGCTCCTGCATCAACTGGTCTTGACGGATTAGGATGGCCTTCTGCAAAAGACGAATTAGATGTTCTTGGTGAACAATATTTTGTTGCTTTGTATGGTGGAGCTAACGATGCTTGGAACTTTATAAGAAGAACTGGACATCCTAGAACTCTTTCCAGAGGATTAATGAATAATGACGAGTCTGGAGCGTTCCCTAGAACTGGAACTTATCCTTCAGGTGAAATCAGTGCTAATCCTAATATCTTACAAAGACAAGATAATTCAACTCAAGTCTTCTGGGATAGTGGAGTAACTAATCCTGCTAACTAATAAAAATAGAAACTATGAAAAATATATTTAAATTATTATTTGCTTCTCTTTTTATAGTAAATTTCTCTTGTCACGACAGTGAAAATGTTATTGACGGAGTATTAGACTATGAAACTGGGGCAATTTTAAGAACAATTTCTGTAGATAATGCAGTATTAAACTCTTCTGATCCTGAAAGTGCATTTGTTGCAACTGTTGAGGCTCAAGACGAAGCAGATGGTGCATTACTTTCTGAAATTAGAGTAAATGCTAAATTCAGAGATTTATCTCCTGATAGTGGAACAACAGAAGCTGAGGCTTTTGTTTACTCCATTCCAGCGAGTGCAACTTATGAAGGGCCTGTTGGACTTCCGAGAGCTGACATATCTATGTCTTTTGGAGCTGCAGCTGCAGCAATGGGACTATCTCCTAGTGATTATGAGCCTGGTGATGTTGTTATAGTTCAACTTGAAATAGTATTAACCGATGGTAGAGTATATGGACCTGATTCTGCAGCTGGTATTATTACTGGTGGATTCTTCTCGTCTCCATTCCAATACAATGCATTATTAACTTGTTCACCTCAACCTGGTAATTACGTTGTAGAAATGCAAGATAGTTATGGTGATGGATGGCAAAGTGCTGAAGGAATTGCAGTTAACATTGATGGTACTACTGTATATGCATCTCTATGTAATGAGTGGGGAGACTCACCTGCTGGATGTGTTGGATCTGGTACTTCAAATTACGACGGTTCTGTAACTATTACAATTCCAGAAGGAACTCAATCTGCTACATGGAATTATACTGGTGATTCATATCCTGGTGAAGTTTCATTCCAGATTTATGCTCCTGACGGATCATTAATCTTAGATATATCTGAGCCTGGACCTGGTTTATTACCGGTCGCGGTATGTGCTCAGTAAATCAAATATTTATTAAAAAAAAAGAGCTTTACTTCGGTAAGGCTCTTTTTTTTTGTCAATTGATTACATTTGTAATATGAAAAAATTATACTGTCTTAAAGTATTAATAATGATATTTTTTATAACTGGCTGTAATACAAATGAAGATAAAGCATATACGATTCCATTTGAAAAGCTATCATCTGAGTATTCTGGTATAAATTTTTCTAATCTTATCACTCCTAACCTAGAATCCTCAGAAAATCTTTTTGACTATGACTACTTTTATAACGGTTCTGGTGTAGGAATTGCCGATATAAACAATGATGGATTAAAAGATATAATCTTTACCGCAAATCAAGAAGCAAACAAACTTTATCTAAATATGGGGAATCTTCAATTTGAAGATATAACCAGTTTAAGTAATATTAACTCAAAAAATAAAAGTTGGTCAAGTGGAGTAACTTTTGCAGATATTAATAATGATGGATGGCTAGATATATATATTTCTCAGGGTGGACCAGATAAACCTGAAACTCGAAAAAATTTATTATTGATTAATAACCAAGATCTAACCTTCAGTGAAATGGCTAAAGAATATGGGCTAGACGATGAAGGAATTAGTACTCAGTCAGCTTTTTTTGATTTTGACAAGGATGGAGATTTAGATTGTGTAGTTATGAATGAAAATGAGTTTTATGGCTATAATCCAATATCGTTTTTTGAAAAATATAAAGACAAGTCAGTTTTATTAGCTAACTCATCTCATTTATATGAACAAATTGACGGTAAATTTATAAATATTACAGAGAAGGCTGGTCTACTGAGTCCAACGTTTGGACTAGGATTGTGTATAAGTGATATAAATAATGATAACTGGCCTGATATTTATATCGCTAACGATTATTATGTAAAAGACGCCATGTATATAAATAACCAGGATGGAACTTTTACTAATCAAATTCAGGAATCAACTAAGCAAATATCTTTTTATGGGATGGGTGTTGATATTGAAGATATTAATAATGATAACCTTAGTGATATTTTTGTTTTGGATATGGCTTCAAGTGATCATGTAAGGTCAAAAACCTTGATGGCATCAATGAATACTTCAAATTTTGATTTGATAACAAATAAATTAGATCAGCATTATCAATATATGTTCAATTCCCTTCAGTTAAATCTTGGAAATAATAAATATCATAACGTATCTCATCAACTTAATATGGCTAAAACTGATTGGAGTTGGGCAGGGCTGATATTTGATTATAATTTGGATGGCAATGAAGATGTTTTTGTTACTAACGGTTACAGAAAATATGGTTCTGACAATGATTCACGTATAAAAATCAATCAAACAAAAATAGAGTATAATAACAGAGTTCCTATAGATATGAAAAAAAGACTTTATGATAAACTACCCTCTGAAAAATTATCAAATTTACTCTATAAAAATGAGGGAAATTTAACATTTAACGAAGTTGGAGGACAATCCAATATATTAGAACCTAGCTTTTCAAATGGTGCAGCCTATGCAGATTTAGACAATGATGGAGATTTAGAAATCGTCATTAATAACATTGACGATAACGCATTTGTTTATAAAAATATTTCTGTAGAAAATAATCTTGGAAATTTTCTAAAAGTTGCAGTAAAGGGGAAACTTTCAGAAAATTTTGCAAAGGGTACAATATATTTTGGAAATAGTTCTAAAATAAAGGAATCTAAACGCGTTAGAGGGTATTTATCGTCAGTAACTGACGAATTACATTTTGGATTAGGAAAAGTCTCTAAGATTGACTCATTAGTTGTTGAATGGAATTCAGGTAATAAGCAGGTTATTTATGAAATTGAGACAAATCAGACGATCACTGTAAATGAGGAAAATTCTAAATTAACTAATTCAATAAATAAAGATTTAGAGTCTATTTTCAGTAGGGTTAATAATTTTGTTAAATATTCTCACAAAGAAAATGTATTTGATGACTTTAGTACTGAAATACTACTCCCCTATAAGCAGTCAACACTAGGTCCTTTTATTTCAACTGCTGATTTAAATAATGATGGTAAAGAAGATATTTTTATTGGTGGAGCTCATAAACAGGATGCAAAAATATTTTTATCAAATGAAAACGGATTGATTGAAAAGAATATTGAATCATTTGACGTTGATTCAAAAAATGAAGATATGGAGTCAATCTTCATTGACATAGATAATGATAAAGATCTAGACTTGTATGTTGTAAGTGGTGGAAATGAATTTAACAACAGATCTATTGAATTAGCTGATCGAATTTATTTGAATGATGGAAAAGGAAATTTTAAAAGAGATACGCAAGAAGATTTACAAAATTATACAATTAGCGGTAAGACGGTAACGGAAATTGATTATGATAATGATGGAGATAGTGATATAATTATAGGAAATAGAATTCAAACAAAAAAATATCCAATTCATGAACCTTCAATCATTTATGAAAATATTTCTGGAAAATTTTATAATAACACATATAATATTGCTCCTGAATTTGAAAATTTTGGTATTGTGAATAAAGTTATTAAAACAGACTTCAATAACGATGGATGGGATGATTTCATCGCAGTTGGAGAATGGACTAATATCGGTATGTTTTTAAATGAAAATGGAAAATTTAGAGATATTAGTAATGAGAGTAATCTTGAAAACACATATGGTCTGTGGTTTAATGTAATAGAAACAGATATTAATAATGATGGACTAAATGATTATTTGGTTGGAAACATTGGTGAAAATTCAAAATATAAGACAAGTATAGATAAACCACTAAAAATATTTGGAAATGATTTTGATGGCAATGGTACTCATGACTTGGTTTTAAGCTATAAATACGAAGGTAATTATGTTCCACTTCGAGGAAAGGAGTGTTCTACACAACAAATGCCATTTATCTCTGAAAAAATTCCAACATTTGAGGAATTTGCTAATGCTTCAATTGAAGATATCTATGGTAACGAAATTATTGATGCATATGAAAGAAAGGTAACTAGCTTTGAATCGATTGTATTAATTAATAGGGGTAATAATAAATTTGATGTCCAAAAACTACCACCATTGGCTCAATCCATTCCTATTTTGACTAGTGATGTTTATGACATAAATAATGATGGATTTGAAGATATAGTTGTCGCTGGTAATATTTATAATACTGAGGTTGAAACACCAAGGTTAGATAATCAGTTTGCATTAGTCTTGATTTCAAATAAAAACAGTAATTACAATGTGATTGGGCCTGATAAAAGTGGCCTGTATTTATCTGGTAATACAAAATCAATTAAAATAATTGGAAATGATAGCCCAAAATTATTGGTTGCAAACAATAACTCTGACTTAGAAGTATTTGAATTGAATAAATAATGGAAAAAAACACAGAAATTTACGGCATAAGGGCTGTAATTGAAGCAATTAATTCATCTAAGGATATCGATAAGGTTTTTATTCAAACCGGGCTTAAAGGAAAGCTTATTGGACAATTAGAATCACTTATAAGAAAAAATAAAATCAACTTTTCTTATGTTCCAACACAAAAACTTGATAGACTTTCAAAAAAGAATCATCAAGGGGTTATTGCTAGAATTGCTCCAATTAAATTTTATACTATTGATAGCTTTAGCGAAGTATTAGAAAAATCTAAAAACCCATTTGTTTTAATACTGGATCAAATAAATGATGTTAGGAATTTTGGAGCAATCATCAGAACAGCTGAAATTAGTGGTGTAGATGGGATAATAATTCAAAACAGTTCATCAGCACCTGTTAATTCAGATACAATAAAGACAAGTGCTGGAGCTATTTTCAATATTCCAATCTGTAAAGTAAATCATATTAAAGATGCCATTTATCATTTACAATCTTTAAATATTTCTATAATTTCCGCATCCGAAAAATCAGTAAAAAATATCTATGATGTTGATTTAAAAGGACCTACAGCAATAATCATGGGGTCTGAACAAAAAGGAATTAACAAGTCTGTAATTAACCTATCCGATGAGTCTGTTAAACTTCCTATGTATGGAAAAATTGAATCACTTAATGTTTCTGTTGCATGTGGAATTTTTCTTTATGAAGTAGTAAGGCAAAGAATCTAAAGTAAAATCGGAATAATTTCTTTAAGACTATTTACAATAATCATATTTTCTCTTTCGTGCTCATTAGTTTTGTGAAAGTCATAGTATATAGCTTTCATTCCTACTCCCAAAGCACCGAGAATATCTGCATTAAAATTATCACCAATCATTATAGAGTTTTTGACATTTGTGTTTGCTGATGTTAATGCGTGATCAAATATTAATTTATGAGGTTTCTTTACTCCAACATCTTCAGAGATTGTAACGGTCTCAAAATATTGAATCAAGTCTGATTTTTGCAGTTTTCTTTTTTGAACTTCCTTAAAACCATTTGTAATAATATGCATTTTGTATTTAGACTTTAACAAATCCAAAACGGTTAAGGTATCTGGTATTAAATGATTGAAATCTGAAAGATGCTCTATATAATCTATTGCAAGCTGATTAATAAGATCATCATTAATGTCATAATTTAACTTTTTAAACGTATCAGAAAGTCTGTAATATCTCAGGTCAGCTTTACTGACTTTGTTCACGCGATACATCTCCCAATATTTTCTGTTAATTGGATGATAAAAATTTAAAAATTTAGATACATCAATACTTATATCATTTTTTTTTAGAATCTTAAGAAAGGTTAAATCAGAATTTTTATCAAAGTCCCAAAGGGTGTGATCTAAATCAAAAAATATGTTATCTATTAGTTTCATTTAAGATTTTTTAATCTTATCAATATCTAAACCTCCAAATTTACCAGAGCTCATCATCAACAAAACAGAATTTGATAAGTCAAGATCATATATTTTTTTGTTCAGTTTTTCGTAATTATCAATTACAGTCAAACTGCTGTGATTAAATGACCTTATAATTAATTCTGAATCGATAGGCTCAAGTCTTTTGATTCTCATGTTTTTTTCAGAGTAGTAAATATAACATTCATCTGAGTGCTTTAAGGTATCCCTATATTTTTCTAAAAATAGTGGATTTAAACTACTATATGTATGAAGTTCAACAAAAGAAATTAATTTTCGATTGGGAAATTGTTTGAAAACAGCCTCTGTAGTAGCTTTAACTTTACTTGGGGAATGTGCAAAATCTTTAAAGATAATTGTATCTGATGATTTATAAACCAACTCTAGTCTATTACTTGCTCCGTTAAAAGAAGTAATTGCATTATAAAAATCTTCCGATTTAACTCCTAATACTTTACAAATATTCAGGGCTCCTGAAATATTTTGAAGATTGTGATCTCCAAAAATTTTGAGTCTGTATAATTCATTGTTAATATCAATAAATGAAATACCATCTATTATTTTGTGTTTTGGAATCGAATAAGGAATGTAATTAAGATTACTTTTACTCGAGCTTACAAGTTTTTTCAACTTAGGATCTAGCTCATTGTAAACCAAGGTTCCATTTTCCTCTATAGAATTGATAAATATCTCAAATTGTTTTAAATAATTTTCAAATGTCTTAAACACATTTATATGATCCCATGCAATTCCACTAATTAGAGCAATATGTGGTTTATATAAATGAAATTTTGGGCGTAGATCCAATGCAGAAGATAAATATTCATCCCCTTCTAAAACAATATATTTACTTGTATCTGTAAGTTTAACCATAACTTCAAATCCATCTAGTTGAGCACCAACCATATAATCAGATTCAATGTTTAAGGTCCTTAAAACATGTAAAACCAAAGATGTAATAGATGTTTTACCATGGCTACCTCCAATTACAATTCTGATTTTATCCTTCGATTGATTGAAAATAAACTCGGGGTAAGAGTATATTTTTAATCCTATTTCCCTAGCTTTTAATAATTCAGGATTATCATCTTTCGCATGCATTCCAAGAACAACTGCATCAATATCAGAGGTAATTTTTTCAGAAAACCATCCTTCTTTTTGAGGAAGTAAATTATATTTTTTAAGTCTTGATCTAGAGGGATCATTAATCGCGTCATCACTACCTTTAATACTATAGCCCTTTAATTTTAAAGCTATTGCAAGGTTATGCATCGCTGATCCTCCAATTGCTATAAAGTGAATTTTCATTGCTTAATTAGTTTATCTAATTCCTCTATCTTTTTATTTAAGTTAGGATTTTTTTTCTGATTATTTTCATAAGCTTCCTTTGCTCTCTTAATCAAAAGTTTTGAGTTTATATTTCCAGCTCTATAATTTGAGTAAGCTAAATAATAATAAACCTCATCCAGGGTAAATCTATCAGCTGATGAATAATTAGCTAAGTATGTTTCAAAATATTTAATCGATAACTTATTTATTTTATCATTTTGAGTTTCAAGTAACCTACCAACGACGAAGTTAAAATAATTGAATTCAAACAAACTATTAGTAGACATAATATAGTTGACTATCTCAGTTTCTAATTTAGTTATCTTATCTTGATTATTTTGAAAACTATAAAAATAATGATACGATATCAGGCCATGAATGAATGAAATATTTTGTATTTCATTACAATATACAAGAGCATTTTCCTTATTCCCGCCTAAAATTTGGGGCAGCTCGGTTAATATTTGAACTAATGCCCATCTACTGTAAATATGCTCAACATCTAATGATGCAGATTTAATTAAATTTCTTTTCGCTGTATTTATTAATGATAATACCCTAAACTTACTTACTACTTCGGAGTATGCAGCCTGTGTGCCTCCAAGTCTATATAAGTAATTTGGATTATCAGGATCAAGATCAACTAATTTTTCGTAAGAATCAATCGCTAAATCCCATTTTTTTTCTGCAGCATATAACTCCCCAATTTCAATAAGAATTTTTTCATCTTGAGGTTTATTATGATGAATTTGAATTAATGAATCTAAAGAAATTTTTTGAGGAAATAAGTAAGTTGTACAAGCAATAGTAAAAAGTATGATGAAATTTAATTTTGAGATTCTGAAAAACATGTTCTTTAGTTAAGCATTTCCCAGATTTTATCTTTGAGTTCAATTAGTCCTAAATTTGAAATTGAAGAAATAAATATAAATTCCTCGTCTATTTTTTCTTTTATTTCAAATTCAATTTCTTTTATTAATTCATCATCAAGTAAATCAGATTTTGTTATCGCGATTAGTCTACTTTTGTCTAGCATTTCAGGATTATATTTCTTTAATTCTTTCAGTAAAATCTTATAACTAGTTACTATATCATCAGAATCTGAAGGAATCATAAAAAGAAGAGTAGAATTTCTTTCAATATGTCTTAAAAAATAGTGACCTAATCCCTTTCCCTCAGAAGCTCCCTCAATAATTCCAGGAATATCTGCCATCATAAATGTTCTAAAATCTCTATACTTTACAATTCCTAAATTTGGCTTTAAAGTAGTAAACTCATAATCAGCAATTTTAGGTTTTGCATCAGTAATGACCGAAAGTAGGGTTGACTTTCCCGCATTTGGAAAGCCTACAAGGCCAACATCGGCTAAAACTTTTAATTCTAAGGTTATTTGAATTTCTTGATTTGGTAATCCAGGCTGAGCATACCTTGGGGTTTGATTAGTGGAAGATTTGAAATGCCAATTTCCCCTACCTCCTTTACCACCTTCACAAATTATTCTTTCTTCTCCTTCTTCTGTAATCTCAAAAATCGTTGACTGGTCAGTGGTATTTTTGACAACTGTCCCTAATGGTACATCAATAAAAATATCCTTACCATTCGAACCTGTAATTCTGTTTTTACCTCCGTCATTTCCTTTTTCAGCTTTAAAATGTCTTTTAAACTTTAAATGATACAGGGTCCAAAACTGTGAATTACCTCTTAAAATTATGTGTCCTCCCCTTCCACCATCTCCTCCATCCGGACCACCTTTAGCGACATACTTCTCTCTTCTCAGATGTGTAGATCCTTTACCACCTTTCCCAGAGGCGACATTAATTTTAACATAATCAACAAAGTTACCCTCAGTCATATATGAATTATATTTTACTCATTAAGTCAATTATCCTAGATGTAATCTCATCAATCTCTCCAATGCCATTTACTCCATAGTAACAATTTTTTCTTTGGTAATAAGTTTTTAAAATTGCTGTCTTATTGTAATATTCACTAATCCTATTTTCAATAATTTCACGGTTAGAGTCATCAGCTCTACCACTATCTTTACCCCTTTCCAACAACCTACTAATCAAAATTTCATCGTCGACTTCTAAGGCTATCATTCCAGAAATTGATGTGTTAAAATTTTCTAACAAACTATCCAATGCATGAGCCTGACTTTCAGTTCTCGGAAAACCATCAAAAATAAAACCATTGACGTGACTGTTTTTTTCAACAACATCACTTAACATGTCTATTGTAATTTGATCTGGAACCAATTCTCCTTTGTCCATAAATCCTTTTGCTAACAATCCAAGATTTGTATTATTTTTTATGTTATATCTAAAAACATCACCAGTCGATATATGAAATAAATCATATTCTTGCTTAATAATTTCAGCTTGAGTTCCTTTTCCAGCTCCAGGAGGTCCAAATAATACAATATTTTTCATAAGGTTTATTTATTAAATACAAATATAATCTTTGGGTGGTTTAATTTCTAATCGATTAAATATTAAAATGTATTTTTGCATCAACATTACAACAATGTTAGATTAATGCAATTGTTTAGTTCAAATTTCAAATTAGGGATTCTTGGTGGTGGACAACTAGGTAAAATGCTTTTGTATGATGCAAAAAGATACGATTTACACACCAAGGTAATGGATTCAAATAACCAGGCACCATGTGCAAAAATAGCTGATGAATTTATTGTAGGTGATATTACCAACTATCAAGATGTTATAGATTTTGGAAATAAAGTTGATATAATCACTGTTGAAATTGAAAAAATAAATACTGAGGCCTTGCTTGACCTAGAAAAGAAAGGCAAAAAAGTCTATCCCTCTGCAAAAACATTGCAAATAATTCAAAATAAATCATATCAAAAGGACTTTTATAAAAATAATAATTTACCAACTTCAGGATTTAAAAATTATTCAAATTTAGATGAGTTGAAACAAAACTTTAAAAAAGATAATTTTCAATTTCCATTTGTTTGGAAAAGTTCAAAATTTGGATATGATGGAAAAGGAGTAAAAATTATTAAAAATCAAGAAGATCTTAATTTTTCATATGGTGATCAGTGTTTAGTTGAAGAAATTATTTTAATAGAAAAAGAATTATCAGTAATTGTTTCAAGAAACGTTCAAGGAAGTGTTAAATGTTTCCCGATTGTTGAAATGGAGTTTAATGAAAAATCTAATCTTGTTGAATATGTTATTTGTCCCGCTAATATTTCAAGTGTTATTAGAAAAAAAGCAATTGAAATTGCCATAAAAACAGCTGAAAAATTTAATATAGTTGGTTTACTTGCCGTAGAATTATTTCTAACCAAACAAGGTGATATTCTAATCAATGAGGTGGCACCAAGGCCTCATAATTCAGGACATCATACCATTGAGTGCTGCATGACATCTCAGTTTGATCAACATTTAAGAAGTATTTTGGACTTACCGCTTGGTGAAAGCGAGTTAATAATCCCAGGCATTATGGTAAATCTAGTTGGAGAAAATATGATTGAGGGGGATGTTATTTATCAAAATTTAAATGATATTTTTGATATTCCTGGTGTTTTTGTACATATTTATGGAAAGAAAAAATCAAGATTAAATAGAAAAATGGGGCATATTACAATTGTGAATAAAGATATCGACAAAGCAATTGAAATAGGAAAAAAAATTAAGAAAAAAATAAAAGTAATATCATGAAAAAAGTAGGAATTATTATGGGTAGTAAAAGTGATCTCCCTGTTATGCAAGATGCTATTGATATTCTCAGTGAATTTGGAATTGAGTCAGAGGTAAATATTGTTTCAGCTCACAGAACACCAGAAAAAATGTTTAAGTACGCTAGTGATGCAAGTGACAATGGGATAAAGGTTATTATTGCTGGAGCAGGTGGTGCTGCACATTTACCAGGAATGGTTGCTTCAATAACAACACTACCCGTCATAGGAGTACCTGTAAAATCAAGAAATTCGATTGATGGCTGGGATTCGGTATTATCAATTTTACAAATGCCTAATGGAGTTCCTGTGGCTACAGTAGCACTTAATGGAGCCAAAAATGCTGGAATTTTAGCAGCTCAAATTATCGGAATATTTGATTCAGAAATCACAAAAAAACTTGTTGATTACAAGAGTCAACTCGAAAAAAAAGTTTACGACTCAGAAAAAAACTTGTAAACTAAATTCAATCAATAGCCAGATCATAGGAATAGACTCAACAGTGAACGAACTGTAATATTTATTCTGCTTTTCACTTGATAAATATATCAGGACTCCAGTGACTAAAATTATTATAGTAGTTGAATTTTTTAAAACTATATCTCTTGATAAATAATATGTTAATATTGTAAGTGTCAGAGCTGTCATAAGAATAAAATATCCTATAATCTTAGAATTCTTTATTCCATAGATGTGTACGATGGTTTTTACGTTATACATATCCTTGTGTTTATCTCTTATTTCAAAAGGAATCATTTGAGCAGTAACTAAACAAAAGATTAGTAGTAAATAATAGAACATATTACAGAATTCCATCATCTCAAAAAACGGTAAAACGACAATCATCATAGTCCAACAAAAAGTAACAGTAAATATTTTTATAATTGGATTACCTCTTAACGTGAATTTTGATATGAATGGCATAGTGTATAAAACCGTTAAAACAGACGTAACTAAGACAGTTATTTGCTTTGAATTAGACAAATCAAAAAATAAATAAAATGAAATCAAAAATGCGATAAGTGCCTTTGTGAAAAATAATTTTAAAACAAACGAAATTGGCCTATTTTTTGATATCACACGTTCATAAAATTTAATAAAATTATAAGTGAAAAAAGTGGTGAAAAAAACAAATGAAATATTCTCCCAATCAAAAGAAAATTCATTAATCAATTTTATTGTGATTATATAAGAGATTATGCAAAAAGAGACATGTAAACTAGAGTTTATATAATAATCAAAAAGTAATTTGATTCTTTTTGTTAATAAACCCATAAATGTTGTTCATTATTTATTTTTAATATATGATAATTGGACGTTATATTATTTAATTTTAATTGATATTTTTTAAAAATGAATACAGAATCTTTTGAAAGAAGACATATTGGACCTACTGAGAATGAAATTAAGCAAATGCTTAGTGTAATTAACGCAAATTCAATTGATGAGTTAATTGATCAAACTATCCCCAAAAGCATAAGAAATGACAAACCTATGCGGTTAGATCCCCCGATGTCTGAATCAGACTACCTATCACATTTAAAAAAAATTTCATCATTAAATAAAGTTTATAAGACATACATTGGTTTGGGATATAATAGATCCTACCTCCCTGCTGTAATTCAAAGAAATATTTTAGAGAATCCTGGATGGTATACCGCATATACACCATATCAAGCAGAAATCGCACAGGGTAGGCTTGAAGCTCTTCTCAATTTTCAAACAATGGTTACAGACTTAACTGGCATGGAAATATCTAATGCCTCACTGCTTGATGAGAGTACAGCTGCTGCAGAGGCAATGACACTTCTATTTTCTACAAGATCAAGAAACCAAAAAAAAGAAAATATTAACTCATTTTTTGTGTCTGTTGACATATTTCCTCAGACTCTTGCTCTGCTAGAAACTAGAGCTAAACCTCTTGGAATTAAACTTGAAATTGCTGAGTTAAGTAAATTTAATCCTAAAAAAAATTATTTTGGTGCGTTTTTTCAATACCCAGGCCTTTCGGGTAATATAGGCGATATTGAACCGATAATTAAGCTTTGTAAAGAACATGAAATAAAAGTGGCTGTTGCAGCAGACATACTTTCTTTGGCATTGCTTAAATCGCCTGGAGAAATGGGGGCTGATGTTGTTGTTGGGAGTACACAAAGATTTGGTATACCACTTGGTTATGGAGGTCCGCATGCAGCATACTTTGCGACCAAAGAAGAATTTAAGCGAAATCTTCCTGGGAGAATTATCGGAGTAAGTATAGATGAAAATGGAAATAGAGCACTTAGAATGGCCTTGCAAACAAGAGAACAACACATTAAAAGAGATAGAGCTACCTCGAATATTTGCACCGCTCAAGTTTTACTTGCTGTTATGGCAGGTATGTATGCTGTTTATCATGGCCCTAATGGTTTAAAAGAAATCGCAAATAAAATCCACTCAAATGCTTGTATACTTGAAGAAAATTTAAATTTGCTTGGATTTAAAACACCAAATAAATCTTTCTTTGACACTGTTCAGGTAGAGTGTAACTCTAAACTGATAAAAGGAAAAGCATTAGAAAAAGAAGTAAATTTTCATTATCCAAGTGATAGTCTGGTTTCCATTTCAATAAATGAAACAACAACTACAAATGATATATTTGAAATTATTTCAATTTTTACTGAGTCCAAAAACACTAAACTGGAAAATTTTTCAAATTTTGAAAGTCTGAACAGAATCTCCAAACACTATTTGAGAAAATCAGATTTTTTGACAGATGAAGTTTTCTCAAAATATAAATCAGAAACCTCTCTTATGAGATATATAAAATTTCTTGAGAATAAGGATCTCGCCCTAAATACTTCAATGATTTCACTAGGTTCGTGTACTATGAAATTAAATGCTGCTGCTGAAATGCTTCCATTAAGCTGGAATAGATGGTTAAATATTCATCCGTTTGCTCCAAAAGATCAGGCTGTTGGTTATGAGAAAGTTCTGAAGAAATTAGAAAATCAACTTAAGGAAATTACAGGTTTTGATGCTGTTTCATTACAACCAAACTCAGGTGCTCAAGGAGAATATGCCGGCCTTATGGTAATAAAAGCATATCACGAAAATAATGGAGATTTTGATAGAAAAGTATGCCTTATTCCATCATCAGCTCATGGTACTAACCCTGCAAGTGCCGTGATGGCTGGAATGGAAGTCGTTGTTGTCAAGTCTTCTGATAATGGAAATATAGATGTCTCAGACCTTGAAAAAAAGGCAATTGATTATAAAGATACATTAGGTGCATTAATGATTACTTATCCATCAACGCATGGAGTTTTTGAATCTGATATTTTAAAAATAACAGACATCATCCATAAAAATGGTGGGCAAGTATATATGGATGGAGCAAATATGAATGCACAAGTTGGTCTCACAAATCCAAAAATTATCGGAGCTGATGTTTGTCATTTAAATCTACACAAAACATTTGCTATTCCTCATGGGGGAGGTGGACCTGGTGTTGGACCAATTTGTGTAGCGAAACACCTAAGCCCTTTCTTACCTTCAAACCCCATTATCAAAACTGGAGGCAATAAAGCAATTTCTTCAATTTCAGCTGCGCCATTTGGATCTGCTCTAGCATGTTTAATTTCATATGGATATATATCAATGTTGGGGTCAGGTGGTCTAACCAAAGCCACTAGAATTGCAATATTGAATGCAAATTATATCAAAGAAAGACTTCATGGTAGCTTTGATATTCTATATACAGGTGAACTAGGAAGATCTGCTCATGAAATGATAATTGATTGTAGACCATTTAAAGATTATGGTATTGAAGTAGTTGATATTGCAAAGAGGTTAATGGACTACGGATTTCATGCGCCGACCGTTTCTTTCCCTGTTGCAGGTACAATGATGATTGAACCAACTGAAAGTGAAAATAAAGAGGAAATTGATAAATTTTGTGATGCGATGATTTCAATCAAAGAAGAAATTATTCTCTGTAAACCCTCTGATGATAATAATTTACTAAAGAATTCTCCACATACCCTTGAAATGGTAACTTCTGATAAATGGAACTTTCACTATTCCAGAAAAAAAGCTGCATTTGCTTTAGATTATATTAAAGAAAATAAATTCTGGCCACCTGTAAGAAGAGTTAATGATGCATATGGCGATCGTAATCTAGTTTGTAGTTGTACCCCAATAGAATTATATGCTGATTAATTTTCCAAAAATCGCTATTATTTAATAAGTTTACCTTAATTAAAAATTCATTTGTAAATGAACATTAAAATAACCGGAACTGGATCCTATATTCCAGAAATTATCCAGGACAATTCTAAATTTTTAGACAGAAATTTTTTTGATAATGAAGGAAATCGAATTGAAACAAAAAATGAAGAAATTATTGAAAAGTTTCAGAAGATAACTGGAATTAAAGAAAGAAGGTATGCGAAAGATGAATTAAACACTTCCGATATCGCCTATTTAGCTGCAAAAGAAGCCATTAAAAACTCAAAAGTTGATCCTGAGAAAATTGATTACATCATACTAGCTCATAATTTTGGTAATGCGAGTAATAATTCAACACAAGTTGATGTATTTCCCAGTTTAGCTGTAAGGGTTAAAAACTTATTAAAAATAAAAAATCCAAAATGTGTAGCATATGATATTTTATTTGGATGTCCAGGATGGCTTGAAGGTGTGATTCAAGGTTATGGTTTTATTAAAGCTGGAATGGCTGAAAGATGTCTGGTGATTGGTGCAGATACATTATCTAGAGTTGTTGACGTCAATGATAGAGATTCGATGATTTTTGCAGATGGAGCAGGTGCTACAATAATTGAAAAGACAGATGATGAAGGTGGTATTTTATCTCATAACACAGCATCTTACACAGATGATGAAGTTTTTTATCTTTTTTACGGGAAATCTTATAATCCTCAGGCTGATGAAAAAACAAAATATATTAAAATGAGGGGGCGAAAAGTTTATGAATTTGCTTTAACAAATGTTCCTTCTGCTATGAAAGAATGCTTAGATTTAGCTAACACCGATATTTCAGAAATAAAAAAGATTTTAATTCATCAAGCAAATGCTAAAATGGATGATGCAATAGTTAAAAGATTATATAAACTTTTCAACGAAGAATCTCCCGAGAAAATTATGCCCCTTACGGTAGATCGCTTTGGTAATAGTTCAGTGGCAACTGTACCAACAATGTTTGATTTAATTGTAAGAAATAAACTTGGGGATCATAAAGTTGAAAAGGGGGATAAAATTATTTTTGCTAGTGTAGGTGCTGGAATGCATATTAATGCAATGGTGTACCAATATTAATAAATGTATACTAAAAACTTTCCGCACAAGAGATATAGAATAACAACCGATTTTATTAATAAACATATTGATAAAAGTGAGTTAATATTAGACTTAGGAATAAAAAACCCTTTGTCAGAGGCTTTAAAAGAAGATGGTTACCAAATAATAAATACAAATGGTGAGGACCTTGATATAGATCAATCATTAATATTGGAAACAAAAGCTACGGTGGTCACTGCACTTCAAATATTTGAACACTTATTAAACCCATTTCAAATATTAAACAGTATCAAAGCTAAAAAGTTAGTTTGTAGCATTCCCCTAAGGCTCTGGTTTGCTAAAGCTTATAGAAATTTCAATGATATCAGAGACAATCATTTTCATGAATTTGAAGATTGGCAATTTAGATTATTACTTGAAAAAACAGGTTGGAAAATAATTGAAGAAAAAAAGTTTACAAATCCGGTAAAAAAAATAGGAATAAGACCATTCTTTAGACTGTTTACGAATAGATACATGATTATTTATGCTGAAAAAATTGATTTATGAAAATATGTATAATCATACCAGTTTTTAATGAGCAGGATTTTATAAAAAAATCAGTTGAGTCATTAATTAATCAGACAATTATACCTGCAGAGGTAATATATGTAAATGATAATTCAACAGATAATTCTAAGAATATCATTAAAAATTTAATAGGTAAATGTGAATGGATTAGGGTTATTGACTATAAGTCGGTTCAAAAACATGTCCCAGGAAGCAAGGTTATTGAAGCATTTAATTTTGGATTAAAAAATTTAGAAACACAGTTTGATGTGATTTGTAAATTTGATGGTGACATTATACTTCCTAAAAATTATATTGAAAAAATTATTGAAATTTTCAATGAAAATGAAAATGTTGGGATTTCAGGAGGAAATTTATATGTCCTAAAAAACAGAAAATGGATTTATGAAAATATTACTGCTAAAACACATGTGCGAGGACCAATAAAAGCATATAGAGCTGAATGTTTTGATGATATAAACGGTTTAAAATCATCTATAGGCTGGGATACAGTTGATGTTTTACTTGCGCAAAAAAAAGGATGGTTAATTTATACCGATAAGGATCTGATTGTTAAACATTTAAAACCAACAGGGCAAAAATATTCTATTAATTCAAAAATGTTACAAGGAGAATCATTATATAAAATGAGATTTGGATTTATATTGAGTGTTCTTTCTCTGTTAAAATCTTCTTTCAATAATAATAGTTTATCCAGATTATTTTATGGATTTATGGGGTATTTTATCTCATTTTTAAGACAAAAGACGTTTATTGTAACAGATGAGGAAGGAGTTTTTATAAGAAATTTTAGATGGAAAGTGATTTATGAGAAATATTTAAAATTTTAGAGAATTAAAGTCGATATTTCCACCACACATTATCAATCCGATATTTTTATTTTTAAACTTTTTATTATTTTTTATCAAAGCAGCTAAAACAACTGCGCTTGATGGTTCTACCACAATTTTTAACTTATTGATTATAATATCTAAAGA
>CEVX01073103.1_pt1 | contig 19519 bp, 18 predicted proteins | sample 356561 | NCBI WGS metagenome assembly CEVX01 (sample SAMEA2623886, study PRJEB7988) | marine metagenome | biome: marine biome (ENVO:00000447); feature: surface water layer (ENVO:00002042); material: "saline water (ENVO:00002010), including plankton (ENVO:xxxxxxxx)" | depth 5 m | reverse complement strand
GATTATATAATTGATAATTATTATAATTAAAAAATATTATGAAAATTCCTCTGATAAAACCCTATATAACGCAAAGTATAAAGGATAAAGTTTCTGATGTATTAGATAGTGGATATATGACTGAAGGTCCAGTTACTCGTGAATTTGAAAAAAAGTTAAAAGAATACATTGGTTGTAAATATTTGCATTGTGTTACATCTGCTACAACAGGCTTAGAGGTTGCTTTGAGGGCCCTTGGAATTGGACCAGGTGATGAAGTAATTGTTCCTGATTATACCTATCCTGCTACTGCATCTGTAATTTCTATTGTTGGCGCAAAGGCAGTAATTGTAGATGTATCAAGAGAGGATATGTTATTAAATTTTCACGCCTTAGAAAACGCAGTGAATAGTAATACTAAAGCTATAATTCCAGTTTCTTTATTTGGAGCACCACTTAATTACGATAAACTAAACGAAATAAAAGAAAAATATAATATATTTATAATTGAAGATGCAGCATGTTCAATTGGTGCTGTTTATAAAGGAACAAAAGTAGGAAATCAAGCAGATATTTCAGTCTTTTCATTACATCCTAGAAAATTTATTACTACAGGTGAAGGAGGTATTGTTACTACAAATAATAAAAAATGGGCTGATTGGATTAATTCTTATAAACATTTTGGAATGGATATGACAGGTGCTAGTCGAGAGGGAATATCATTTAATATGATAGGAACAAATTATAAACTTTCAAATATTCAAGCTGCTGTTGGTTTAGGGCAACTAGATGATATTGATTATTTATTGAAAAAAAGAATATCCTTAGCGAATAATTACAAAAAACTTATTTCCGAAGTTGATCAGATAAATCTTCCAAAAGTGTTAGACCCTAAGCCCAAATGTCAGCATTCATTCCAAACATATATAGTTTATGTTGAAAATAGAGATGAGTTAATGATTGAAATGAGAAAAAGGGGTATTGAAGTTCAAATAGGATCATATTCTCTTCATATGCATAATGCATTTAAAAATGGGCCTTTAATAGAGATAAAAGGAGATTTAAAAAATAGTAAATGGTGTTTTAACCATGCTTTAGCTTTGCCCTTATACAACGATTTAACTTTTGATTTACAGGAACAAATAATTAAACAATTAAAATCTTTTATGTAAATGTGTGGTTTGCTCGGATTATATAATTTAAATAATCAGCAAATAAATGAGCCTCATTTTAAAAAGATGGCCTCTAAAATTAATCACAGAGGTCCTGATGGTGAGGGTTTTTATTTTGACGATAATATTGCATTAGCACATAAAAGACTAGCAATATTAGACATTTCTGACAATGGAAAACAACCTATGTTTTCAAATGATGGAAATTGGGTTATTGTTTTTAACGGTTGTATATATAATTACAAGGAATTAAGGTTAGAGTTAGAAAAAATAGGACACTCTTTTGTTTCAAATTCTGACACTGAAGTTATATGTGAAGGTTTGTCATGTTTTGGTATAAAATATTTTGAGAGGTTAAATGGTATGTTTGCTATTGCGGCATGGAATATTTCTAAAAATGAATTGGTGCTTAGTAGAGATAGATACGGAATTAAACCAATGTACTATTGGTTTAATGAAAAATCGATATGTTTTTCAAGTGAAATTAAATCTATAATTGAACACCCTAATTATGAAATCGATGTCGACCTTGATGCATTAAATGAGTATTTTACTTTTCAAAATGTTTTCTCTTATAATACTTTATTTAAAGAAATAACAATGTTGCCGCCAGCAAATACAGTAGTCATTAATGAAAACACTTCATTTATAAGGCATAACTCATGGTGGGATTATGATTTTTCTAATTGCGATGACTCAATGCCATTTGATTATGCAAAAAAAGAAACAAAAAGACTTTTTGAAAGAGCTGTAAAAAGACAGATGATTTCAGACGTTCCGTTAGGCTCATATCTTTCTGGGGGAATGGACTCTGGGTCAATAACTTCTATAGCTAGTAAACATGTAAATAGATTAAGCACTTTTACTTGTGGATTTGACATGAGTGAAGTAAGTGGAAGAGAGGTAAATTTTGATGAAAGAAAAGATGCCGAATTGATGGCAAATCATTTCAAAACTGAACACTTTGAACAAGTTATGAATGCAGGTGATATTAGATGGTCATTACCCAAACTAGTCTACCACTTAGAGGATTTAAGGGTGGGAATGTCTTACCCAAATTATTACATATCAAGATTGGCATCCAAATTTGTTAAAGTATGTTTACAGGGTACTGGTGGTGATGAGTTATTTGGCGGCTATCCATGGAGATATTATAAAGTTTTTAAATCGATTGATAAGAATGATTTTTTTGAACAATATTATGAATTTTGGCAACGCTTAGTTCCTGATGATAAAAAGAAAGAACTTTTCACAAAAAAAGTATTAAATAATATAGATATTACTAGCCCAAGGAAGGTCTTTGAAAGGGTATTTACCTTCAATGATAAATTAAAATATGATAATCCAGGTGATCATATTAATAATTCTTTATATTTTGAAATTAAAACCTTCTTGCCAGGTCTATTTCTAGTTGGGGACAAATTAGCAATGGCAAGTGGTCTTGAAGAAAGGTTCCCTTTTATGGACAATGATTTAGTAGATTTTGCTATGAAAATACCTCCTAAACATAAACTGGGAAATCTAAATAAAGAGATTGAAAAAATTGATGAAAACTTACAATCCAAAAAATCATTATCCTACAGAGAATTTGATGATGGTAAAAACGTCTTAAGAAAAGCTATGATGGAATTTATACCTGAAAAAATTATAAATAGAAAAAAGCAAGGGTTTTCTTCACCTGATGAAAGCTGGTTTAGAGGTGAAAATGCTCAATATGTAAAAGAACTCTTATTGTCAAAAGAAACTGTTTCTACAAAATACATAAATAAAGACTTCATAAAAAAAACCGTCAATGAACATATAAATAAAAAAATTAATCATAGACTACTAATATGGTCGTTTATGAATTTTGAGTGGTGGTGTAGGATTTTTTTATATAAAACTAATATCAATTATTAGTTTACAAAAAGCAAATCAGAAATAAAATTAGCTAACTTTATAATACTTGTTTAATTAATTTTAATGGATATAAAGTCTTTTTTCAAGAAATTAAGAAATCTAAAAAAGAAGGAATACAATAGGGTTTTACCATTTGGTGATTATATTTCGGATAGATTTGAAAAAGCAAAATATTTAGGTTTTGGAAAAGGAACTTCTATATATGATAATTCGATTGTAATTGATGATGTTAAAGTTGGAAAGAATACTTGGATTGGTCCAAATACTTTGTTAGATGGAAGTGGTGGTTTGGAAATTGGATCTAACTGTAGTATTTCGTGTGGGGTACAAATATATTCTCATGATACAGTAGCTTGGGCCTTAAGTGGAGGAAAAGAAGAATATGAATATGAAAAAACATCTATTGGTGATTCATGTTATATAGGTCCAAATACAATAATTCAAAAAGGAGTTAAAATCGGCAATAATGTAGTTGTTGGCGCAAATAGCTTTGTAAACAAAAGTATTCCTAATAATAGTAAAGCTTATGGTTCACCAATTGAAATTAAGAAACTATAATTTAGTATAGATTAATTAAAATTTTAATTTAATAAAATTTCATGAAGAAATTGAAAATTTGTAGTAAATGTATTTACGATGAAACAGTCCCTTCAATAAGTTTTGATGATAAAGGTGTCTGTAATTATTGTCATCAGATGACTGAATTGAAAAATGAATTTAACACAGGAACAGAAATTGGAGAAGAAAAAATCGACAATATTATAAAAAAAATAAAATATGAGGGGAGAAATAAAAAATATGATTGTGTAGTTGGCGTAAGTGGTGGAACAGATTCTTCATACATGATATATTGGGCTGTAAAGAAAGGATTAAGACCTTTAGCAGTTCATTATGATAACACATGGAATACATCTATAGCTACAGAAAATATTAGAAAGGTACTAGGAAAATTAAATATTGATCTTTTTACTTATGTTATTGATAACAATGAGTCTGATGATATTTTTAAATCTTTTTTTCTAGCAAGTGTTCCTGAAATTGAGGCCTCTACTGATTTGGCATTAGCTGAGGTAATGTATAGAGCTGCATCTAAGTATAAAGTTAAATATGTTTTGGAAGGGCATTCATTTATTGCAGAGGGTATAAGTCCATTAGGTAAAAATTATTTTGATGGAAAGTATATAAAATCAATACATAAAAAGTACGGTAAATTAAAAATGAAAACATATCCGTTAATGACTTTTTGGAGATTTTTAAAGTGGACACTTTTTTATAGAATTAAAAAAATAAGACCACTTTGGTATATAAATTATAGTAAAGAGGAAGCTCAAAAATTATTAGAAAAAGAATTTAACTGGCAGTATTATGGGGGCCATCACTTAGAAAATAGAATGACATCTTTTTTTCATAGTATATATTGTCCTCAAAAGTTTTCCATTGATTATAGAAACAATACACTTTCCGCCTCTGTTAGAGCTGGAATTCTTTCAAGGGAAAAAGCCATTGAAGAATATTACGAAAGAGAACCATATATTGAGCCTCAATTATTGAATTATTTTAAAAAGAGAATGAAACTTACGGATGAAGAATATTTATCCATTATGAGTAAAAAACCTAGATATTGGTATGAATTCCCAACTTATAAAAAAAGATTTGAGTTTTTTAAACCCCTCTTTTATTTGCTTTCTAAAGCTAATCTTGTACCTGTTTCATTTTATTTAAAATATTGTTTCCCTGTAGAATATAATAAAAAATGATAATTATAGTTGATTATGGTATGGGTAATTTAGGATCTATACATAATATGTTTAGAGTACTTAATGTAGATTCAAAAATTAGCTCTAATATTGATGAGATTACAAATGCTAGTAAGTTAATTTTACCAGGCGTTGGCTCTTTTGACAATGCTATGAAATCATTATTCAAAATGAAATTAATTGATGTATTAAATAAAAAAGCTTTGATTGATAAAATACCTATCCTTGGTATATGTTTAGGAATGCAGTTAATGTTAGAATCTAGTGAAGAGGGAGTAGAAAAAGGTTTAGGTTGGATAAAAGGAAAGGTATTAAATTTTAAAAATCAAATTAGTAGTGAAAAAAAAATCCCACATATGGGTTGGAATAAAATAGCTGTAAGTAATGATAATTTATTAACTAAAGATTTGCTATTAAATTCTAAGTTTTACTTTGTACATTCTTTTTTTGTGAAATGTGAATCATTAGAAAATGTTATTCTTAATACAAACTATGGGTTAGATTTTAATTCAGGTATAAGAAATGATAACATTTATGGTGTACAATTCCATCCAGAAAAAAGTCACAACTTTGGAAAAAAATTGCTAGAAAATTTTTCAAAAATATAATGTTCGAGAAAAGAATTATTCCATGTCTTCAGTTAAATAATTCATCATTAGTTAAAACGATTAAGTTTAAGAAAATTAATTATATAGGTGACCCTATAAATACTGTTAGAATATTTAATGAAATTGGTGTAGATGAAATTTCATTTATTGATATTAGAGCCACAATAAATAAAACGCCACCTAATTATGATATATTACAAGAAATCGCCAATGAGTGTTTTGTTCCATTATCTTACGGTGGAGGTATATCTAACATAAATGAAGTAAAAAAAATATTAAATATTGGATTCGAAAAAGTGATATTAAACTCTATAACTTTTTCTAATCCTCAAATTGTGACTGAAATTTCAAAAAATACTGGAAGTCAGAGTTTAATATGTTCTATTGATTTAAAAAAGAATTTTTTTGGAAAGTATTTTATATACAGTCATTCAGGAAAAAGAAAGCAACCATTTAAACCAATTGATTGGTCAAAAAAAATGGAAGATTTAGGTGCCGGTGAATTACTTATTACTATTATTAATAGTGAGGGTACTTGGGATGGATTTGATAATGAAATTTTTGAAAACATATCAAACTCAGTAAGTATTCCGGTTATCGCTCATGGCGGTGGTGGTTCAGTTAATCATGTTTTAAACTTAAGAGACAATACAAATGTTTCAGCAATAGCATTAGGAAGTCTATTAGTTTTTCAAAGTAAAGGAATGGGTGTTTTAGTCAACTTTCCTGAAAAATTGAAATATAGTTTATGAATTTAGAAACGATATTAATATTTATTTTTTTATTTCTCTATTTTCTTCTATTATTTAGGATATCATATTTTTTTGTTGGAAAGGGAAGTGATCACAAATTTTATGAGTACTATTCCTTACTCATTAAAAAAAATAATAACAATTTTTTTTCTTACTACTCTAATTTTCTGAACAAAATGCCTGTAGTTGATCCTCAATTTTTTTTTAAGCTTTTATCTTATTTAAGTAAAAAACAATTAAATAAAACAGCTTACCTACTAAATCCAATAGTATTAACATTATTAATAGTTCTTTGCCTATTAATTTTTAACAAACATTTAAATAGTTATTACAGTTTATTTTTTATCGCTTTAGTTGCATTAACTCCTCAGTACTTTCACCAACAGAATTCTAGAATATATGGATTAAGTGTAAGAGGAGTTGGATTAATTTTAGGCTTATTATTCCTCTTTTTTTATTTTTCTTTTGAATTTTATAATTTCAATTTAACATATTTAATAATTACGTTATTTATTGGTTATTTGGTATGGGGAACTAATCTTTTTGCTCAACAGGCACTCGTATTTTTTTCCATTTTATATTCAATTTTTTTTGGAAAAATATTTATGCTATTGATTGTATTATTTTCATTTGTAATTTTTTGTATTATCCATAGAAATTTTGCCAAGGTTTTTGTTAAGACTAGAATTGATTATGGTAAAATTTATTACTCTATTTTGTCTAAGAAATTTTTATTTACTTATAGATACAGCATATGGCGTGATTGGATTTTTGATTTTTGGATTAGTAAAAGGAAGTCAATAAAATCTAGACTTTCATATGTCTATACGAACTCTATTTTTATTGCTGTATTTCTTAATCCATTAATTATGATTTCAATTTATTCTTATTATAATCCGGCTGTAATTGAGAATATCTATTTAAATCAACTTTATTTGTTTTCAAATAAAATTTCCTTTATTGGGTTTATCACATTTATATTAATTTCATTTAGATTTTCAAGATTTTTAGGAGAACCTGAAAGGTATTTAGAGTTAGTAATACCATTTTCAACCTTTTCCTCATTAGTTTTTTTAATAAATACTTATGACAATTATTATATTGAACTAATATTACTTTATTTTTTAATAATAAATATTTTTCAAATAAGTCTTTTCGTATTTTTTAGAAAGTTTATTAAGAACGATATCTCAATTTTTTCCAAAAAAATAAAAGCTAGCATTGAAGATTTAAGAAATAATGGTACCGAAATTAGATTTGCTTCAAATCAATGTGACTGGAGTAAGTTCTTATTAAATACAGAATGGAAATTTGTTCACTTTATCCCAGTAACTTATTATTGTGGAGGAGTTCATTTAAATGATTACATTGACCACTATCCTTTTATGTCGCCATCATCATTTGATAAAATTTGTACTGAATTTAATTTAAACGTTTTATTAATTGAAAAGAGTGCATACTCAAATCATTCTAAATTTTCAAGTAATAAAAGAAAATATAATATATTAATGAATGAAGACTCTTTTTTACTTGTTAAGGTTAATTTAATAAAATAATGAACTTTACTAAAAACTTCATAATTTATGGAATAGGGACTATACTATCCAAAGCTTCTAGTATAATTTTTGTTCCAATTTTTACAAGATATTTTGCTCCTGATATTTTTGGAGCTTATGACTTGATTCTCTCAATTTTTATTTTAATTTATTTATTGTCAATTATACAATTCGATTCAGCTTTATCTCGATTTTATTATGATGAAAAAAAATTAAATAATGAAATTAACTTAGTTAATACTGTTGGATCAGTAGTAACATATATATCAGTTTTTATATCAATTATTCTTATAATTTTTGCAGAAAATATTTCAATTCTATTATTTAATACTACAGATTATTATTTAAGTATAGTATTTGCTTCAATATCTGTTCCATTTTATAGTTTACATGCTATTTTTTCTACTCTTTTAAGATTTCAAGAGAAGCCTTTAAAATTTATTTCAGTAAATATGATTCAAGTTTTTTTAATGCTTTTTACTTCAATTTTTTTAGTTTTTTTTAATGGGTTTGGAATAGAGGGATTATTTTTAGGAATCTCGTTCTCATACATAGCTTCCACTTTAATTTTTCTTCTTTTTTTCTTTAGGTATTTTAGGCTTAAAATTGATTTTTCTCTAACAAAAAAGTTATTAAAATTCTCTTTGCCAATGCTTCCCTCATCAATTATAAGCTGGATAAATAACTATGCAAGTAGATTAATAATTATAGCTTATTTGTCATTAAGTGATAATGGAATATATGCTGCTTCATTTAAATTGTGTGCAGTGTTTTTAATGTTTGATACTGCTCTTAGGATGACATGGGGCCCATTTTTTTGGAAAAATCTTAATAAAAAAGGAAATATTCAAAAATTAAGAGATATTTATTTAGTACTATGCTCAGTAATTTTTACACTACTTTATGTTTTTATAATTTTTTCCCCAGAAATTTTTAAACTTTTTACCCCAAAAGAGTATTGGGATGGAATAATTCTTCTAGGATTCCTTTCATTATCCAATGTGATTTTTTCATTAATTAATATTGTAGGCATGGGACCTGATATTGTTAAAAAAACTTATTTAATATCTATTTTTAATACAATTGCCTTTTTTGTGAATATTTCGATACTTTTAATTTTTATAAAATCAAATGGATTAATTGTAGTTCCAATAGCACTGTTATTAACCAATTCTACATTACTTGTTTTGCTTTGGGGTACTTCCGAAAAGTTATATTATATAGGATATTCGTATAAAATTTTTATTAAATATATTTTAATATCTCTAGTTTTAATTTTTATAATTAACAACTATGATGTTTACTTATTTTATAAATTTTTATTAATGTTAAGTTTAATCACATTAATATTTATAACTAATAGAAATACTTTATTTAAATTTTTTAAAAATCAGTAATAAGTAATATGTTAACTTTAATAACATTTAGTTTTATTTTTTCAGTATTACTTTCATTTCATAAAAACAGTGAAATATTTACACCGTCTAAATTTTATTTTTTATTTCTATTTGTATATTTCTTTGATATTTTTGTTAGCCCACAAATATTTGCAGTTTATATAATTTATCTAGTTTATATTTTCTTAGGAGTTCTATTAATTTTAATTGAGCAAAAACTAATAGGTAATTTTAAATTTCATATTGATATTTTAAGAAACTTAAAAAAACCAACCCTTTTAAATCCAAATCCTATATTTATTTCTCTTTTATTTCTAACTCTAATACCTCTTTTATCACAATTATATATGATTTCATTAGCTGGAGGGTTACAAGCTTATTTTATTTCAATGAAGTTAAGAGTTATTAGTTGGTCGGGATTAGGTTATATATATATTTTTAGGGACTTTTTACCAATAATTAATTTATTTTTCTTTATTGTTCTTTTAATGTTCAAATTTAAGGGTAAAAAAATTTGGACGATAATATATATTATACATCTTATTTTAACTTTGTCTATTGGAGGTATGACGGGGTCTAGAAGCGCTATGTTAAATACAATTGTTTTTAACATTGTAGCTTTTCATTTTATTACAAAAGAAGTAAGAAAAAGATCCATACTGTTTTTTTCAATTTCGCTTTTAATATTGAGTGCCATTTTATATAATGCTAGACAACAAGTTAGCTTTGATGATGGTAGTTTAAATTTATTAAACAAAGATTTCAGCTTAGTTGATTCGTTAAAAGAAAGAAGCACTTCAATTTATGGGATAATTCCATTAATTATTATATATAAAAAAGAATATAAAAATTTTAATTATGGATCAACTTATTTAACTACAATTACTAACTATATACCTAAATTTATTTGGCCCTCAAAACCGAGCTCAAGTGGTATTCTTTTGACTAAGTTTTATTATGGAGGATTATATGAGGGTTCAACAAATTTTAGTACCGGTTTTATAACTGAGGGTATAATGAACTTTGGCTATGTATTAGGACCATTTATTGGGTCATTTTTTTTTATTACTCTTTGTTTTTTTGTTTTAATATTTTACAGATCATTAAAAAGAGATTTAATAAAACATATTAATAACCCAGATTATGTATTAGATTTAAAAAGAATTTTACGGTTGATTTTCTTGATTATAATATTGGTACAAATTCCTGCAAGCTCAACTATTGCTGAATCTAATAATATTGGATTTAATTTTATTAAACAATTAGTTTTTTATTTGTTCATAGAATTCTTTGTTTATCAACTGATTCATTTTAAATATAAATTTTAGTTTGAGAAAAATAATTGTTGGCATAGATGCATCAAGTGCAAAATTAGGTGGTGCAGTAACATATCTAAAGGGTATCCTTAATAATATTGAAATTAATAATGAAAAGATTTCAAAAATTATTATTTGGAGTTCATCAGAAACTTTAAGTAAAATAAAGGATTTTCAGAAAATAGAAAAAAGAAGCATAAAACATGTTGGTAAATATCCATTAATGAGATTTTTTTGGTGGATATTTAAATTTAATAAAGAAGTAAATGAATCATGTGATATTCTTCTTAATGTTGGGGGTACATTTTTTGGTTCATTTAGACCCTATGTCACTATGTCAAGAAATATGTTGGTTTTTGATTCTAATGAAAGTAAAAGATATGGGTTTCGTTTTCATAGATTTAGATATTTTTTACTAAGATTAACTCAATCATTTACATTTTTAAATGCTAAAGGAATAATATTTATATCTAATTATGCAAAAAAAACCATTACTGAAAAACTAGATTTTAAAAGAAGGAAAGTAATGATAGAATTAATTAATCATGGTGTAACGAAACAATTTCAAAATGTAAATAAATCCATTAAATATTTGAAAGGGAAGGAGATAAGAGTTTTGTATATCTCAACAATTGATGAGTATAAGCATCAATGGAATTTAATTGAAGCAGTTTCTAAACTTTTAAATCAGTATAATATAAAGATTGATTTTGTAGGTGGAATTGGATCTAAAGAGTCTCGAAAAAGATTTAATTATTACAGGAAAAAATTTGATAAGGAAAATAAATTTGTCAATTACCATGGTATGTTAAATCATGATGAAATATCAAAATTTTATAAAAAGTCAGATATTTTTATTTATCTATCAACTTGTGAAAATATGCCAAGTATTTTAATTGAAGCTATGTCATCTGGAACACCTATAATTAGTTCAAATTATGAACCAATGCCTGAGTTTTGCGAAAATGGGGCTTTATATGTTAACCCGCTCTCAGTTATCGATATTAGAGATAAAATCAAAAGATTAATTGACGACACTAATTTGAGAAAAAACTTAAGTGAAATATCTTTGAATAACTCAATGAAATACAATTGGAATAAATGCTCAAACGAAACCTTTGATTTTATTTATAAGGTCTATAATAAATATCAAGAAAATAAAATAAAATGAGTATTATTTTGGGAATTAATGCCTTTCATCCTGGCTCATCAGCTTGTTTATTAATAGATGGTAAACCTGTGGTTGCAATAGCAGAAGAAAGGTTAAATAGAATAAAATATTTCGCTGGATTTCCAGAACTAGCAATAAAAACTTGCTTAAAAATTGCAAGTTTAAAAATCACAGATGTAGATTATATCGCAGTCCCGAAAGATTCAAGCTCAAATTTATATCAAAAAGTAAAATATTCTTTAATTAATCCATCTAAAATTTTTAATCTGATTAAAATTAAAGGTTCAAGTAATAAGCTCTCTCAATTAAAACCAATTCTATCAAAAATTTTTGATGTTGATTTATCTGCATTAAAATTTAAGCAATATAATATTGAACATCATATAGCCCATATTGCCAGTGCTTATTTTATTTCAAGTTGGGATAAAAGTGCAGGTTTTAGCTTAGATGGTTCTGGTGATTTTGTATCTACTATGTTTGCTGATTGCTATGGAAATAATATAGATATTAAATATAAAGTTTATATTCCTGACTCTATAGGTTCTCTTTATACTATGATTTGTCAATTCATTGGTTATAAAAATTTTGGTGATGAAGGTAAAGTAATGGGCCTAGCACCATATGGTACCAACAAATACAAAGACATTTTAGATGATATTGTTAAAATTAAAGATGTAGGTTTTAAATTAAATCACAAATATTTTAAAACGCTAGGATCCAATCAAGGTATATTTATTGACAAGAAAGGTAAAGCTTCAATTGAAAATCTCTTTTCTAATTTAGTTTTAAATAAATTTGGATCTCCTACTAAACCTTACTCAAAAATATCAAAGAGAGATATGAACATAGCATCTTCTTTGCAGAACAAATTCGAAGAAGTTTACCATTCACTTCTAAATCAGTTACATAAAATTGTTCCTAATGAAAAAGTTTCTATGGCTGGTGGAGCAACATTGAACAGTGTAGCAAATGGAAAAATTTTTGAACGCACGCCTTTTAAAGAAACTTGTATCCAGCCTGCAGCTGGTGATGAGGGTTTATCGCTTGGCGCTGCGTTATATGTTCATAATTCTATTCTTAAAAATAAAAATAGATATGTTATGAAAGGATCTTATTTAGGTCCAGAGTATTCTGATGAGGAAATTGAAAAAATTCTCAACAATTATAATTTAAGTTATAAAAAAGTTAATTATAATAAGTTAATTCAAACTACAGTAGATAGTATATGTAATGATGAGGTAATTGGTTGGTTTCAAGGAAAAATGGAGTGGGGTCCTCGTGCTTTGGGGAATAGGTCAATTCTTGCAAATCCAACATCTCAAAATATGAAGGATGTTTTAAATTCTAGAATAAAAAAACGTGAATGGTATAGACCTTTTGCCCCTGTTGTTTTAGTTGAGGATCAAAATCTTGTTTTTGAGCACGATCATCCCTCTCCTCATATGATGCATGTATACAAGATAAAGAAAGATTGGAGAGATAGATTACCAGCAGTAAATCATGTCGATAATACAGGAAGATTACAGACTATTTCAAGAGATGAAAATTCTAGATACTACGATCTTATTAACGAATTTAAAAGAAGAACAGGTGTCCCAGTTTTAATAAATACTAGTTTTAATGAAAATGAACCAATAGTTTGCAACCCAGAGGAGGCAGTAAATTGTTTTATTAGAACTAAATTGGATGTGCTTGTTATTGGAAATTATTTAATAAAAAAATAAAAACTAAAAAATATGAAATCAAAAAAAATATTGGTTACTGGCTCATCAGGTTTAATTGGCTCTGAAGTATGTATTCATTTCTATAAATTGGGATGGGAGGTTCATGGTTTAGATAATAATCAAAGAGCAATATTTTTTGGTGCTAAGGGCGACACCAGATGGAATCAAAAAAGACTATCAGATAAAATAAATAATTACAAACACCATGAAGTTGATATTAGAAATAGAAACGATATAATAAATTTAATTCCTCAAATAAAGCCTGATGCTATTGTTCATACAGCTGCTCAACCAAGTCATGATAGAGCTGCAGAAATTCCATTTGAAGATTTTGATACTAATGCGGTTGGTACATTTAATTTATTAGAATCAACAAGAAGATATAACACTAATATTCCATTTGTACATTTATCAACAAATAAGGTTTATGGGGATTTACCTAATAAAATAAAAATGAAAGAGTTAGATACAAGGTGGGAATATGATGATGAAAAATATCTCAATGGTATTCCAGAGAACTTTTCAATTGACCAAAGCAAGCATTCTTTATTTGGATCATCTAAAGTTTCAGCTGATATATCTGTTCAAGAATATGGAAGATACTTTAATATGCCTACTGCAATTTTGAGAGGAGGGTGCTTGACTGGCCCAAACCATTCTGGAGTTGAATTACATGGATTTTTGAGTTATTTAATTAAGTGTAATCTGGAGGAAAAGGAATATACCATATTTGGTTACAAAGGTAAACAGGTCAGAGATAATATTCATTCTCATGATGTAGCTAGATTTATAGAAGAATTTATTAAATCACCAAGAATTGCTGAAGTATATAATATAGGAGGAGGCAAAAACAATACATGCTCAATTTTAGAGGCATTTGATATAATATCCAAAATAAGCGGTATTGAAATGAAGTATAAGTATGATGAAAAAAACAGAAGTGGCGATCACATATGTTATTATAGTAATTTATCAAAAATGAAAACTCACTACCCTAAATGGGATATAACAAAAACTTTAGAAGACACCTTTGTTGAAATATATAATAATTGGAAAGAAAGATAATAGATTTTGAATATTTTTTTAATTAGTGCCTTCGAGCCCATACCTACAGATAATATTAGACCTATGCGTTTTATGGGTTTAGCTGACCAGTTAATCAAAAGAGGTCATAGTATTAAGTTTATTACCAGCTCTTTTACGCCACATAATAATTCACATAGATTTAATTCAGATACTGAGATAATCCTGAATAAAAATTATTGCTTAAAAATCTTATATTCAAAAGGTTATAAGAACAAAATATCTTTTGAAAGATTTTTAGCTCATTATGATTTTGCAAAAAAACTAAAAATAGAGATTGAAGCGAATGATTTACCAGATTTAGTTTATATAAGTTTGCCGCCTATTGATACTGTATATAATATAATTAAATTTTGTAAAAAAAATCATATACCAATCATAGTTGATATTATTGATCCTTGGCCTGAAGTTTTTCTAAGAATTTTTCCAAATTCAATGAGAAAATTTGGAAGAATATTATTTACACCCTTTTATTTACAAGTTAAATATATTTTCAATAATGCTTCAGCGATTGTTTCAATATCAAAAAAATATAGAAATTGGGCACTAAAACTTATTAAGAAAAATAAACCGAATGGAGTTTTTTATCCAGCCGTAAAATTAAAAAACCAAAATAATTTAAAAAAACACAATGATAAAATTAGGTTTGTTTACGCAGGTGCTTTATCAACTTCATATGATGTGGAAACTATAATTCATGCAGCAAAAAAATTAACTAAAAAATTTCAAAATAAATGCGAGTTCTATATTGCAGGAAGCGGTCCCAAATTTGAAAACTTAAAAAAACTTTCAAAAAAATTAAATAATGTTTTTTTTACTGGTTATTTAAATGAGAAAGAATTAAATAAACTTTTACTTTCTTCAGATATTGGAATTGCATGTTATTCAAAAAAATCAACACAGTCTGTAACTTATAAATTATTTGATTATCTATCAGCAGGATTACCTATTATTTCTTCTCTTCCAGGTGAAATGGAAAAGTTCTTATCCCAAAACAATATTGGATATTTTTTTAGGCCTGAAAATCAAGAGGATCTTTTTAAAATTTTTATGAAAATTTTAAAAAATCCTAATACAATTAGACCACTTAAAAAAAAGGCTTTTGAAATAGCAAAAAAACACGGGGACTCATCTGTTGTATATAAAAATCTTTCTATATTTATAGAAGATGTTATGAATTCTTGATGAAAAATCTCGTAATAATTTGTGCTGGTGGTTTCGGAAGGGAGATGGCGAGTTGGGCTCCTCAATGTCAAGGTTATAACACCAAGTGGACTCTTAAAGGTTTTATTGATAGTAGTGAAAATAGACTTGATAATTATAAGACTTCAATTGAAATGCTAAGTACAATTGATGATTATATAATTAAAGACAATGATGTTTTTATTTGTGCTCTAGGAGATGTTAAGCTAAGAGAAAAGTACGTTAAAAAAATTATTAAAAAGGGCGGAATATTTATGTCACTAGTTCATCAATCTTCGATCTTAAGCTCTAATAATATTACTATTGGAGATGGTTGTTTTATTGGACCAAGAACAACTATTTCCTGTGATGTTCAAATTGAAGATCACGTATCACTAAATTGTCATATTGATATTGGACATGATGTTAAAATTGGTAGTTTTTCACATTTAAATCCTTATGCTTTTATTGGTGGTAATTGTAAAATTGGAAAATTTGTTACAATTCATCCTCATGCAGTTATTACTCCAAACAAAACTTTAGGTGATGAATGTGTAGTTGGAGCAGGAAGCGTAGTTTTAAGAAATGTTAAATTTGGTACTTCAGTATTTGGAGCTCCAGCAAAAAATAATATATAAATAATGAAAATATTAGTAACAGGAGGAGCCGGATATATAGGCTCAGTATTAGTAAGACAGCTTTTAGAAAAAGGTTATTTCGTAAGAGTAATTGACTCTTTAAAATGGGGAGGTGAATCTCTCTTTGATGTTATGACTAATGAAAATTTTGAACTTTATAAAGGGGATATTAGAAATATTTCCGATGTAAAAAAATCACTTATTGGTATTGATGGAGTTATACATTTAGCTGCGATTGTAGGTGATCCTGCTTGTAAAAAATTTTCAAAGGAAGCTAATGAAACAAATTGGGATGCATCAGTAAATCTTTTTAAGGAATCAGAGCGAAGTGGTGTTAAGAAATTTGTTTTTGCATCTACATGTAGTAATTATGGTAAAATGAAAAATAATGAAGGTTATGTTAATGAAGATTCTGAATTAAACCCTGTTTCATTATACGCCGAACTTAAGGTCAAGTTTGAGAAATTTTTACTTGAAGAAAAAAGAGATTCTAAAATTTCGACAACGGCGTTGAGATTTTCTACAGTATATGGATTTTCACCTAGAATAAGATTTGATTTAACTGTAAATGAGTTTACAAGAAATATGGTAATCGAAAATTTTCAGGAGATATGGGGGGAGCAGTTTTGGAGACCTTACGCTCATGTTGATGATTTATGTAGAGCTACAGTTTTAGTATTGGAATCTAAGACAGAAAAGGTAAAATCCAAAGTTTTTGGTGTAGGAGATACAACAGAAAATTATCAAAAAGGAATGATTATTAGAGAAATTAACAAATTTGTAAATGGGGAAATTAAATATGTTGAGTTAAATGAAGATCCCAGAGATTACCGAGTAAATTTTTCCAAAATTCAAAATGAATTAGGTTTTAAGATTTCAAAGACAGTTCCTGATGGAATTAAAGAGATAAAAAAAATTGTTGAGTCTGGTGTCATTACCGATTGCTACTCTAATAAATTTAAGAATATTTAAGAATGGTATTACTTTCAGGTCCTAATTTGTCTGGTAATGAGTTAAAATATGTAAAAGACTGTATTGATACTGGATGGGTCTCGTCTGTTGGATCGTATGTTTCTGATTTTGAAAAATCTCTTTCAAATTATGTTGGATCTAAATATGCAGTTGCAATGTCAAGTGGTACGACAGCACTGCATTTATCACTGGAGGTTTTAAATATTTGTAAAGATGATTATGTAATAGCGCCTAACCTGACATTTATTGCAACTTTAAATGCAATAAAATACACCAATGCAATTCCAATCTTGTTAGATGTTGATGAAAAATCATGGCAAATGGATTTAGATTTATTAGAAAAATTTTTAGATTCTAAAACGAAGCAGGTTGGTAGCAATTGTGTTTTAAAAGAGGATGGAAAAATTATTAAAGCTCTTGTAAGTGTCCATGTTTTAGGTAATATGTGTGATATGTCAAGGTTAGTGAAAATTTGTGAAACATATAATATAATCTTGGTTGAAGATGCCGCTGAATCTCTTGGTTCAAAATATAGTCTAAAACATTCAGGAACATTTGGTAAGATAGGTTGCTTTAGTTTTAATGGTAATAAAATTATTACATGTGGAGGTGGAGGTATGATTGTAACTGATGATGAAAAAATTGCAATAAAAGCAAAACATTTATCTACTCAGGCAAAAGCAGATAGTTTTGAATATTTTCACGATGAAATTGGGTATAACTATAGACTTACTAATGTGTCAGCAGCAATTGGATTAGCTCAAATGGAACAATTAAATAAGTTTATTAGAAAAAAACATGAAATTAAAGATTTTTATGTGAACAGTTTAAAAAATGTAGGCGATATAATATTTCAAAATGTTGATAATAAAGTTTCTTCAAATTGGTGGTTATTTACTATTAGAACAAAAAAACAAAAATCTTTGCTTAATGCATTAAATAAAAACAAATTGCAATCCCGACCTTTTTGGATTCCAATGAATAATCTACCAATGTTCAAAGAAAACATATATATAACTGAAAAAAATATTTCAAGTATAATTTATGAATCTGCATTAAGTATTCCTTGCTCAACTAATATAAAAGAAGAAGAATTATCAAGAGTTGTTGATTGTATTAAAAAAGAATTTTAGCATATGTATCCTTATCTAAAAAGATTTTTTGATTTTTTTTCAAGTTTGATTGTTTTGATAATTCTTTCCCCATTATTAGTGCCAATAGTCCTTGTATTAAAATTTTCAGCCGAAGGAGAAGTTTTTTATTTACAAGAAAGAGTTGGATATAAAAAAAAAAATTTTTCAATAATGAAATTCGCTACAATGTTAAAAAATTCAGAAAATATAGGTTCTGGGACAATTACATTGAGTAATGATTTTAGAGTTACTAAACCTGGAAAGTTTTTAAGAAAAACTAAAATAAACGAATTACCTCAACTAGTTAATATTTTATTCGGAGATATTAGTGTTGTTGGCCCTAGACCATTACTGAAAGAATCATTTGAATCTTATCCTGCCCATGTACAAAAGAAAATTTATTTTTCAAAACCTGGTCTAACTGGTATTGGTTCGATTGTATTTAGAGATGAAGAAGATATTTTATCATCATTAAATGATAAAGATCCTCATGTCTTTTATAACACTGTTATAGCCCCATACAAGGGTGAATTAGAACTTTGGTATCTTAAAAACAAATCTTTTTTGACAGATTTTAAATTAATTTTAGTAACTGCCTGGGTTATTTTTTTTCCGAAAAGTAAGATATATCAAAAGTTATTTAAGAATTTACCTCATAGGAATTTCTAACTAAATTTTTTAATCACGTAGGTAACCATCCCCCAAATAATTAGTTTATTTTCTTCATTTACTATTATTTCCTTGTATTCCTTGTTTTCTGGTTTTAAGTATAGTTTCCCCCTCTCTTTTTTAATTCTTTTTACTGTAAATTCTCCATCCAAAAAACATATTGCAATTTTATTATTTTTAACCTCAAGACTTTTATCTATCACTAATAAATCTCCATCTGAAATTCCAGCATCTTCCATTGAATTTCCACTGACTCTTGCATAAAAAGTAGATTCTTTATTATTTACTAATTCTTTATCAAGACTAATTCGAATTTCTTTAAATTCATCTGCAGGTGATGGAAACCCTGCTGAAATATCTTGCTCAATTAACCATTGTCCTAGTTTATCTCCTTTCTTTGGCTTTAAAAAAGTTAATTTTTCTTTTTTCATTTTACTCTTATAATTTCATTTACTTTACACGTGTAATTTGGACTTAATTTTTCTTGTTTCATCTTCCATCTTTTTCTTAA
>CEVX01057221.1_pt1 | contig 19795 bp, 26 predicted proteins | sample 356561 | NCBI WGS metagenome assembly CEVX01 (sample SAMEA2623886, study PRJEB7988) | marine metagenome | biome: marine biome (ENVO:00000447); feature: surface water layer (ENVO:00002042); material: "saline water (ENVO:00002010), including plankton (ENVO:xxxxxxxx)" | depth 5 m | reverse complement strand
TCAATATATATTAAATGAAAACTCAATATATATTAAATGAAAACTCATGGATATTTTTAGCATTTTTATCAACAATAATAACTGCTCTTGGTACTATTGGATTAAAATTTATAGATAATACTAAATATGATAATAATTTATTATTAGCTTAGTAATGCAAAATGCATTTAAAATTAGTCCAAATATTGGATATAGTCATATTATTATTAATTTAAATATAATAATAACAGTAATAGCAGCGTATTATTTATTTAAACAAAATTTAGATTTTAGATGTTTAATAGGTATAATAATAAGTTTAATTGGAATTACTATTATTGCATATTATAGTAATAAAAAATAGTTTAATAACTATCTTCAGAGTGATCTTCATAATGACAAGAAGTGTCATCTTTATAAATAAAACTATGAATTTCTCTAGCCAACCAATTATGATATTCTAATAAATTTTTATAACTTCTATCATCATGGCCTTTGGCGATAGTTTCATGCATAATATCAGACCACATGGGGTCTAATACATCGCAATGTCCATGTTGTTCAGCTTCAATATATTTAATATTAAGATCGCTTTTAAGATTAAGTAATTTTTTAACATCTAATCTAAAAGCAGGAATAAATGGAAAGCAGATAGGCGCTAAAGACCATTGGTAAGATTTTTCAGCAGTAATAATTAATAAATTATTTAAATAATTTAATTTTTCGTTAGTAATATCATTAAATAAATTATAAACTTTACTATTATCTACGGGGTCTAAAAAGATAGAATTAGTAATTTTATCAAAATTGTTAAGTAAATTGATAGCATTAATGCAACCGGATGAGTGGGCGAGTGGAGTAATAGTAGAATAATTATTCTGTATATCTTTAATATATTCATATGAAGCTTGCATATCATTAGGTAAAACAGAGACAGAATATTTTAAATCAACTAAAGAACAAATGAAGCAAGTATAAATATCTCCAGGAATTAAAGAGTTACCGCCTGTAAAAAAAAGTAAAGAGTCAAGATTTTTTTTAGGTATATCACGTGGTTCATAAACTTTAATAATTTTATCATTATATTTTTTTTTATAAATATCAGTAGGATAACTAAAAATAAAAGTGGAGGATGTATAATAAATAATAGTTATTAATATAAATAATCTCATTATTTATATTAAATCTGGAAAATAAATTTTAAATATTAATCAACAAAACATTTATTACATTTTGCTATTCCATTAATAATACTATAGTTATTAATAGAATTTTCATCATCATTATGCAATATATTAATGTTAAAGTTAATTAAAATTTTATTACAAATATAACATTGTATAATTTGTAAAACATGAGTATATTCCCAAATAATTTTTCTAACTTCAATAGGTAAATATAAATTATTATCAAAAGAAGTGCTGTGTATAAAATATTTTATTCCAGCCAAATTATACATTAATATATTAATATATTAATATAAATTTAATTAAAGATATATACAAAATAAAAATAAAAATAAAAATAAGAATGGATATAGTTAAAGCAAAAGAAGAATTAAGAACGAAAGGATATACAGTAATAAATAATGTATTAGATGAAGAAGAAATTAATGAATATAAAAGTGAATTTGTAAAATGGTTAAATAGTGTAGATGGTTTAAGAGAAGTACATAATTTAATTGATTTTAGTGGTATTTTCAAACATCATGAGGTAGGAAATCAAAGATTTGCATGGTTAGTAAGAACAAATCCAAAAATAATAAATATTTTTAAAGAATTATGGGGAACGGATGAGTTAGTAACTTCATTTGATGGATGTTGTTATTATCCAAAAGATTATGTAGGTGAAGAAAGATATTGGACACATAGTGATCAATCTTCAAGAAAAAAAGGAGTGTATTGTTACCAATCATTTGTAAGTTTAAGTGATAATTCAGAGAGAACATTACAAGTATATGAAGGTACACATTTGTGTCATGAAAAATATTTTGAAGATATGAATATAGATGAACCGAGAGATTGGAATATAATAGATAAGGATTATATAAAACAATATGAAGATAAAAAAAGAGTATTAAATGTAAAAGCAGGAGATTTAGTTGTATGGGAATCAAGAACATTTCATCAAAATTTATCTGGTTCTACAGAAGAACGATTAATTCAATATTTGTGTTATTTACCAAAAGAATGTGAAGGAAATACAGAAAGAGAACAAAGATATAGAAAAAGGTATTTTGAAACAAGAAGGACAACAAGTCACTGGCCATATCCAATGAATGTAGTTCCTTTACAACCAAATGTATATAATTATTATAATGAAGGTAATGGAATTTATATAAATTATGAATATTTACCAAAACCAGAATTAGATGATTTAATGGAAAAGATAGAAGTATTATTGTAAATCAAGATAAATCCATCCAACAATAATATATTTATCATTAGAAATAGGCATATTACCAATATGTACATAAGGCCAAGTAGCAGGAAAGAATATTAATTTTCCAGTTTCAGATTTAATTTTTGTTCCATCTATAAATTCAGTTTCTCCTCCTTCATTTACATCATTTAAGTACCAAATATAAGTAAATAATCTGATCTTAGCAAAATTATGAGGATTAAAATCGCTATGCTTAGTATAAAACCCTTCATTTTTTATATATTTAGTAATACCAAAGCCCTCATCAAGTATTTTAATATTAAGTTTATTAATATAATCAAAATTTATATTATAGTTTTTTAAAAATATTAGATATGTTTTAAATGCGTTTTTGAGTTTACTATCTAAAATAGATTTATAATAATTTTCAATTTCATCAGATTTTTCAATTTTATATAAAAAACTATTTCTAACATTTTTATTAATAATATTATTAATTAATAGAGATGAAGAAGTTAAATCAAGATTATGTTTTTCATCAAAATAATTTATAATACAATTACAAAATGATATATCAAGATTATTATGTATATTATAAATTAAATTATTATTCATATTACTAATAATAATAATAAAAACAATTTTATATTATTATTTTATTTGTTATAATTATAATATAATGTTCCAGTAATAATATAATTATCAGAACTAATAGGTATATTATGTTTATAAACTAAATCCCAAGTGGCAGGAAATATAATAAGATTACCTTTTTCGGGTTTAATATTTTTTATATTAAAAAATTCTATTTCTGCACCATTTTCTATAGTGTTAAGAAAAAATATGAAAGATGCAATTGCAAAACCATTTTTTTTATTCCAAGTAAATGGATTATCTACATTATGAAATCCTATATTTTTATTAAATTTATAAATAAAATATCCATTGTCATTATAATTATATGAAAAAGAAAAATGTAAATTTGTTTCACGAATATGTTTATTATAAATGTTACTATATTCATTTATTATTTTACATATAATAGAATCTATTTCACCCCAAATAGGGTCAGGAGAATATCTAATTTTTAAAATTGAAATATTAGAATTTTTGTCAAATTTATTATATACATGTTCGTCAATTTTAAATTTTTCTATAATATTATTACAAATTTTATCAGATAAAATATTTTCATAAGTACAAATTATACTTTCAATAATTTTATTCATTTAATTATAATATATAATTAATTAATTTTATATAATTTTTAATTGTTATTATATATCCAGCCAGTACATATATATTTATTTGAATAAATAGCATTATAAAGTATTATTTTAAATAATAATAAAAAAATATTATTACATAATATAATGTTTATACCAAATAATTTTTTGAAATTATTTTATAATTTCATGTTGGTAGGAATGCCAACATTAATGTCAAATCCAAGAAATAAGAATGTTTTACATGCACCATTTTTAGTAAATTCTTATTCTACATATATAAATTATCGTTTAGATAATAGACAATATAATAGAATTAAAGAATATTTACAGGAGCATAATAAAAATTTTAATATGATGGATACGGCAATAATAAAGAAAACAGATAAAGAATATTTTTTGAGTATAAATATTTATAATTGTACTAGTCCTGTATTTGATTTTTTAACAAATGAACCGGCAACTAGATGTGAAATAAATACATATGTAGTAGATAAAAATAATATAAAAGGAACAGTAATTATGGATTATGTTTCAAGTATTTTATCTTTAGATCCAGATAATTTATTTAAATGTGCGGGTAATGTAAATTTTAAAAAAGATAATGATAAAGTTATGGGATATGCAAAAAATGAAAATATTGATTTACAATTTGATTATAATACAAAACGAAATGTAGTATCTACACAAAGAGTTAGTTCAAAACTATTAAGATTTACAGATGTTATATTTTATAATTGTGGTATATATGATAAATTATATTATGATTCATCATTGATAGAAAATAATATAATAAATTGTTATGAAAATAATGTTAGATTTCATTTTTTGAATATGGAATTTACAGATATAGATTCAGTATTTTATTTTGAAAAAGATATAAATTTTATAGGTGGTATGTGGGAAAATATATTTAAAAATTAATCAAATTTATTATTAGTTAATAAACGATATAATGTATAAATAGCTAAAGTTAAAGTGAAAATATTTATAACAAAAAATATATAATTAATTACAAAAAATTCTTTTCCAGCAAATAATTTTTCATTTAAATTATTATGTTCTACAATAATATTATAATGAGTTAGATTTAATGTTAAAGAAATTAAAACCAATAAAATAGATACAAAAACTAATCCACCTGAATATAATAGACTTTTACCTCTATAAAATCTGGAATATGCTAAAGCTGCAAAAGATACAGCAGTAGTGAGTGCTACATTACGAATAGTTGTTTGTTGAAACATTAATATATCTTTATTTGTCTCAATTGCTAATTTAGATTTTTGTGAATTATCCATTTATATATATTGTATATTAAAAGTTAAATATACAATATATAATAATATTTAATGGGTTTTATTTCTAATATAGCAATCAGAAAACCTATATTAAGTAATAATGTTAATATGTTAAGTAAAACTAATTCAACTATTTATAATCCAGTTTTAGGTTCAAATTTGGGTATACCATTAAATATTTTGCAATATATATTAACAACAACTTATTATCATGAAAATATAGTAAATAAAGAATTAATAATCTTACAATTTTCAATTGGAATTTTTACATATGGAACAGATAGATTATTAGATGCTTTAAATTATTTAAAAAAAGATAATAAAGAAGTAATTTATACAGAAGAAAAGAGAATTTATTATGATTTTTTGATAAAAAATTTGAATTATAATATTTTTCTAATAATACTAAGTTATATTTATATATTTGATTTACTTAAATTTAATGAAAAAACTTATCCTTTATTAATTGCTTTAACATCAACATTATTTTATAGAGATTTTAAAAAAAGGTTTGGAACATTAAAACCTTTTTATATAGGAACATTTTGGACATTGGGATGTGTTATATTGCCATGTGTATTACATGATAATAATTATGAAATAATCAATCATCCATCAATATATATTCCTAGTGGTTTATTAATGTTTGCTTCAAGTAATATGTTAGATATAAAAGATATAGATGAAGATAAACAAGAAGGAATACAAACATTAGCAGTAAAATTAGGTAGAGATAATAGTGAATTATTAAGTAATAGTTGTACTGCAATTGCAGTAATTATTTATTTAACAAATTTTAATTAATGCGACCTCAATACATTAAATTTCTTTATTTAACAATATGTATAATCCGGCTATAATAGTAAAGATACCAAATATTTTTCTTAATAACTCAGTATCAACTTTAATAGTGAATTTTGAAGAAAAGAAACTCGCGATTGTAAATAGTAAAGCTAGATACATACCTGCTTTTATATCACCAAAGCCTTGTTTGTATAATGAAATTGATGCGAATATTCCAATTGGTGGTAACAACATAATTAAAGAAGTAGCAATTCGAGATTTAAGAGAACTTAATACACCAAAAAAGGTTAATAATGGAACTATTAATATTTCGGCTCCTCATCCAATAAATCCAGCAAATATTCCAGTTATAAGTCCTGTTAATGTTAAACCTAAAAAATAGTTCATTGTATTTATATATAAAACTATAAAATAATTTTATATATAGATGATTAGAGATAGACCATCTCGAAGCCCTAAAAGACAAAATATAAAAAATGATAATTATAGGGCGATTTTAACGGTAATACTTTCTGTTATTGTTACTGTTACATTAGGATATTATTTAAAAAATATATTGTAATATTTAATTTATTATATATATATAAATAGAAGTTTATATATATTATATTATGAAATTTTATAATATATTATTTATATTATTTTCTATTGTAAATTGTGACTTAGAACATGAACATAGTGGATATCATAGTATTGGTGATGGTCATTCTTATGAACATAGTTATAGTATTTCACATAGTGATACTGGGTTTAATATTTTATATGTTGGAAATTCGGTTGTAAAAGATTATCAAATTTTTACTAATTTTGAGAATGAAATAGAAAATAGATTTGTGCTAACTAATGAAAATTATGATTATATAATTAATAATTATGCTAATAATATAGAAGTTCATGATAGTATAGATCATAGATTAGAGTGTTTATATTATTCAAAGGTAGTAAATAATTTAAATTATACAATTTTAAAGTATGAAAATGTTTCATTTCATAGTGCTTTAGTTCATATTAATTCTGATTATAGTTATTGTTTAAAAAGGGATATAAATGAAGATGACTATAATGTTTTATTATATCCGATTTTAGTAGTATGTTTATGTGTTCTGGTTATAGTATTAATAATTGTATCTATTTCTTGTGGTATAATGAGACATCGTGCTATAGCACATGTTCATACATTTACGCGAAGACCAGATACAACAACACGAGAAATAGAAGTTCCTGAATTAGAAAATGGTGAAATTCAAACAATTCAACATGTTCATACTTGATAAATAATTAATTTAATATAATAAATAATTAAATTAATTAATTTTTTAGTCTACATCATCAATATCTACTACTTTAGGTGTTCCGTGTGTTGTTTCATCACTTGAATATGTATTAGGTAAATCACTTTGCATATTTGGCATATTTGGCATATTTGGCATCATTTTTTCTTGAAGTATTTTCATTTTATCTTGTATAAATTTACTTTTAGTTTCATATTCTTCTTTTGAAGCCATTTGATTATTATCTAACCATTGTGTATTTTCAGTTATAATTTCAGTTAATTCATTTTTTAAATTTTCATCAATAACAGAAGAAAGTTTTTCATCATCGAGAGTAGATTTAAATTGATAAACAAGACTTTCAAAATTATTACGAGCATCAATTATTTCTTTTGCTTTTTCGTCATCTTCTTTGAATTCTTCAGCTTCTGCTACCATTTTTTCAATATCTTCTTTGGAAAGTCTTCCTTTATCATTAGTTACTTTAATTTCATCTGATTTTCCTGTTGATTTTTCAAGGGCAGAAACAGTGAGAATACCGTTAGCGTCCATATCATATGAAATTTCAATTTGAGGAACTCCTCTAGGCATTGGAGGAATACCTTGAAGAGTAAATTCTCCTAATTTATTATTATCTTTTGTAAATTGTCTTTCTCCTTCAAATACTTGAATTGTTACTGCTGGTTGATTATCACTATATGTGCTAAATGTTTGTGATTTTTTTGTAGGAATGGTAGAATTACGTTCAATAATTTTAGTCATTACTCCTCCACTTGTTTCAACTCCCAATGATAATGGTGCAACGTCAAGTAAAAGTATATCATCTATTTTTGAATCTTTAACACCGGTTAGTAATGCAGCTTGAACCGCTGCACCATATGCGACTGCTTCATCGGGATTAATAGATTTGTTAAGACTTTTTCCGTTAAAGAAATTTTCAAGTTGATTTTGAATTTTTGGAATACGGGTTGAGCCTCCTACTAATACAACTTCATGAATATTAGATTTACTAATTTTACTATCTTTTATTACTTTTTCAACAGGTTCAAATGTTTTTCTGAATAAATCACCACATAATTCTTCAAATCGTGCTCTTGTTATATTACTTGTATAATCAATACCTTCAAATAAACTGTCAATTTCTATAGTTGCTTGTGTAGATGCTGATAATGTTTTTTTTAGATTTTCACAAGCTGTTCTAAGACGTCTTACTGAACGTTTATTTTCAGATAGATCTTTTTTATGTTTTCTTTTAAAATCTTGACTAAAATGCTGAACCAAACGTGTATCAAAATCTTCTCCACCTAATCTTGTATCTCCAGCGGTTGCTTTAACTTCAAAAACACCATCTTCAATACTAAGAAGTGTTACATCAAATGTTCCTCCTCCCAGATCATAAATAAGAATATTTTTTTCTTCTTCTGTTTTATTATCTAATCCATATGCTATTGCTGCTGCAGTAGGTTCATTAATAATTCTAAGAACATTCAGACCAGCAATAGCTCCAGCATCTTTTGTAGATTGTCTTTGAGAATCATTAAAATAAGCAGGAACAGTAATAACAGCACTATCTACTATTTCACCAAGATATGCTTCAGCAGTTTCTTTCATTTTAATAAGAACCATAGATGAAATTTCTTCAGGCTGAAAATTTTTGATTTCATTTTTATATATTGCTTCAATTATTGGTTTATTATTTTTATCAATTACTTTATATGGAAAATGTTTTATATCATTTTGTGTTGATGGATCATTAAAATTTCTACCAATAAGACGTTTAGCATCAAAAATTGTATTTTCTGGATTTTGTGAAGATTGATTTTTTGCCGCATTACCAATTAATCTTTCTGTATCCGTAAAAGCAACATATGATGGAGTTGTTCGCATTCCTTGATCATTAGCAATTATTTCGCATTGTTGATTTTTCCATACTCCTACGCAGGAATATGTTGTACCTAAATCGATACCAATAGCAACCATTGAATATAATTATTTATTTATTTTTAAATTATGTTAATATATAATTTAAGAAAATAATATTATATATATTATATGTCTCTTTGTGAAAATGACAATCAAAGCAATAGTGAACTTAATAATATTGTAAAATTATTACAAAAAAAAGTTTCTGAATTAGAAAAAAAAATAAATAAATTAGAATCTGAAAGTCAATATAATAGTAATAATTGGAATTATAATCATCAAGTTGTATTAGAAGAAAACATATTTAGAAGTATATTTGAACCTCCTGAACTTTCAAGACAACATGCTTTTAATTTATCTGTTCCTATTTAATATGCTTTTACGTGTGTTGTATTTGTGTCAGTAATAATAGATGCTGTCATATCATTTTCTTTAATAAATGTAATTGATGTATCGTTTAAAACAACTTTACCACTATCCCAACCATAATTATTTTTCATATCTTTAATAATTGCTCGAGTTCCATAATATGGATGCTTTAGAATACCATTAGTAAATCCATGTCCTAACATAATACATTGATAACCATTAATAAATCCTACATGATAATTATCTAGAACCATTGTAATAATTGAATCACATGATTTAATGTAAGGTACTTTAATATTAGCAGGAAATTGCCATTTATTATTATACTTAATAGGATGCCAAGGAGTAATATATAAACCTCCTTCAAAATCTACAAATTCTCTAATTCCATATGTAATTCTGATTTCTAAAATACAAACTACTGATGCAAATTTTTTATTATTATTTTCATCAGCAGATAAAATTGTATCTCCTTTTTGAAGATTTTTTAGAATTTTTGTTGAACCATCTGCCATTGTAATAGTGCAATTTGAATCAAAACATCCACCTCCAGCATTATTATATACTGCCATATTAACTACTGGTGCATTTGCTGTTCCTAATGATCTGTATGGTGAATTATATGAATTAATTAGCGATGGTTCAGGTGGAGGTAGAGAATCGAAAATATCACTTGCTTTATCAACAATTTCTTCAAAAATATCACCTCCAAATGGCATACCACTATCTTTAAAATTTGGTTTTTGCTGAATATTCATAGAACGAGAAACTTGATCAAGATAATATTCACCCCATTTTCTAAAATATGTTTGATCTGCTGCCGCCATATGAATTTGACCGTCATTATTTCCTTCTCCTTTAATATTTTTTAACATTCCGAGAGTTAGAATATCACCAGACTTAAATTGTTCAAGTTGATTTTCAATATTAAATAAAATAGTTAATGTTTCTGAATTTTCTCCCGTATTATTATAATTAATCATTTGTCTAATTGAATTAACTACATCGTAACGATTTTTATGAATAATAACTTTCTGGTTTTCTACATCAATTTTCTTAATAGTTTCTTTGTTAATAAAATATGTTTCACTTTTATAACTTTTTCCACCAATTTTGTATGTATAAAAGTATTCATATTCTTCTTCTGGATTAATATTCATAATAATATTACGAGATTGGGCAATTTGAACTGTACCAATATCAAATACGTATTCATCTTCATTTAAGTTAAATTCATAATCGCCTAACATAAATTCCAATGGAATTTTATTTTGTGATTTTGTTTTAATATGAATTTGTAAATTAAGAGCAACAGTTGTAAGAATTGTAGCAATAAAATTACAGAATACAGTAGCAATCATTCCACCATCTGAAATATGTCCATTGCCGCCATTTGCTGCTTTTGCAATTTCATATAGAAGTCCTTTTCGTAAATTATATCCAAAACCAAATGTATAAATTGGTGCTGTAAAATTCTTTGTTTTACGAAGACGTTTTACTGTTTCGACTTCACCACGAGATGGACTAATATTTGGTGAGCCATCAGTTAGAGCTAAAATATTTCCATTTCTGGTTTTATCTTCACGTTCATCAAGAATAACAATTCCTTTTTCAATACCTCCCCAAAGATTTGTTTGGCCTCGCGGTGTAATATTTTTAATTTTTGCAATAACAGATGTTTTATTAATTTCAGTCATTAAAGTTAGAGGAACAATAACTTCAATTAAGTTATCAAAAGCAATAATGCTTACTCTTGAATTGTTATCTAATGTTTTTACAATAGTGCAAGCTGCGTGATTTACAATATCTTGAACTGACCATCCATTTTCAATTGTTTCACCATTTTCATCTTGTGCTGTTGCTGGTGATTGCATAGAACCTGAACGATCAATTACAATAATAATATCTTGAGATAAATGGTTACAAGTCATGCTATTTTTATCAATATCGAAACTTAGCATTATATACTCATCATTCGAACTTTTATTGACTAAACATTTAAGAACTATATTATCATTAGAAATTTTTTTTTTATTAGAAATTGAAACTGATCCAAATTCTCCATTATGAAATTTATCACAAAGAAATCGAATTGATGCATTTACTTGTAGATCACCTATATTCATTGTTCGACGATCGTGAGGTGAAGTTCCTTTTTCAGTTAGCCATCTTGAAATTGCATCTTTTTCATATGTTTGTCCATCACTACCAGTTACCGGTTCACGCATAGGTTCTTGGGTAATTGGACAAGTAATGCTTTCGATAATAGATGAGATTGTATTAATGTTTTCCATTTTGTATACTTAATATAGAGTTTTTTTTATTTTTTATCTTTTCAATTTTTTAAAAATTGAAAATATATATTTTTTTATTTATTTTTACAATACTATACATATGCTGTCTAAATTAGAAAATGAAAATGTTAATCAAATATATGAAAAAATAGCACAACATTTTGATCTTACAAGAGTCAATAAATGGGATTGGGTAGTAGATTTTTTAGATAAATTTAAACAACATCAATTGATTTTAGATTTAGGTTGTGGTAATGGACGAAATATGGAACATAATAATCTTAAATTTATAGGAATTGATAATTGTGATAAATTTGTAAATATTTGTAAAGAAAAAGGTTTAAATGTTTTAAATTCAAATATTACAGATGTTAATTTATCTAATAAAATTGCTGATGGATTAATTTGTATTGCTGTATTTCATCATTTATCAACATACGAACATAGAATACAAGCATTAAGAGAAATAAAAAGATTAGTAAAACCTGGAGGAAAAATATTATTATCTGTTTGGTCAATAAATCAACCTTTAAAAACAAGAAGAAAATTTAATGATTATGGAAATAATATTGTTATTTGGAATTCTTATGGAAAAATATTTGAACGTTATTATTATATATTTAAGATAGATGAAATAAAAAATTTATTTAGATTAGTTGGATTATCGTTGATAAGTCATAAATATAGTTGTGGAAATGAAGTCTTTACCTTAGTTCGTCTATAAAAAATTATTTAATATTTTATTTACAAAAAATTGATAAATATATAATAAAAATAGTAATAATAATAGAAATAGAAAAATATGAATAATAAATTATTTATTACTAATTTAAAAAATAAATTATTTATTACTAATTTAAAAAATAAACTTAAAATTACTAGATTGGAGCGTGAAAATTGTATTATTAAAAGAAATAATTTAATTCTACTAAGTTTATTTATAATTAGTCTAATTATAAATAAACATGGTGAAAAAGAATTAGTTAAAGCGATTTTATATTATAATAATGATATTTTATACTATTATTATGCATTTATAAATTTAATTTATTTTTCAATATATTATTTTATTAACTTTATTATACATATTAAGATATTAATCATAAAATATTATATTGAAATATGGTATTGTATATTTGCATATGTTTTAAAAAAATATATGCGTATTAATAATAATAGCATAATAATTTTTATTATTATAGTATTTTTATCTACTACTAACTCTTTATATTATTTTCATTAAAATTTAAATTAATACTGCCTTAAAAAAAACATTTAATAATAAAAATATTTTTTTATTGCGTATTATTATAAAAAAATGGGTGGACAAGCCAACGAACTTGGTGCAGGCGAACAAGAAGCGCTTGCCGCGGCCAGATTAGGAGATTTAAGAAAAAAAGTTAATGCTGACTCGTGGTCAATTACTATGGAAAAATTAATTTCAGATTGGGGTGAAAAAGCGGCTGGTTTAAGATTTATGCATGCTCACTCGGGGGGTAAATGGAAAAAATTTGCCAATGATTTAGCAATTTCTGGTATATTAGTCACAAGTGTTGCCTCAACACTATCATTAGTAGCAACTAGTATTGATGATCCAGAAGTTAAAAATGGAATATTATTTGGAGTTGGTGGTGTAGGATTAGTTTCGACATTAATTCAATCATTTAAAAAATTCTATAATGCTGAAGAAAAAGCTGCTGATCATGCGTCTGTATCAAAACAATTTGGTTCATTTTATAGATATGTTACATTACAAATGAATATGTCTAGAGAAGATCGTGATCCATCTGATGTTTTAACTGCTTATGCTTTAAAAGAGTATGAAAGATTACAACAAGAATCTCCACCATTATCAGGTGATTCAATTAAAGAATTTAAAAAAAAATTTTTAAATGGAGAACAAGCTGTTCCTGATGTTGCCGAAGATAAATTTGTTATTCATGTAACAAGACCTGCTGATGAAGAATTAAAAAATGTAGTTAAAGTAAATCAAGTATCTGTTTCTGGACCAACAAGAGATGTTGAAGTAGGTGACGATTCTTTATAAATTAGTAGATTAGTTAAATTCATTATCTTTTAATAATCTACTATTATTGATTTTTACTTCTAATGTAAAAGTGAAATCTTCATTTATATTACTATTTACTATATTTCCATAATAATCTATTATTTTTATATTAAAATTTAGAAGATTTATAACTCCATCATATTCTCTCGTGTGATCATTTCTATTATCAGTTACAGAAAAAGTTTCATTTATATAATAGTTATTTTCTTTTGTACCAAGTGTTCCATTAATTTTTGCTAAAATTTTTTGAGTTGACATATTATTATTTAAAAATAATTTATGTGTTTCAACAATGTTAGACTGAAATTCATCTAAGCAAAAAAATAGTTCGCTATTTCCTTTATTATAAAATGTGTATGATGAATTTATTTTAGAATTTAATAATCTATTATTACACAGGTCATTTATAGATGTATAATAAGTTTTGGATTTATTAAAATCAAATCCTAATATACTTGCTAATGAATAATATTTTGTGTAATTTGTTTTAAAGTCGAGAGAGAAATATACAAATGATGCATCTGTTGTTGATTCATGCGAAATATAATTATTTGATAGTTCAAATAAAATTTTATTTGAATTTTCATTTATTGAAAAATGAATATTTTTCAAAAAACTTATATCAGTTGATGAATTGTCAAAATAATTGTTGTTTAAATATGTTTCTAATAATTTTGAATTATCATAATATCCATCTTCTATAACTATTGATTGAGAGAAATCACAATATGTTGAATTATTATTATTAACAAATTTTTTTATAATAAAAGTATTATTTGATTTTGAACTACTTATTAGATAAGGTTTTTTTATATTTATTGATGCTAATTTTATTCTACTTATATTATTGATTGGTGATGATAATAAAAAATTACTGTTAGTAGAAGGAACTAATGTTTCAAGTAAAGAATTATTTCTTGCACGAAATAATGTATTAAAATGTAAATAATTATAAGTATTATAATTTTCAATATGAGTTGTATCTTTTTTTATTAAATCTAAAATATTATAACTTGTATTTATTGTATCTTGCGTATCATTATCATTATCATTATCATTATCATTATCATTATTATCTGTATTTTCTATATTTTCTATATTTTCCATATTTTCTATATTTTCCATATTTTCTATATTTTCCATATTTTCCATAGTTTCTATATAATTTCCAAATTCAGGCAATATATTTTCATTAGGATTTACATTTAAAGAATCTAATAATCTATTTTGTATATTATTAATAAATTCTTTTATTTCTTCATCATTAATACTATTATTACTATAAAAAAAATTTATTTTTTCTATAACATCTTCTTTTGTAAAATTTTCAGGTAATTCTAAAAGATTTATTAATTCTTCACTTGAATAATCATCCAAATTTGTATTTATATTATCATTCATAATTATAATATAAATACATTTAATTATTATATCTTAATTTAATATATTCATTTAAAATTTTGAAATAGTTAAATACTTTGTTATTTTTTATATGTATTGGTATTTTTTGAATTCCTTGTCCTCGTTTACAATGATAAGCCGATTTAAATAATAATTCTTGTAAATTACTTAATATTAGTTTTTCATAATCTTTAAATTCATTCTTATCAATTCTAAAATTAGATTTGTATGTATATCTATTATAGTTTTTATCGCTATAAATTCTACATTTATCTTTTATATATAATTTATTTTTGATTATTCCTATTCCTTCTATTTTATTTGTAGAATTATTCATTTCTAAAATAATTAAATATTCATTAGGTAAAATATTTTCTGTTATTTTAACAGGAGTAGAATATACACATTTTAAATTATATTTTTCTCTAAAATTTTTATTTTCATTAAATGTATGATTATTAAATCTTGTAACACAAATTTGCATTATAAAATTGATAAAAAATTTTAATAAATTTTTTTCAATTTTTTATAAAATATATTATATTAATAATTATTCACTATTTGATTTAAGATAATATACACCTAATTCTAAATTTGTTTTATTTTCTATTTCTTTTTTTATAATATTTATTTTTTTATCTTCATCAAAATCATCCAAAATTTTATCATTTATTGAGTATATAAATTTATATTTTATAATACTATCATAAATTTCTTTTGTTTCTTTAGTTATATTTTTATCATCTTTTATGTAATTAATAATAATATATCCTTCAGAGTTACAAATATTTAAATTTAAAGAATTATTTATAATTGGAAAATCTACTACTAATAAATTTTCATTTTGAATAAAATTTATTTCATTTGCTATTTTTATAATATTATCTTCTTTATTTTGAAATAAATCTAATATTATGTTTTCAATACCTAATTTTGGATAATCAACAGGATATTTATTATGCATTTCATTTCGAACATGTAATTTTAATTCTTTAAAAGTATTATTGTAAAGATTAGATATAACATCGAGAACTTCATTTTTTTTTATACATAAAATTTTTTTATTATTTATATAATTTTTGTATTCATTTTGTAAATATTTAAAAATTATTTCTCTAATATCATTTATATATTCACTCATCGTATTTAATATATTTATTTAAATTTTATATATTAAAATTTAAATTATTATAAATATAATATGTTTATATATTTTTATAAAGTTACAAAGTATTTTATATTTTTTTGTATTTTTTTTAATGTATGTATTATAAATATTATAAATTATAAACTTACAAATAGGTTAAATGATAAGTTATTAATGTATTTATATTATAGTGTTGATTTGAATGGATGTATTTTAATTAAATTATTTCAATGGATTACTACTAATTTAGAAATGCTTGGTTATAAAGAAAATGATAATGTATATAAATTATTTTCATTATTTTATGAAAATTGTTATATTCATGATTTAAGTTATACAAAAAAAATATTTGTGGAAGAAATTAATACTGATTTTGACTCAACTATTATATTAGATAATTCATTTAAAATTAAATCTGGTTCTATAGCCCAAGTTTATAAAGCATCTCTTCATAATAATATAGATATTGCTATTAAAGTTGTACATCCTGATATTTATTATCAATTAATATTTCCAATTTTTTTCATAAAATTATATAAGTTTCTTGTAAAAAAAATTTCATTTTTAAATAGTTATGATACTGTTTTTATATTTGATTCTTTTTTTGAAAATATTGTTGCACAAACTAATATGTTAAATGAATATAATAATATGATGTATTTTTATAATGAATATATTAATAATCCATATATTATAATACCTAAACCATTATTAGCGTCAAATAATATTTTAATTATGCAATATATAGATGGTTATAAATTAGATGAAATTACTAGTTCAATATTTGAAAAATCTAAAATATGTTGTTTATTTAATCTATTTTTAAAAGATGCTTATTATTTTAAAGATTATTATCATTCAGATTTACATGATTCTAATTGGAAAGTAATTAAATATAATGATGAATATTATCAATTAATAATTTACGATTTTGGTTATATTTCAAGTAATAAAATTAAGAATGAAGCTAAAAATATTACATATGCTAATGATATTTGTGATACTTCTATGTTATGTGGAGAAGTATATAATAAATTATTAAATTGTAAATTTACAAAAGAAGAATTTATAAGTAAATTTTTTAATTATCTTCATGATAGTAATATTATTTATAGAGAACCTTTTTGTGATGATCTTATAAGAGTTATATATAAATTTTTAGTAATTAATAATATTTATTTAGAATCAGATATGTTTGAATTATTTATTTCTATGATGTTATTTAAAAAATATGTAACAAAATATCTTCAATTAAAAAAAATTGGTGTTTCTACTAGTAATAATCTTATATCTTCTTATTTAAATTCTATACAAATGTGTAATAAATATAATATTTTTCCAGAACTATCTGATTATTATAATAAAATATATATAGATAATCCAGAAATAAAAAATTCTTATGTATATAGTGATGACTATTTAAATCATTTAAATAGTCCTGAAAATTCTATTGATATTTAGATTAATCCTGTTCCCTTACACCTTTCACAAGTTATATAATGTTCAAACCCCAAATCTATACACATTTTTATCTTTCCTCTTCCATAACATTTCATACAAATATTGCCTGGACTTTCAGCAATACATATTTTTTGTTTATTTAATATAATTTTTGAAATTATATTTTCAATTGGCGGTTGAATTTTTATTTCATATTGATTATAATTTATTTCTCTTGCAAGACAACTAAGTAATCTAATATGCTTTCTTAGCATTTTATAGTATAATAGTATGTTATTTTTAATATCAATTTTTTATAAAAAATTGATATCAATTTTTAATTATATGTCTATATTAATTAATATGAATAATAATGATGAAGATAATACTAATTGCACTATATATGATGACTTCTTATATTGTATAGATTTGAGTATAGAAACAGGAGATGTTAGTTATGTAAAAGAAGCAATTATTAAATATAAAGGAATTTTAAATCAATATTATATTGATTGGGCTAATAGAATTATAATTGAATTAACAACAGAGTCAATTGAAGAAATGACATTAGTTAAATAAAAAATTCATAGTTTTTAAAATTATTTTCGATAAATTTTTTTTCTTTTTCCGAGATATTAAAGAAATTACTTATTAAATTATCACGTATCTCTCTTGATGTATCTTTTAATTTTGGAAAATTTGATATTTTTGTTATATCAGGTATAAAATTAAATGCGTATCTTTCAAGATATCTCATTCTATAATTACATGTAGAAAATATAAATAATGCGAATTTGGTAGAGAGAAAGTATTGTATTTGTTTTAATTCTTCTAATGAATAATCTTCTATAACATAATTATCTCTCGTTGATATACCGAACTCTCCTTCTTGATCTAAATATGACATGCCATACATTTTGTGTGGTAATACTAATTTTGGTTTGTTATTTGCAGATGTTAATTTTACATTTGAATAATTAAAAATTATTATGGGAATTAAATTATTCAAATTACAAGTTTTTATATTAGTATATTTGAATTTCTCTCCGCTTATATCTGAAAATATTATTCTTTTTGGGCAAGTATTAGTTTTATAAAATTTGAGAGAACCAGATAATTCTATATATTTATTTATTTTTTTTAATATATTTATTCCATTTATAGGAATAGGATTATCTTTTTTTAATGAATAATTTATATATTCTCTCTCAATTTTATCAAATAATTTTATATTTTTTATATTATTATCATCATTTTTATTTTCAATTAAGAAAAAACATGTTGGTGTTTGTGCTTGATACTTAAATGCTTTTGTGCTTTCAGATGTAGATAAACTTTTTAATTTATGAATATTTAAATTTGTTAAAGTATTATAAAGATTTGCTTTATCTGGTTTTAACCAGAGAGAAGGTATTATTAAATTTAGAAATCCACCTTCATATAATAATTCTAAACTTTTATTTACAAATTCTACATAAACTGATTTTCCATCATCTGTTTTTTTTAATTCTGAATTTGTTGGAGTTTTTATTGAACCGTGTAAATTATATGGAGGATTTCCAATTATAAAATCAAATTTATCATATTCGTATTGATTTAATGAGAGAAAGCATTTATTTATAATATTTGCTTCATTTGTAAATAATTCTTTTAAATAATCAATATGTGGTGGATAAATTTCAATCATAAATAACATATTTTTTATAATATGTTGTTTGCATAGTTCACTATTTTCGAATTGGTTTGAGAGATGTTTAATTAATCTATTATATAAATTGAGTGAAAAAGCACCTTTACCTGCGCCAATATCTAACCAAGTTAAATCTTTCATTTTGAAATATTTTTCAGGTATTAAATCTAAAATTTCATCTACTAAATTATCAGGTGTATAAACAATACCATAATTATTTATGTCAGATTTATTTAATGAGTCACTATTCATTAAATATTATTTAGGATTTAAATTTTTTATTAATACGAGGGGGGGGGGAGACCGCCCTTAATCGCGGTAGCTTCGCTTATATAAATATTACCGAAATTCTATTAAAAAATTAAGATAAATAATCTCGTGAGGTCGCACGACTTCGTTAAAGCGAACGAAGGACGCTCATATAATAAGCCTTTAGGCAACCTCCCCGCTAAAAATAATAAATTTAAATAATTGTGAGAGAATTATAACTTCGTTAATAA
>CEVX01015283.1_pt1 | contig 20305 bp, 4 predicted proteins | sample 356561 | NCBI WGS metagenome assembly CEVX01 (sample SAMEA2623886, study PRJEB7988) | marine metagenome | biome: marine biome (ENVO:00000447); feature: surface water layer (ENVO:00002042); material: "saline water (ENVO:00002010), including plankton (ENVO:xxxxxxxx)" | depth 5 m | reverse complement strand
TTAATTAATTTTTAATTAATATTTTTATTAAATTATATTATAATAAACAATGCCTCCTAACGCATATTCATCTACACAAGGCAGAGTTAAATCTAATGTAAGCAATTATGTTAATGGTTTAATAGGTATTGATAATACTGGTATCGCAATTTCTGCTCCCCAGCAAATACCAGATAGCACATTAGTTTTAAGCGATTTAATATATGAAATATTGTTGAAAAACAGAGATGCTATTTTACATGATGTAAATGTAACAGGAAATTTAAATACTGAATGTTTAAGTATTAACAATGAATTGTCTATTGGTGATACAAGTGGTTCTGATTTTAAAATTTTACAATTTATTACAAAAGATATTTATGAACCCAATAGACCCGATCAAGTTATTTCTGATTTATCTTATGTAATTATTAATGATATATCACTTTCATTTAGAGCAAAAAATCCCAATGGTAATTTTCAAATAAGTACTATATTTAATTATTTGACATCTACTTATTATAATACATTTCTTAAAATCGGTTTATTTTATAAGATTACTTTTACTGATTTAGGAAGTGATTCGAGTGAAAACTTATTAGGTGAATATATAGTTGGAAGTGAAAATGCTAATTTTACAAGTGGAATATTTAGTAAAATGATGTTTCTTGATATTTCTCACTCTGCTAATGATACTATACATTTTTATTTAAAAGGAAAAATTGAAACAGACTTATGTGGTAATGATTTTAGTTATAGTGATCTCGAAAATACACTAAAACCTAAAATAATTCATTCCTTATCTGGTAATTTAATTACTGCTACCGAATACAGTCTTTATATATAATTTTTTCTCTATTATATATTATAAAAATAATTTATAATATATAATGAGTTATTCAATTAATAGTTCTAATCCTATTGAGTTTTTAAATCCTAACAGAATATGGAAAATTGGTCATAAAGGTCATTTGAGAGAATTAGACGTTAGTGGTATCGTTAATATTAGTGGAAATATGCATTTTACAAATAGAATTACAGGTTATCATTTAGATTTATCAGGTGATGTTTCTTTTAATCAAAACTTACATGTATCTGGTAATACTCGATTTCAACGAGCGCCTTATCAAGAAATTGATAGTGATCTAAGTTATAATTATTATGGGGGAACATTTGGACTTGCTAAACATTCATTACCTAAACAAAACGATAAAACTAGTAAAAATTTAATTAGTAATACTAATTATGATTATATTTTTTTACATGCCGCAAATACTACTGATATAGTAAATTCAGATGAATTACAAAGACTAATGGTTATAGGAAGTAATGGTTATTATGCAAGTAGTAGCAACGGAGTTTATTGGGATTTTTCAGGTAATACATCAAGTAATCAATTAAATCAAATTATTTGGGCTTATGAACAAAGTAAATTTGTTATTGTAGGTGATAATGGATATGTTGCTATATCATCTGATTCTTCTAATATTGATATTAGTTCAACTATTATTTCTGTTAATACTCTAAATTCTATAGCTTGGTCTCCTCAATTAGGAATTTATCTTGTAGTTGGTAGAAGCAATACAACATCCGCTTTTACTGCCACAAGTACTGATGCAATTACTTGGTCTAATAATACTACATTTGATGATGTTGAAGAATTAACATCTGTTATTTGGGTTCCAGAATTAAAAAGATTTATTGGTGTAGGTTCTTACACTCCTAATGGTGGTATTGATTATTATGGATTTTATATCTCTACACAAGATGGAATAAATTGGGATATTAGTGGTCATATAGCTTCTATTAATGATTGTCCTTTTAATTCAGTTGCTTGGTCTCCTGAACTTGCACGTATTACTGCTGTTGGAGATGGAGGATTTTATGCTACTGCAAGAGCAGAAAATGATAGTCTAATTTGGGATTATAGTGGAAATATTCCTACTATTGAATTATATTACAAAATTATATGGATACCACATTTACAAAGATTTGTTGCTGTTGGAAAAAATGGTATAATAGGAAATATTATATCTAGTTTAGATGGAATTATTTGGGATTTATCTGCTGATGTTCCAAGAGTATCTAGAAGTATTGCTTGGGCAGAAAATTTAGGTAAATTATATATCCCAGATACTAATGGAAGAATATATAATACTAATCCTAAATATGTTTTTCAAACTACATATAATCTTTTTCAAGATGCTATATTACAAGAATTAGAGGTTAATGGTGATGCCAGTTTTAATAAAAATGTTGATATAGAACAACATCTTACTGTCCGTGGAGATGTATCTTTTAATAAAAATTTAGATATTTCAGGTAAATTATTTGCAAGAACATTTGAAGCAATCGATGTATCATTTAGAAATTTAGATATATCAGACCAATTATTAGTACATGGTGATGTTTCTTTTATGAACACACTAATTGTTCATGGTGATGCTTCTTATCAATCAAGTCTTACTATTCAATATCGTTTAAATACAGGAAATACTGATATAAGCGGTTCATTAGATGTTAGTGGAAGAACTACTCTAGATGGAACTGATAATATTAGTTTACTTGTTATGCATGATGCTTGTTTTAATCAAAATATAATTATAGGTGGTGATGGAACAAGTGGTTTTATTTATGGACCCCCCGATCTATTTTTAGATCCTGTTTTACCTGGTTTTCCTGATAATTCCGGCAGAGTTATTATTAGAGGTGATTTAGTTACTCTTGGAACTAGAACTATTGTAAATAGTTCTGTTGTTGAAATTAGTGATAATATTATTACCATGAATGCTAATCAAGCAATTATTAGATATGGTGGATTTGAAGTTAGAGATAAAAATCAACATTTAAGACCTATTAGATTTGATAATGATTTAGATAGATGGGATATTAGTGATGATTTATTTTTTCATAATAATGTAGAATTTAATGAAGATGTTTCTTTTAATGGTAAAGTAGATATTTCAGAACAATTAAGAGTTTTTAATGATGCTAGTTTTAATAGAGATGTTGATATAGAACAAAATCTTATTGTCCATGGAGATGTATCTTTTAACAAAAATTTAGATATTTCAGGTAGATTAACAACAAATACCTCTACTGTAACAGGTGATGTTTCTTTTAATAAAAGTTTAGATGTATCAGACCAATTATTAGTATATGGTGATGTTTCTTTTATGAAGACACTAATTGTTCATGGTGATGCTTCTTACCAATCAAGTGTTACTATTTCAAATACTTTGTCAGTTAATAATAATGTAGAAATTTCAAATAATTTATATGTTAATGGTGATGTTTCATTTCAAAGAAATTTAGATGTATCACATACTTTAACTTCTGCTAAATTAATTATTTTAGATGATGTAAGTTTTCATGGTAAAGTAGATATATCAGAAAATCTTTATGTTAACAATGATGTTTCATTTCAAAGAAATTTGGATATATCATATACTTTAACTTCTACAAAATTAATTATTTTAGGAGATTCTAGTTTTAATAATAGTGTTGATATATGTAATCAATTAATAGTTCATGGTGATATTAGTTTTAATGCTAATATAGACATTTGTGATCGTTTAATAGTTCATGGTGATATTTCTTTTAATAAAAATTTAGATGTATCTAATCATTTAAGAGTTCATAATGATGTATCATTAAATAAAAATGTAGATATATCAAACCAATTATATGTATATGGTGATGTTTCATTTCAAAAAAATTTAGACGTATCATATAGTTTAACTTCAAAAAAACTAATTGTTTTTGAAGACACGAGTTTAAATGGATATGTTGATATATCAAATAATTTATATGTTAATGGTGATGTTTCATTTCAAAGAAATTTAGATGTATCACATACTTTAACTTCAACCAAACTAATTGTTTTAGTAGACTCAAGTTTTAATAATAGCGTAGATATATCTAACCAATTAATAGTTCATGGAGATGTATGTTTAAATTCAAATATAGATATTTGTGATCATCTAATAGTTCGCGGTGATGTATCATTAAATAATACATTAGATGTATCCGGAATAACTACTCTTTCAGACCATTTATTAACAGATTCTTCCTATGTTAAAGTTCCTGTTTCTTATAGTACTTTTGCAGTAGTAAAAGGTAATGATTTATCAAGTAATATAACACAAGTTTTTGGAACATGGCATAATTTAACAAATGATGGTTATAGTGTTACAATTAATCCTTTAACACAATATAGTTATATAAAATTAGAATTTAAAGTAAATTATATTTGTTCAAATGAAACAGATCAAACAATCTCTTTTAGAATAAAAAATAATCATGATGAAATTATATTTTCTGATTTAAGTATTGGTACATTAATGGGTGTTACAAATAGAGGAGTATATAATGGAGTATATATAGATTCTTCTGGTTATAATTCTCCTGTTACATATCATTTAGAATATCTAATTGCTGATGATGCAACTAATAACATTGATGTAAGTTCGGGCGTTTTAGGATATAATCATGGTAATTCAAATATAGTAATAGCCCAAGAATTATATGTACCAATTGAAAAAATATAAATTATTAAAAATTTACTAAAAATTTTATATTAAATAATATATTCTTTTATTTAATATAGTAATGTCGTCTATTACAAATCAAATAGTTGCTAATTTAAAAAAAACATCAACAAATTTTAATACTTTTTCATTTACCAATAGTGAAAATGTTGTATGTATTGATACCAGTTTTAATAGAATAGGTATCAATCGTAAAAATCCAGTTTATTCAATAGATATTTCAGGTGATACTAGTTTAAATGCAGTAAGATGTTATGATTTACATATTAATAATATAGCAAAAATTGGTGAAGTTTCTTCTAATAGAGTAGATACACTTTTTTTTACTTCAAATTTATTAGATGTATCTTATCTTACTTATAATACTATTGTAGGAAAAAATACAGATATAAGTTATTTAGTAGCATATGATATAAGTACTTTAAAATTATTTGTTCCAGATTTGTCTACAAATATTTTTGATGTTTCTGATAATATAAATACAAATACATTAAATGTAAAAAGTGAATTAATAGCTGAAGTAATTAGAGCACAATCGATTATTTTTCCTGTTGCAGATCTTTCATATTTAGAAATTGATACCTCTGGAGATATAGTTTATTTATCAAATATCGAATTATCAAGTAATTTTATATCAAGTCATGAATTATCTTTAAATAGATTATTTGTACAAGATAAACTTATTTGTTTAAATGAAACCAGTTTTAATAATATACGTATAGATGGTAATTCATCTTTAAATAATTTAAATGTTGATAATTTAGCTACATTTACTGAAGTCAGTAGTAATAAAATAGAATTTAATGAATTGTCAGGTAATACTATTAATGCCAATACTTTAACATCTAATGGAACAACTATTATAAATAATGGTGTTTTTGGAGATATAACATCTCCTACTAATGCTGTATTCCAAAATTTAGTAGCAAATACATTAGATATTTGTAATATTAATATTACAAATTATCTTGATAATTCTGGTTTAACCGATTTATCAGAAAGTGTTCTTATTTTACCTAACTTTGAAAATCAAACAACAGTAGAATCAGAATTAAAACCTGGAACTTTTGCTTTTGATAGTACTTTTAATATATTAAAAGTATATAATACTGTTCCACAACCACAATGGAATAATATTTTATTCAATATTAATTATGCTACATTAACTTTAAGAAGAGATATATCCGGCAATGATATTTCCTATGATATTCATAGAAAACATTTCTTTATTGAACAGTCTAATAATTTATTTATTGATAAAGTTAATCATCCCAATACTAAATACATTCCTTTAGTAGCTGATATTAGTTTTGGTAATAAATTAGATATATCTAATAATAGTAAAACCATTGAAATTAAAAATAGGCTTCAAGATGAGCTATTTGAAATTCATGCTACAGTAGGAATTAAATATTTAAATGCTGATCCAGGAGATGTTGAACCAAATGTATATACATTTGGATTATATCCACACATGAATACATTTAATGCAACAAAGGATAGTATGGATAATTCTTTCGTACATTTAAATAATACTATTTTAGTATTTGATAATTCTTATAATTATTCTAATACATCAATTAGTTATATTGGGCCATTAGCAAATACATTTAAAAGCCATAATCTTTCTGAACGTTTTGGATTTAATTTTTACATCACTGCTGAAAAAGATATAAACTATATAGTTATTGATAACTTTAATGCTACTATTAAACAATTACAAAATTATTAATAATATTTATTTAATATTTTAAATATATTAAATAAATTAAATAAATTATCTGCTATTCAAAATTATTCTTGCTAATCTCATTCTACTAGATGCACTCGAACCTAAATTATGATTATGTTGTATTGGTTTATAATATACAGGACAAGGACAATCACCAAATAGATATGGATTATATGGTTCTTCATAATTATCTACAAGCGTTGGATCACTTGTAATTATTATATCTCTTTTAATTGTTGTTGTAATTCCTACACCTTTATTACTTGTTGCTGTATATGTTATTACATTTTCATAAACACCTACAATATCTGTATTTGTTAGTGTATTTTCTACTGTTATAGTTAACCCAGACCCACCATCAGCAGAGTCTGTTGCAGTCAAACCTTCTAATAACATTTCATCAGTAATTATTGTTCCTTGTAATACTGTAAATGCCCAATTAAATCCTCCTAATGATTCGAAAAATTCCTTTATAGTAATTCCATTTATAAAAAATTCAGGATATTCGAATCCTCTTTCTACATTAACTGTTCTTGTTATAGTATTTCTATTATTGGCATTATCTATTATTGTATAGAAAATATTTATAGACGCATCATCACCTATAAAATTAGTACTTTCATTATAAAGATTTCTTACATCTATTTCTATTGTTGAATATACATTATTTATTACTGTTTGTGATTCATAATAATTAAATGAAATATCATTATAAACTATATTTGTTAAATTAGAAGATATATCGTAGTTTTGATTTATTTCAATAAATGAAATATCTTTTATTAATACTTCTATTAAGCTATTTATATTACCATTAGTAATTGTAGATATAGCCTGAGATAATGATAAATCTGTATTATTAAATATAAGCGTCGGAGGAATATAATCTGGTATAGCCAAATCTAATACAACAGTATCAACATACTTATCTGGAAATAAATAACTATTATATTTAATATCTAATCTAACTTCAATATTATTTGATTGAAAACTATTTACTAATATTTTACTACCGCTCATAAAATAATTAATATCATCATATATTTTCTCTTTATTTATGAAATCATAATTTCTGGATGTAGCTGTCAAAAAGTAATTATAATTATTTAATATATAATTAATACTATTACTCAAATCTAATAAATTTACTCCGACTTGATTATATGTAAATATAAATCCTGGATCATAACTATTATAACATAAATCATCTGTACCTATATGATTATTTGTAGGTATATATAAATTAGAATATACAACTTGATGTTTTAATACTTGATCTATACTTACATAATTATTTAATAAATTTATGGTAAATTCATTTATACTCATTATATCATGTAAGTCAATAAAACTATAATCTATAATATTTACTGCTGAAAATAATGATTCATTTAAGTGTCTAACATTAAACTCATGTATTATATTATCGTAATCTTCTCTTATGATATAAAAATCTCTTAACAATCTATATAAAATATCAAAATCACTATAATCTTCTACAACAGAATATCTAGCTGCTTTTATTAAATCTTCAATTATATCACGATTATAAAAATTATATAAATTATTATATATAAAATTATCTATATTTACATTTATTGAACTTGCATCTGTTAACATTTGATCTATATTAGTAAAATTTGTTATACTATCATAAGTGTTATTAGTTAAGTCTATTAAATATGAATTATGATTAAATCTAAAAATTTCTTCTAATTTATAATACTTGTTTTTTAATTGGTTTAAATTATAAAAATTATTTGAAAATAGTTTGTTCAATGAATTATTTGCTAAAGTTAATTGATAATTAGTTGATATAACATCAATATTATTATATAAAGTAGTTAAATTTTGTATGTTTAAATTTGTTATAAATTCATAATCCGATAAATGTAAATTTTGTAATGAATTATTATAAATAATTTCATTATTAATTATTTGATATATATAATCTAACTTAAAATTTAATATTATTAGAAAATTTTGTAAATAATTTAAGATTTCTATTTTACTTTTATCATAAATTATATTTTGATTAGCTTTCACATCAAAAATATTGAAAAAATTTATATAACTAATATCTTTTATTGTGTATGATAAGTTACTCTCATTATATACATTCCAAGGCACTTCTAAATTTGAATTATCATAAATATATCTATCAAAATAATCATTTAAATCTATTAAATAACTATGACTATGAAATTGTTGGTTAGTATAAGAGTCTACATTATATTCTACACCATTTACTGACATGGGTCTTATATCAAATTGATTTAAATATATATCTGTATTTGGTAATTCATTATCAAAAAAGTATGCTATAAATGATTTATAATTTGATTGATTTTGTCGAATTATGTTATTTTTTCTATTAGAATTTTCATATATATTTATATTACTACTATCTACAAAACATCCATATACATCGTTAGATGATAATTCCAATAAATATTTCTTATTATTTGAAAAATCTGTAAATGTTTTTTTTAATGTCAAACTTGGTTCATTTACCTTAAAATTATTTGCTAATTCTTCATAATTATGGAAAATTAATTGATCTTCTTCATTTATATACATATTATGATTAATATTTTGTAAAGTAAGTCCTATATATTGATTATAATCATGACTTATCATCGAACTATCTCTCAATGATAAAAATACTTTTTCTTTTAATTCATTGTTAACATAATCAAATCCATTATTGTTTATTTCATCTCTATATATATTATATAAAATTCCACTACTATCTTCTGAATCTAATAAATATTCATTTAATTCTATTAAACTATTTGATAATAAAATACTTTGTTCCTCTGTTTTTATAATAGTTTCTAATTGTCCACATATATCACTCCATATATTTACTACAAATTCATCAAATAACAAATTACTCATATCAATTCTATAATTTACATTTGTTATATTACTGTTTGTATTTATATAATTTTTACTAGATTCATATAATGAAAATTGCTCATCATATAAAATATCTAATAAATCTTTATTAATATTAAGATTTGATAAATCTATATAAGTTTGCAAATTAAATGTTATAAAATTATCTAAAATATGACTAAATATTATTTTCTTCGAACTTAAATATTTATTTAAATAATAATCTAAAACACTATTATTATCTATTATTGATACATTATTTACATATTTTAACTCATTTATTATACTTATGAAATTATCTGTTATTAATCTACAATTATTTAATAATCTATTTTTTCTAAAAAAATGACTATAATTATTTAATTCTCCGTTTGAATAAAATAAATCTAATATATTAGTTTCATAATTTAATTCATTTGCTTCACGTAAGTTAATTATTCTTGAATATCCTTCAATATATTTTCCAGCTGTTGAAAAAATATCTATAGAGTTTGTTATTCCCGTCCAATTTATACCATTTATAGAAACTGCTATTCCATGAGTTGGACCTACTCCAGTTGCTAACCATCTAGTACCACTCCATACAATTGAATTACATTCTGTAAATATATTGCTTCCACTTGAATACCATGTTAGTCCATCATAAGAATAAATAATCGCAGAAAAAATAGAACTATTTATTGTACCTACCCCGCCTATAATTACCATATTATCATTTGCATCTATATCTCTACCTTCGCTTATTCTATCAGTTCCTAATCCATTCCAATTTATACCATCATTTGAATAAGCAATAGAATTTGATATTCCACTACCTGTTGCTATCCATCTATTTTGACTATTAAAGTATACAGAACTATTTCCTTTAATTGAAAAAAGTTGCTTAGTATTTCCACCACTCGCTACATCTATTCCAGGTGACCAATTTATACCATCGCTTGAATAACCTAATGTATTATTTGTATCTTCTCCTGAAGCAATTAGATGTAAATCATTATATTTTGAAATATGATTAACTTCAATATTAAATAACGAGTTTCCTAAACCCAACCAATTTAAACCATTATCTATTGAATAAGCTAAAGTATTTGTAGAACCTTTTCCACCAACTATCCAATAAGAATTTGAACTATCATATACTACTGCCTTTGCATAATCAGAAAAAATAGAGTTTGAACCTATTGAAGAAAACCAATCTATTCCATTATCTGAATAAAGTATTATATCATTTGAACCTTGTCCTACTACTAAAAATCTTGATAAACCATTATATGCTACTCCTAATCCAACTGTCATATTATATATATTACCTAATCCAACCCATGATGTTCCTTCATTATTTGAATAAGCAATTACATTATTACCTGATCCAACTGCAACCACTAAGTTTTCATTTAAAGTATTTATATCTAAATTTTTTAATATATTTTCAGAAGTATCTATAGTATAATCATATTGAAAAATTAATGATTGATAATTATTAACACTAACATCAAACAAATAATGATTACTTAAATCATGTTTTAAATTTACATTTGAAATATCACTATGTACATTTATTGTATCATAACTTGGAACATATGAAACTACTCCACTTGCTACTGGATCATAATTAGGTGACCTTTGATATTTTTTAAATATTATCAAATTTTTACTTTTATTTACCAAAACATTATGATTTATAATTTGCTGTGTAATACAATTATAATGTACATTACTTATACAACTTCCATTACCATTTATTCCTGATAAATCAAATTTTTGACATAAATATATTCTATTTAATAATGTTTCTTCACTATTAAAACTTTGTAAAGCTAATGAATTATCTACGCTTAAAACATTATCATTTACATATATATTTCCACTTGAAATTACTAAATTATTTCTTGTTTCTATTTTACCTCCCATATTTGGAAAATATTCCGAATAATAATATAATGGTGATGGTGTTGTAACAGATAATGTTAATTCTGTATATCCTCCAGATAATCCAGGTAAACCATATTCTGTTATTCCTTTTGTAAATTCTATTCCTCCATTATGAGAACCATCTTCTGTTAGAGAAAATTTTATTCTATTATAAAAATTTTTCTCTGTATCTTGGACGAATTTATATTTTCCCATTGCTAAATGCAAATTTGCTCTTGATAGATCTGTTATATAATGTTGCTTCTCATCTTGAAATTCTGGATATAATTCTCCTGATAATGTAAAAAACTGATATGAATTATCTATATCATTATATCCTGAAACATCTACTCTAAAAGCATCTCTTGGTAATGGTTTACTTAATAACTGATCAATTAATATTTGAAAACATTCTTCTGTATATAAAAATATATCTTCAATTATTGTTCTACTTGAATTACTATCTAAATATTCTATATTTGCTCTATTAAAATTACCATTAACACTTAAATCTATTCTTCCCCAATGATAATCGTTATTTTCATGAGATATTACATTTTCTCCGCATATATCTATTAAATTACTAATATCAAGAGTATTATTATTTATATAATCATATCCAAATACTCTTATAGCATCTGAAGGATCGGGTATATTAATTATGTATTTATCATTATATAAACCCCATTTATAATGTTCTGAACTTGGATTTCTAATTAATTCATTTAAACTATTTATAGTAAATGGTAAACATTTTAAATCCACAACATGAACTTCTCGTTCTGCTTTTGTTAATGATTCATAACTAAATAATTCAAATTTAACCGTTTGAACTCCTAAAACAGCAGAATTTATATATTGTGTAATTATAATACGTTTGTTTGTTATCTCTCCCAAATTATAATCATACACTCTACCCAAAATATCTACATAACCTGTATGTTGTTTATGATAATATTTTAAATATACATTATTATTATCGTCCGTTGTATGATTTAAATTTATAAATGGTTCTTTAGATTTTATTGTTATTGCTCTTGATATATCTGAAAAATTACCATTATGATCGAATACTCTATAATTTTGTTCATAAGTTCCTATATTAAATAATAAATAACCTGTTGAAATATCAAAAATAGGTGTTTCTATTACTGCCACATTAATCATTCCTTTCGAACTAGCATTATCTTCTAAAGTTACTTTCTTTAGTCCTCCATCTAATGCTCTAAATATCCAAGTACTTACACCAATTATTTCTGAACAATAAATATAATAATTTTTTGAAGTTGTTTCTGTCCAAGTTCTTACTGATGAACTATGATTCCCCATTCCATAATATGTACTCCATGTTCCATTTGATGGTTTATAAAATTGTCTCAATCCATTTCCTCTATGTCTAAATTCATGTATTGTACCATCTATATACTCAAATTTTATAAATGCATAACCAGCCAAATTAATATCTGCATGACCTATACTAACTTCTATCGTACTATCTAATAAATTAGGGTTAATATTTATAATTTCAGTTTCATTATTAATAGCTGTAAAACTTTTTGGTAAAATATCATAACCTGCTGTAGATAATATTTTTCTATAAGTTATAAATAATGATAAACTTATATCTATTTCTGGTGGTATTGTTTCATTACTTAATGATATACAACTTCCATCCATTATATCAGTAATATTTATACCGGGAATTGAAAATATAGGATTACCATGTGTATCATGTGTAAATAAAAATGGATTTTCTAAATTATTATTTTGTAAAAAATTTGGATTTGTTTGTAATGTATCGTATGAACCTTTTGATATTTGTGGTAATAATATATTTGAAATATCACTATAATCACCTGATAAAATATAAGATAAATCTGGTGGTGTAGTATCAACTATATTAAAATATATTGTTTCTGTTAATGATTCCAAATTTTCATCATTAAAACTTTGAAATATAATTCTATATTCACCTAATATCTTTCCAACTATATTATTTACTACTGTATTATTGTAATCTGGTATTGGTTCATTAATATAACTTGAATGCATACTAAAATCCAATAAATCAAAATGTTCTATTTTTTTTACTTCATATGTAATTGTTTTATTTATAGAATCATATTTTATATCTGAAAAATCAAATATAGATGATAAATTTTCTGTATTACTATTTATTAAATTATAAAAATTATTATTAAAATATCCATTCAAATCTAAATTATTTCCCGAAATAGAAATTTTTGGTGTCAAAATAAAATCTGTTGTATGATTTATAATAATTTTTTGGCTTTTTTCATTTAAATTATTAAATCTATCATATGCTTTATATATTATTTCATATATTATCATTGAATTACTTGTATCTACTGAATTCAATACTAATTGTGTTGAAGAAAATGTATATGTTTCTATATTTATATCTTTAAAAAATATATTTGGTATGTTAGATATATCTCTCAATGTTCCCGAATTACTTAAATCTATTTCTATTCTTGATAAATCTGTACCTATATCATTAAAAAATGCTGTTGGCATTATTAACTCTTCAAACTGATTTATTGTAATTATATCATTTGATAATGTAATTAATGGAGGTTGTGTATCTATTACTAATATATATCTATTAAAAATTGTTCTTGTCTCATTTTTATCAAAAGCATCATAGGAAATTGTATATAATCCTATTTCTGGTTTATTTACATTAAATGAATTATCATAATTAACACTAAAATCTGTATATAAATATGAAAAGTCAGAATAATTATTTACATAAAAATATTTATCATATTCACTATGAGAATTTAAACCCATAATAAAAGATGCATCATTAAAAAATGTTCCTGCTTCATGAAGTATATTTATTGAATCTAATTCGTTTGAATATGGTATTAAATTAAAACTTGGTCCTGGATTAGTAATTACTACTTCAATTTTTAATTCATCTGAACTTAAATCATAAGGCAATTGTTTAGATATTGAATAAAAACCCATATCATAATGAACTGATGAAATATCTCCACTTACAGTATAAATTAAACCTTCTGGATCATAATTATAATGTCCACTTATTGTTGTAATACCTGAAGGTGCTATAAAACTTATATCAAAAGTTAAATCTGCATCAAGAACTCGTGAATGAGTTAAACTAAAATCTTGTAAAATATTATAATTGTTATCTCCAAAATCTATATAAATTTTATTATTATAATTAAATCGTTGAATAAAATTAACACTTGGCTCAATTAAATTTACTATATCAACTATTCTATTTATACTTGTAGTATTAAATTGATTATCTGATATGTCATATATTATTACTAATGATGTATCTACTTTTGAAAATAAATTTAATAATATAATATTATCACGAATATCTGTTATATTTTTTATATTTTCTTTTTTAAAATTATTACCCGATATTGATATAATATAATTATTATTAACTACTTCATAATTATCTACTAAACTAAAATCAAATATTATTGAACTTAATTCTGTTAATAATAAATCATAATTTTTTGTATAATTTAATGCTTGATAAGATAAATCTTTATAATTACTTGAAAATTGTACATAGCTTAAATCTGTTTCAAATTGAGGATTATAAGAAAAATCTATAGATGGAAAAGATATATCTACTATATCTACTATTCTTGAATAGTTAAATGAATTATCATAAGGATCTATTATTTTATAATTAAATATCATAGGATTTACTTTATTTAATCCAATTGATACTCTATTAAAACGGTTATCATTATTCAAATAACCGGTATTAGTATTTCCATCATTTATAAGATTAACATTTCTTAAACTATTTTCATTAAAAGATATATCACCACTTCCACGTATACTTAAAGTTATTATTGTAGATAAATCTACAGGATAATTTGGCGGATAGTTATCACTTATTTCAAATGTATTTATTATATAACTTAAATCATCAAAACTAGAAAAAATACTTAAACTAAAATCTATATTAAAACTATTATCAGGATGATAATCATTTATTACATATTTTGTATCTTTTAATGTTACAAATCCTGCATCATTTGAACCATCTATATAATCTAAAGACCTTAAATCTGGAAATGCAAAAAATGGATTTAAAATATCTACAATACTTATTTGTCTCTTTATTTCAGCAAATTGAGAGACTCCAAATTTATTTACATGAAATATTGATTCATATATACCAACGGTACTTATATCTAATCCTACTATAGAATAAGATATGTCATAACCCGTTGGATTATTAGTTGTGTTATTACTATAAGGTGTTGAAAAAATTCCTGTCGGAACATAATCAACATTACTAGTTGAACTAAACATAGTTATACCTGGTTCTGTATATGGTGTATGAACTGTAACTATTTCTCTTCTATTACCTTTTAATTTTAAAAGAGGAATATCAAAAAAATTTATATTTAAACTAACATCACCAATTTTATTACCCATAATATCAAATCCTGTATATTTTATATCAGCAACTGCATCTGCATTTTTGTTTGTTGCTTCAATTGAAAAACTATAAGTGTTTGGAACTACACTATTATTTACTGTGAATACTTCTGTAATATTATTTACTGGATAAACTTGAAAATTTAAACTACCATCATATATAGAATTATGTGATAATTCTAATAATGGCATAGTAGTATTTTCTAAATAAAAATCACCTTGATTAAAAAAAGATATATCAGAATATATATTAAAACTAAACTCTCTTGGAAAATGATATTCGTATAATAGCGGATTTGGCGGTGGATTTATTACATTTTCATTTATAAAATTAAAACAAAAATCTGATGTATCATTAATTACATTTATTAAAATATTTCTTGAAAAATCTTCTGCTTTATAACTTATAAAATCTATTATATCACTAATGTCATTATAAATATAATCTTCATAACTTAAACCTTTAACTGATATTTCTAATTCATAATTACCAATATATCTAGTATCAATGTGATTTGGACTAAAAAAAAATATATCTTCAAAACTACCATCAATAATTAAATTATTATCTGAATTTACCGTATCAATTATATTTAAGTTAAATTCTTCATTGTTTATTGTTAGATATGTATTTAATCTATAATTTATATTATTTATTATATCATTATATGCTTGACTTATATCAATTAAAGCTAATTGATTATTTACATTATTTATTTTCAGTTCTCCTGCCGCTGAATCTATAAATAATGAACTTATAGTTTGCTGTGGATCTAAAATATAATTTTCAATTGAATTATTTAAATCTGTATCATTTATATGAAATAAATTGGATTGTGATGTTAATTCACTTGAGTTATAATTCGCTGCTGTTATTTTTTCATTTAAATTATTTTTAAAATTTATTGTATTTATATTTGAAATTTTTATACCTAATTCATTTACGTCTGTATTTGAATCTGTTAAATAATTAAAATCAAAATTTTTTGATAAATAATAATTTCTTGAAAAACCTGTTGAATCACTGTATATTCGCAAAGGTCTATCTGATATATTTATATTATCATAAGTTAATACCTTTTTACTATTAGAATACAAGTAATTAAATATTAAATTTTCATATATACTACCTGTTTGATAATATCCTCCGCTTACTGTTATTTCATATGGTAAATTTATTTTATTAGAACTATTATCATAAACAAATACATCTAAAATATTATTAAAATTAAAAGATGGATCTATAGTTCCATTTTTATTTGTTGATACATCTATTCTATTTATATATTGATTTGAATTAAAAAATACTTTATCAAAAAATTCTTCGGTTCCTGATATTTCTATATATGGTCCTCTTCTTATCTCTACTAATCTATTTAATTGTATTTCTAAATCTTCATAATCTTTTAATGTATAAGTAATTAAAAAAAATGATAAATCAAAATTTATTGAATGTTTATTTGATAAAATAGAACCGTCTGGTAATGTAATTTCACGTGGAATATTTGATGTTACTAAATTTGATAAATTATGGTTATATCTGTCAACTACTTGATATGGTATTGCCGGTTCAACGTAATCTTGATATAAATTTAATGAATAAATATTATTTTGATTATTGGAAAAATCATTAATTGCAAATGGTTCATCGTGTTGATTAAACAATAAAAATGATAAATCTCGGTAAGTTATATTATTTACAAAATCTGGTCGTTCACAAAATGTTGTATAAACTAAATTTGAAGGTAACTCATAATGTGTATTTTCTTGGAAATTTATTACATGTAATTTTATAATATGATTATTAGTTAGAGTATTAGAATCGTTATTTACAATTATTTTAACTGTATTATAATAAAAATTATAAATATTTACTGTTTCTCCTAAGTTAATAATTCGAGAATCTGTTTTCTGAATAATTCCTGTAGTATTTTGTTCATCTACATAAATAGCATTGCTTATATCATTATTTTTTAATGTTATTGGAAAATTAGAATCTATATTTAAAATAGTATATGAACCGTCATATACACCATAATCTAAATCATATAAAAAATCTCCTGATACATCTCTTCTTCCATGATTACCTAAATTAAATTCATAAAAAGACATATCAGCTACAACATTATGGCTTTTTTTTGCTTCTGAAACTATATTTAAACATTCTTGATTATTAGCATACAAAATATTTATAAAATCATTTTCATCTTGTGTTACATATCTACACGTGTTATCATATTTAAATATATTTATATTACTTATATCACTTATACCATTAAAAGGGTATGATTTTGCTGATATATAAGAATTATCGAAAAGATGTTCATAACTAGGATCTACTGATATACTTATATCACCATAATAATATGATATATTACTTACATCCACTAAAATATTTAATAATCCACTAACATCATTTTGTGAATAATCTGTATAAAATATTCTATTTGTTGTATTATTTGTATCTTTGGGAATTAAAATATTAAAACTATCATCTATTTTTGTTAAACTTAAATCGTCATTATAATTACCTGTTAAAGCATCACCACTTAAAGAAAAAGGATGATTTGTAGAAAAATCATCAATTGCTATGAATTTATAACTCATATTTCTCATAAAATAAAAATTATCTCCGCTATTAGTTAAAGCAGTATCTATTGTGCTTCCTGAAATATTTAATAAATTAAAACTTTCATCATAAAATCTAAAATAATCACTATTAATAAAACTTAAATCGCTTCCTTTAGAAACATAGATTTTTATAGGTTCTTCATAAGATGGACCATAAGTTATACAACTAGTTATATCTACTATTTCTGATACTCCCGAAGCGTCATAAAAACCCATTGGATTATTTTTTGGTATATTTTGTATTGAATATATTATTGTTCCACTTGTTTCAAATAAACCATATGCTTTTCCATTACTTCCTAGTATACTAGTTTCATTATTAAAAACATAGACATCACATATATCGGGATGACTATAATTAGATATATCAATTGTATTATTCAAATTAAAACATAAATTACTCATTATTAATAATATAGTTTATTAAAAATATGTAATTTATAAATAAAAATTTTAAATTTTTACTAAAATTGATATAAAAAATAGATATAAAATCATACTCGTAATATAATTATATGGGAACAAAAAATCAAGAACTTGCAAAAAAATATCAAAAAAAATCTGATAAACAGCATATATTAGATAATCCTGATACATATATTGGTTCCGTTGAAAATATTAATAATAATAGTTATATTTTTGATAATATAACTAAAAAAATTATTGAAAAATCTATTAACTATATTCCTGGATTATATAAACTTTTTGATGAAGGTATTGTAAATTGTAGAGACCATAGCATTAGAATGCAACAATTAATTATAAATAATCCTGATGAAAAAAATTATCCAGTTACAAATATTAATATTACTATTGAAGACGATGGTATTATTACATTATATAATGATGGAAATGGTATTGATGTGTCTATCCACCCAGAATATAAAGTATGGATTCCTGAATTAATTTTCGGACATCTTAGAACTTCTACTAACTATGATAAAAGTGAAAAGAAAATTGTTGGTGGAAAAAATGGATTTGGTTTTAAATTAGTTTTAATTTGGTCTACTTGGGGTAAAATTGAAACTGTAGACCATAAAACAGGTCAAAAATACGTCCAAGAATTTCATAATAATTTAGATATTATTGATAAACCTAAAATTACTAAATGTAAAAATAAACCTTATACTTGTGTTAGTTTTAAACCTGATTTTAATAAACTTAAAATTTTAGGCTTTGATGAAGATTTTAAGTCTCTTATGTTAAGGAGAATTTATGATATAGCAGCCGTTACAGATAAATCAATTAAAGTTAAATTTAATTCTCAACAACTTGAAATTAAAAGTTTCTTAAATTATATTGATTTGTATATTGGTAATAAAAGTGAAACTGAAAGAATTTATGAACAAGCTAATGAAAGATGGGAATATGCTGTATGTATTGCTCCCAATCAAGAATTTACTCAAATCAGTTTTGTTAATGGAATTTTTACTTCTAAAGGAGGTAGACATGTTGATTATATTACTAATCAAATTATTCGAAAAATTACTACATTTATTAAAAATAAAAAACATATTGATGTAAAACCTGCTTCTATTAAAGAACAGTTAATGATTTTTGTTAATTGTACTATTGAAAATCCCGCATTTGATAGTCAAACTAAAGATTATCTTAATACTGCTGTTAGTAACTTTGGGTCATTATGTGAAGTTTCTGATAAATTTATTGAAAAATTAGCAAAAATGGGTGTTATGTCTACTGCTTGTAGTATTACAGAAGTTAAAGAAAATAAAGCAGCTAAGAAAACTGATGGAACTAAAGTTAAAAATATTCGTAATATTCCTAAATTAGTTGATGCTAATTTTGCTGGAACTGCTAAATCTTCTCAATGTGTTATTATTTTATGTGAAGGAGATTCAGCTAAATCTGGAATTATTTCTGGTCTTTCCAGAGAAGATAGAAATACTATTGGAGTTTATCCTATGAAAGGTAAAATGTTTAATATTCGAGGAGAAAGTGTATCTAAAATTTCCGATAATAAAGAAATTACTGAAATTAAACAAATTTTAGGATTAGAACATGGCAAAATATATACTTCGGATGATATTAAAACTAAACTTAGATATGGAAAAATATTATTTATGACCGATCAAGATTTAGATGGTAGTCATATCAAAGGTCTTGGTATTAATATGAT
>CEVX01035959.1_pt1 | contig 20341 bp, 3 predicted proteins | sample 356561 | NCBI WGS metagenome assembly CEVX01 (sample SAMEA2623886, study PRJEB7988) | marine metagenome | biome: marine biome (ENVO:00000447); feature: surface water layer (ENVO:00002042); material: "saline water (ENVO:00002010), including plankton (ENVO:xxxxxxxx)" | depth 5 m | reverse complement strand
AAATGACTTTATGTAATACATTTCAAATGTAAATATATTACACTCTTTTATCCGGTTTGCCGGAATCGAACCAGCGACATTTCGATATTTGTTTAAACCGCTACAGTCGAATGCTCTACCAACTGAGCTAAAACCGGACAAATATTACTATTTAATAATCTTTATATTAATTAATCACGAATTTAATAAATGATAGTATGTATGGTATATGAATATAATATGTGTGATTTTTATATAATAATTCTATATAATTAAATGGATAATCAAGAAGAAAGTCAACAAGAATTCTCTCAAGAACCTCAACAAGAAAATGAAGGAGGAGTAATGGATTCTTTAAATTCTATGAAGGATTCTATGACAGAAAATTTAAACGAAGATGCTGTAGAACAAGAATCTGCATCAGCACCTGATGGATTTATGGAATCAAATGGATTTATTTCAAAAATGGGATTTATATTAATTGTTGTTATTGTATTTATGATATTGATGAATTTAGGAATTTATTTAATAGGATTTTTTACTTCTCCTTCAAATAATGTATATTTGTTAAATGGTCAATTACCAGGAAATAAAGATAAGATAATTAAGCAAAATCCAAATGATAAATCATCAAAAATGGTGAAACGATCAAATAATGAAGATGAAGGAATCGAATTTACTTGGTCGACCTGGTTATTGTATAATGTTATTGATGGTGATACTTCTTCAACATATAGACCTGTATTTATTAAAGGTGATGGTAAAAAACATGGTGAATATTCATCTGTAAATCATGGTCCTGGTGTATATTTTGGACCCGGAGAAGATGTGAATTCAAACACTTTATATATTTTAATGGATACTGTAGCAAACCCTGCAACACGTACAAGAACTAATACAGAAATTATAAAAATAGATAATTTACCTATTTCAAAATATTTCCATTTAGCAATTCGTTGTAAAAATAAATATATTGATGTGTATGTTAATGGTTCTATTGTTTTTAGGAATAATCTAGTAGATGTTCCTAAACAAAATTTCTATGATGTACATATTTCACAAAATGGAGGGTTTAGTGGATATATATCAAATTTACAGTATTTTGAAAAAGCTTTAACTATTACAGAATTAAACAAGATTGTAAATGCTGGACCTAATTTAAATAATGCTGATAAAGAAACTGGAAAATATGGTTCTACATATTTATCTAATTTATGGTACAATTCTTTCATTAATTAAAAATAAAAAAACATAAATGATTATACTTTATAATTGTATTTATATAGTATATAAATGAGTAGTATTAATACAAAACCTATTGGAGTTGCACAAGGTGAACTTATTGATGAAGGTATTATTTTAAATAGAAGTAAACAAATTAAACAAATATACCTAAATAATGAAAATAATTCTAAAACAGTTTTATATCGTTCAAAAGAACCATTAAATACAGATGATTTTGATATAAAATATTCTAAATCAGAAAACGATAATGTTATTGATATTGAGTTAAAAAATACAGAAAATCAAAATGTTGTAGGTAATATTAAAATCCCTAAAACTCTACATGTTTCTGTAGGAAAAGATTATCAAAATAAAATGTTATGGTCCGAAGATGGAAAAATCTGGAATGGTTCTACCAGTATGTTTACATCAAATGCATATTCTGTGGCAACTAATGGAACTTTATGGATTGCTTGTGGCGAAGGTACTAATAATACTCTTGCATATTCTTATGATGGATATACTTGGGAAGGTATGGGTAAATCAGTATTTACACAAGAAGCTGTTGGTATTGGTTTTTATAATAATATATGGGTTGCTGTTGGAAAATCAACAAATTCAATTGCTTATTCATTAAATGGATTCGAATGGACGGGTCTTGGAATGAGATTTAGTAATGCTGGATTATGTTTAAAACATAATGGTTCACGTTGGCTTGCTGGAGGAGACTCTATTGGAAATACTTTTGCATATTCAGATGACGGTATTAATTGGACTACTGTAGATTGTAGTCTTAATGTTGTAAGAGATATTGCTTATAGTGATTCAATTATAATTGCTGTAGGAGATAGAACAAATACATCTTGGCAATTAGTTAGTAATACTATGACTAATTGGAACGGTAGTTTTGAAGACGATGATCTGTCATCTTACATAACATCTAGTTCAGGATTTAAAAAATTAGGTGACGATGGACCTGCTACTTTAACTGGATGGACATTTACTACTGGTACTCATGCGACATATGGACCTACTTTGTTTAGAGGAAATACATATAATTCATCAGATCCACCATTACATGGACAACAAATTATTGGACTTAGATATTCACAAGAATTATCAAAAACAATTAGTAATTTGATTATGGGAAAAGTATATAAATTATCTTGGGAAAGACATATAAGACAAGATGATCAACCTGAATATTGTATTTTATTAGATTCAAATCAAACACCAATATTTAGTGAAATTCCTAGTACACCTATTGGAGCTTCTACTTCAGCTGAAAGATTGAAAGAAGTTTCATTTGTAGCTACTTCAACAAGTCATACAATTACATTTAAGCACTTGGCTGGTGGCGATAAAACTGTTTATATTGATAATGTTGAATTGTATAGAGATTTAGATACAATTTCAAACATTTCATATTCTCAAGACAACGGTGTTACATGGACAAGTACTTTGATTGATAATTTGAAAAATATTAATGGAATTGGTAACAGTACAAATACATGGGTTGCTGTTGGAGAACCGAATACATTAACTCCTAATGCAATTGATGTAAGTGGTTTAACTGGTTGGTTTGATGGATCATCTTTAGATACCGATGCTGGAGTTTGGAATGATCGATCCGGAAATAATAATAATGAAACACTTGTTAGACCAGATTTATGGGCTAAAGAATCACATACAAGTGGATTAAATTCTGCAAATGCTAAATTTGATTATGCAGCTGGAATAAAAGTAGATGATTCAAATTATGCTAGTGTAACATTTAATAATTCATATACTCGAGGTGAACATACAATATTTCACGTCTTTAAATATCCTAATGTTCCTTTAGATAACAATAATACTGGTTATAGTATTGCTTATACAGATGAAAATGGTAGTATGGGTCATTCAGATGGGTATGCATGTGCATATAGAGAATCACTTGGATGGATAGCCAGTTACGACGATAATACTACTGCATTTTTTGTAGAAGGTAATGGTTATGGAAAACCAAATACATATGTAAATAATTGGAACATTACAACACATTATATTTCAGATGATGAACTATTATTTAGAGCAGTTTTAATGGATAAAACTGTAACTACGAATGTATCAAACAAATCGTTCAATCAAAAATATCCAGAAGGATATATATTTAATGGACAATGGAATAAAGGTGATATGAATATTGGAGCCGTTTTAATATACAATCGTAAATTGACTTCAAGTGAAATTACTAGTGTAGAGAATTATTTAAAAGGATTTTACATCGATGGTACCATTTCACCTGGTGATTTTTTTGCTTCAGCACCAATGATATACAGTCAAGATGTTTTAGGTATTTCTAATTGGACTGATATATCTAATTCACTTTTATCATCTGTTGGAAATAAAGTCATTTGGAATGGACAAAAATTCATAATTGCAGGAGAAGGAAATACAAATACAGTACTTATTTCAGATGATGGAATTAATTGGACTGGAAAAGGAAAAGCGGTATTGTCTTCTGGAGCGAATCAAATTAGTTATGATGGAACTAAATTAGTAACTGGTGGATCTATCGATTCCAGCGGAAATACTATGTTTTATTCTTTAGATGATGGTGTAAATTGGTATCCTTTAAATAGTACAACATGTATTTTTTCAACTCAAGCAAATGATGTAGCATATAATGGAACAAATTGGTTAGTTGTAGGAGAAGGAGTTACAAATACTATGGCAATATCCAAAGATGGAAAAAAATGGAAAGGATTGGGAAAACATACATTTTCTCTAAGAGGTAATAGTGTTTATTTTGATGAAAAAACAAAAAAATGGGTAGCTCTTGGTGAAGGAACAAATAGTATTGCTTATTCATACAATTCTTATTTATGGACTGGTTTAGGTACTTCTATCTTTTCTGTAGCAGGTAAAAAAGCAGCATCCAACGGAAATATATGGGTTGCTGTAGGAGAAGGAACTAATACTATTGCTTATTCATATGATGGTATTGAATGGACCGGTTTAGGTACTTCTATATTCTCTGTAAGAGGTAATGATGTTGTATGGAGTGGTCTAACATGGAATGTTGTAGGAGAAGGTACGAATACAATTGCTTATTCTTATGATGGAATTAATTGGGAAACAAATGTTACAAACGATTCTTTGGTTAATAAAGTAAATACAATTGAATATTTTAATAATGTATGGGTTGCTGGTGGAGATGGTGTAAATGGAACACAACCGTCTTCTGCAATTAATCCTGAAGGTACATGGAATACAATAGGAACTGTTTTACAATCTGAACGTATTGGTGATCAATTAGGTAATTCATTATCTTTATCTGGTAATGGCTCTGTTTTAGCTGTTGCCTCAAATTATAATGATCCACCAATTGGAGGTGTAGAAACTGGAATTATGAAAAGTATAAATCCTCTTATAGGAACAGGAACCAGTGGATATTCTGGTGATGGTGGATTAGCAACAGAAGCACAAATAAATGTATGGATAAGAGCTTTTGGATTTTTTGATAATTGTTTATATTTTGGTGATTTAGACAATAATCGTGTTAGAAAAGTTGACTTATCGACCAATATTATAACTACTGTTGCGGGTATTGGATCAAATTCATATTCCGGAGATGGAGGATTAGCTATTAATGCTGCTATTGGAAGACCTGAAGGTTTTGGTATAGACAAATTTGGAAATATGTTCATCGCATCAAACGGTGGTGGAGGAAGTTATAAAATGAGAAAAGTTGATGTTAATACAGGAATTATTGATTTATATTGTGGAGATGGTACTGCAGGTAATTCTGGTGATGGAGGACTTCCAATTAACGCAAGAATTGGATTTACTTATCAAATTGATTTTGACAGTCAAAATAATATGTATTTTCCTTCTTATAATCATAATCATGTTAGAAGAATTGATTATCAAACACAAATTGTATCTACCATTATGACTGGAGTAAGTATTGTAGTTGATCTTGCAATTGATTTAAGTGATAATGTTTATGCTGCGGGTATGACAGCTCAGAAAATTTATAAATGGGATAAAGATACTGGAGTACAAAGTGTAGTTGCTGGTTCAGGAGGTCAAACAACTACTCAAGGTTTACAAGATCCTTCTATTGGTGATGGTGGAGATGCATTAAGTGCTAAATTTAGATACCCTTGTGGTGTTGCAGTTGATACTAACGGTGATATTTATATTTCAGATGCAAACAATTGTAGAATACGTAAAGTAGACAAAGCTACAAATATAATTTCTACTGTTGTTGGTGATGGATTTGGAGCAACAGACAGTGGTGGTACAAATGGTGAAATATCTGGTAATGGCGGAGATCCAGCCAACGCACGAGTTAAAAATCCACAAAATTTAGCATTTGATAATAACGGATTATTATATATTGCAGATTCTGCAACAGTAAGAACAGTATATTTAACTGAAACAAATATTACAAATGCTGGTCATGTTAGAGTATTTAACAATTCATCTGGTTCATGGAATCAAATAGGAAACGATATTGATGGTATTGTAGAAAATGATTATACTGGAACATGTGTAGCTTTATCGGATGATGGTACTACAGTTGCAGTTAGTGCTATTGGACATAGTGGAACAGGATTAACAGATAATGGTTGTGTAAGAGTGTATGAAAACCAATCGAATAATTGGGTAAAAATTGGATCAGATATTGAAGGAAGTAGTACAAACGATAATTTTGGAACATCTGTTGCTATTTCTCAAGATGGTTCTATTGTTGTGATTGGTGCAACTAATTACCAAAGTGGAAATGAAGGATATGCTAAAGTATATAAAAATAATAGTGGAACTTGGACACAAATAGGTGATACTATTGTTGGTTCAGGTGCATCTGATAGATTAGGTAATTCTGTTTCTATATCTTTGGATGGTTCAATAATTGCCATAGGTATAAAAAACAGTACAACTGCAAATGGAACAGAATCAGGAGAAGTAAAAATATACCAAGATGTATCTGGAACATGGACACAATTAGGAAATAGTATATTGGGAGATGATTCTAATTATAATTTTGGGTATTCAGTTTCATTATCTGGAAATGGACAATTAATTTCAGTTGGAGCATATAATGCGGATTACATGGATACAAATTCTGGACAAGTAACAGTTTATCAATATATATCTGGAACAAATACTTGGGACAAACTTGGTAATGATATTTATGGATATGAATCAAATGAACAATTTGGAAGTGCAGTTATGATATCAAAAGATGGTTCAACAATTGTTTCTGGTTCTTGGAATAGTGATATCGGTGGAACAGATACTGGATATGTAAAAGTTTTCAAATTTCTTGATGGTTATTGGAAACAAATTGGACGTAAAATTATAGGAGAAAATTCCAACGACAAACTTGGATTTGCTGTATCAATCAACACAGATGGATCTATTATTGCTGTAGGATCCATCGGGTTTAATAACAATAGTGGTAATGCTTCTACATATCAAATACAAAATGCATTTAGTGGAGGAGATGTTGGTATAGGTCATACATTAGCTTATTCGCGAAATGGAATTGATTGGACTGGATTAAATGCAGAGATATTTTCTATTCAAACAAACAGAGTTTATCATAATGGATTGTTTTGGATTGCTTGTGGAGAAGGTTCAAATACATTGGCATATTCAACTAATGGAACAACATGGAATATACTTAAAGATAATGTATTTTCTGATAGTGCTATGAGTGTTATATCAAACAAAAATACTGCTAACTTGGATTTAAATAGTAAAATATTGGCATTTGGTCAAGGAGATAATACTATTGCAAAATCAAATAATGGTATTAATTGGACAGGTGCTGGTGCAAGTGTATTTACACAATATGCTAAAAATGGATTTTGGAATGGTTCATTATGGGTTGTTGTAGGTAAAGGAACAAATACACTTGCAACATCTACAGACGGTGAAACTTGGAATGGCTTAGGTACTTTTGTTTTTTCACTTCACGGAAATGATGTTGTTTATGGTGGAAATATATGGGTTGCTGTTGGAAATGGAATAAATAAATTCGCATATTCATCAGATGGAATTACTTGGACAAAAAATTCAAATACAATCTTTTTATCAGAAGGAAATAAAGTAGCTTATAATGGTTCATTATGGGTTGCTGTAGGAAAAGGTGGAAATACAATAGCAACATCAACAGATGGAATTAATTGGACAGGACGCGGAAAAACAATTTTCACGGCTGAAGGAAACGGTATAGTTTGGACTGGATTTAAATGGATTGCAACTGGTAGTGGAACAAATACTATTGCATATTCAACTGATGGTATTAATTGGACTGGTATTGGTAATACAATATTTTCTTTGAAAGGAAATGGGTTATCTTATAATAGTGAATTAATTGTAGCAACTGGACAAGGTTCAAACACAATTGCTTGTTCTATTGATGGAATTAATTGGATACCACTTGGTGTTGATACTTTTAGTCAAGAAGGTAAAAATATTGATTGGAATGGTACATATTGGATAGCATCTGGAATAGGTACTTCAAATACTTTAGCATATTCAACTAATGGATTTAGTTGGACAGGAATTGGAAAAACAATATTTACTACTCAAGGTAATGGTATTAGTTCAAATAATCCGCTCATATATAATTCAATTTCAAAACAAATACACGAAAAACAAATTGAATTTTCAACTGGTTCAACATTTGAAGGGGATGTATCAATCAAGATAGAAAAATAAATTCATAATAAATGTATTTATAAAATAATATATATAATTTCTTTTAATTTTATATATTATGTCCAATATTACAAATGAATTTGTATTTGGAAAAAATCCATCTTTAACTAATTCACGATTTTTAATTAATCAAAAAAATAGAGAAGATAATGTAACATTCGACTCAAGTAAAAATACTATGGATATTTTGTATGATAAAAAATATATAATAAAATCAAATAATATTTCAATAATTCAAACTGGAGAACATCAAAATAAAAAACAAATATCATTTGGATATACTACTTCTGATTATACACATGTTAATCCATCTACAAGTGCTAATATAATTATTATTGGTGGTGTTTCTTCTGGTAAATACGATGGTCTTTCATATTCATATGATGGTGTAAATTTCTATGGAGTTTTAAGTGAAAATACACCAAGTAATACTGTTTATGATATTATAAATGCTTCTGGTATTTGGGTTTATATGAGTACTAATCCACACAGTATTGTTTATTCATATGATGGTATTACTTGGACTGGAGCTGATAATATTTATAGTAATAATGGTGAAAGTATAACTTATGGTAAAGGATTATTTTTATCCGGTGGATATGGTAGTGTAAATACTATGGCATATTCATATGATGGTATTAATTGGACTGGATTAGGAAAAAGTAGTACAAATGGTATTCATACTGATCGATGTAGAGCAGTTGCTTTTGGTAATAATATGTTTGTTTCTGGTGGAGATGATGGTGATATGTTAAATTATTCATATGATGGTATTAATTGGAATTGGGGTACTAATGGAAGTTCTATTTTTAGTAAAGTTAGAGGTATTGCATATGGAAATAATATGTGGGTAGCTGTAGGGTCTGGAACAAATACAATTGCTTATTCAACAAATGGTATTGACTGGACTGGAAGTGGAAAAACTATTTTTACAGGAAATGGATATGCAGTTGCATATCATGATGGATTGTGGGTTGCAGGAGGTAGTACTACAAATTCTCTTGCATATTCTAGTGATGGTATTAATTGGGTTGGATTAGGAACTACTGATGTAAGTCAAATATATACAGTAAAAAATATTAATGGAATTTGGTATGCAGGTGGAAATCAAGGTTTAAAAAAATCTTCTGATGGAAAAACTTGGGTTTACGAAGGAACAATTGAAGGTTCAGATACAAATATTTATTGTTTGAGTGGTAAAATGAATAATATTCATACTTATTCTGATACAACTACAACTCCCAACACAATAACTTTTCCAGAATCTAAATATATTGCAATCGGTAATGATAAGTCTAAAAAAATATTATATTCTACTGATTCTATTAATTGGACCGGAGGTTCTACTATTTTTTCAAGTGAAAGTTTATTTACAGCATATAATGGAACGATGCATATAGCTGTAGGAAATGGTGTAGATAATACAATAGCATATTCATATGATGGAATTATATGGAAAGGCCTTGGAAAAACTATATTTAGTACTCAAGGCAATATGGTTTCTTATAGTTCAGGTAAATGGGTAGCTGTTGGAGAAGGTACAAATACAATCGCATATTCTACAGATGGTATTAATTGGACTGGTTTAGGTACAACTATATTAAGTACTAAAGGATTGTGTGTAAAATATTACAATTCACGTTGGATTATTGGAGGCGAAGGTTCAACACATAATTTAGCTTATTCTACAGATGGTATTAATTGGACCGGTTTAACAAAACCTCTTTCTACAACTTGTAATGATATAGATTATAATGGTTCTCGATGGATTGCTGTAGGTATTGGAACATCAAATTTAATATATTCAGATGATAATGGTTCTTCTTGGACAGAATCAAATATTTCAATAATTACGGATATTTATGCAATTTCATGGAGTGGAAATATTTGGTCAGCAGGTGGTGGTTCAGGATCAAACAGAATTATATATACTAATGATTTTGTAGGAATTACTGGTTGGACTGCATCTTCTTCATCATTATTTACAAAAGTTAATAAAATATTTTGGTCCCAAGATCGATTTCATGCTGCTGGAGAAGGAGCTAATACTTATGCTTATTCGTCAGATGGTAATAACTGGACTGGAAATGGAAATACTATTTTTTCACAATATGGTAATTCTTTTTCATATGATGGTGAAAAATTATTTATGAGTGGAAAAGCTAGTAATAATAATAATGTATTATCTTTTTCTTTAGATAATGGTTCTAATTGGACAAATATTAATACGTCTACAGAGATTTTTACAACAAATGTTTATGATGTTGATTGGAATGGTTCTTATTGGGTTGCTGGAGGAGAAGGTTTAAATCATACTTTAGCATATTCTAAAGATGGAATTAAATGGACAGGATTAAACAAAGATATTTTTTCAGTTAAAACAAACGGTATTGTGTATGATAATAGTAAATGGATTTCTTTAGGTAATGGTTCAAATAACACTTTAGCGTATTCTTATGATTCAATTAATTGGTTTGGTTTAGGAAAAACTATATTTTCTGTTCAAGGTAAAAAAGCATTATACAACGGTACAATATGGGTAGCTGTAGGAGAAGGTACAAACACAGTAGCATATTCTAATGATGGAATTGAATGGACTGGATTAGGATCATCTATTTTTTCAGTAAAAGGTAATGATATTGCTTGGAATGGAATTATGTGGATTATTGTTGGAAAAGGTACAAATGGAGTAATTGCACGTTCATATGATGGCATTAATTGGACAATGAACAAAACAAATGATCCATTTGTTGAAGAAGGTACTGCAATAGCGTATAAAAATAATATATGGGTTGCTGGAGGTTCTGCTATTTCATCAAACACTACTTTTAATACTCTTTCTTATTCTTATGATGGAATTTCATGGACTGGGTTAGGTAAAACTATTTTTACATGGAAAGTAAATAATATAAATTGGGTGAATAATAAATTTTATGCTTGTGGTCAAGGTTTAAATACTGTTGCTACTTCAGCAAATGGAATATCTTGGACAGCAAAAGGAACAAGTTTATTTACTACAAGTTCTCATAAAGTAAAATATAACAATAATGTTGGAAATGTATACATTCAACATCCAACTTTAGCTTTTGGAGAAGGAACACATACAATTGCTTACTCTTATAATGGATTACTATGGAGAGGATTAGGTAAAACTATATTTACAACTTCGGGTAAAGATGCATTATGGAGTGGTGATAAGTGGGTTGCTGTTGGTTCCGGAACAAATAGTTTAGCATATTCTAAAGATGGATTTGAATGGAAAGGTTTAGGTAGTTCTATATTTTCTAATAATGGAAATAGTATTGGTTATAATGGAAAAATGTATATAGCATTAGGAAATGGAACAACTAATACATTAGGATATTCATTAAATGGAATTGATTGGTATGGTTTAGGAAATACTATATTTTCAGTACAAGGAAATGGTATTGCGTTTAATGGTTCAAAATGGATTGCTGTTGGTGAAGGCGGTAGTAATACAATTGCTTCTTCTACAGACGGTATTAATTGGACAGGTCAAGGAAAAACTATTTTCACAACTAATGCAACAAGTATTATTTGGGCAAAAAATAAATGGATTGCTACAGGATCTGGAACTAATTCTTTAGCATATTCAACTGATGGAACAAATTGGACTGGATTAGGTACAACATTATTTAGTGTAAAAGGTAATAGTATATCTATGAATTCTAATATGTTAATAGTTGGAGGAGAAGGAACAAATACTTTAGCAACTTCTACAGATGGAATTGTTTGGACTGGTCTTGGAGAAACTATATTTAGTAATAAATGTTTGAAAGTAAATTACAACGGTATTAGGTGGGTTGCTTCTGGGCAAGGTACAAATACTCTTGCATATTCAACAAATGGAACAAATTGGACTGGAAATGATAAAAGTGTTTTTTCAACAATTGCACATTCTGTTGTATCAAATAATCCATTTGGTGGTTTTAATTTACCAAGTCAATTATTTATTGATGAAGATATAGGTATTAATAGAACATATAAAGTTGAATTTGTGAATAATTCTACATATTTAAATAATTCTATGGCATCCATAAATATAACATCTGAATTTATTTAAATATAAGATATGATTTAGTATTTATAATAATTATAATTATTATATATAATGTCTGTTGAAACACTCGATAGTACATCTGTCATTAATATCGTTCAAGATACATATGGTTCAAATAAATACGCTTTGAACGGGAGTACCACATATAATTCTAACTTGAGATATTCTTTAGATGTAGGAACTTATTCAATTAATGGAATTCCATCTAATCACCCTTTATCTGTAACAGATATTTCTAATTCTAATTTTTTAACTTATACTGGTTTAATAGCAAATAAAGTTACTGTAAGTGGTATTGATTATTATACAGGAAATGTTACCATACAAGTTACTGGAAATTTTGGAACAGCCAGTATTAAATGCCTTAATCATGGATATATGGGTGGACAAGATTTATTTAAATATGTTACAGTTCAAGAAACTGTTAGTGATACAAGTGGAAATACTGCTTCTTCAAGTGTTTATACATCAAGCTCTTCAAAAATTACAAAAAAATATTATAAAGATTTAACAGGAAATTCACAATTATTTTTTAGTGAAAAAGTACGAATAAAATCAAATAATATTATTTGTTCAAATTCTAATACTACTATCGAAATAGAACACACTAAAAATGATGAAAAATTTATTATTGGAAGTAAACCATCTAATGGAACAAGTCCTCTTGTAGAATCTAAAAATGGAAAATTTTGGAGTCAAATACCAAATACTATTTTTACACATGTAAGAGGTATTGCATATTCTCCTGAAAGTGAATTATGGATCGCGTGTGGTTCTGGAACATCACATACATTAGCTTATTCTATTAATGGAACAAATTGGATTGGACTTGGAAAAACTATTTTTGGTGATGTTGCTTATAGTGTAGCGTATGCTAATAATAAATGGGTTGCCGTTGGAGGAAATACACCCAATACTATTGCTTATTCTTCAAATGGAATTAATTGGACTGGAGTTGGTAATACTATTTTTACAAATTGTGGTAAAGCAATTGGATATGGTAATGGTTTATGGGTTGCTGGTGGTCAAGGTACAAATAGTATGGCATATTCGGTTGATGCAATCAATTGGACAGGATTAGGTAAAACAATCTTTGACGAACAATGTAATGTTGTAAAATATGCCGACAATATGTGGGTTGCCGGTGGTGGAAATGATATTCCTAATACACTTGCTCACTCTACTGATGGTATTAATTGGACTGGAAAAAGATACAATAATATTAGGTATTACACACATGGTGTTGATTATGCTAATGGTCTTTGGATTGCTGGTGGTGGTCAAAAAGATGAAGCTTATACGGGCGATCCATCTACTAATTGGATTCTAGTAAGTGATTCTATTCCTGATTGGAATGGAGGTTTCGAACATCCAGTTGTTAGTAGTTATGGAACATTAGAAGATTCGCATAGTGGACTTGCTATTACTGGATGGTCATGGTTTGTTCCTAGTAATGCTGGTACTTCTGCTTTGTATGGTCCTTCTTTTGGTAAAAATCCTTGGAACGGCACTCCTATTGCTGGTTCCGGAGATCAACAAGTTGGACTTCGTTTACAGCAATCTTTAACTAAAACAGTTACAGGTATATTAAAACATGGAAGTGATTATCAAATTAAATTAATGGCTATTACACGATATGGACAATATGATCAAAGTAGACCAGATCCAACAATAAAAGTTTACTATAATGGAACTGAAATATCAGAATTCAGTTTAAGAATGATGGATGGAGATTTACCTGTATTAATAGACAATATATTATTTACAGCATCTGGAAACAATCATGAATTTACGTTTGAACATCAACATGATACCGATTATACTATGATGATGGATGATATACAATTATTTGAAGATACAAATAGCGACCTTGATATTAGTGCATCTGATCTTAGTGGAATTGATATTAGTGCTTCTAATGTTGGAACAACACTTACTGGTTCTTGGATATTAAAAAGTAGTACAATGACTAATTGGAATGGTGGGTTCGAAACAGATATATTAGATGTTAATCACTTTGTTAAAATAGGACGCGATGACCCTTTTGGTGGTGTACTTACTGGTTGGACATACACTAAAGGTGATCATACTACTTGGGGACCTACTTTAATGAGTGGTAATAATAGTGGTTTTGGTAATCAAGCCATCATACACGGTACTCAAATTATTGGGTTAAGATATGGACAAACATTATCAAAAACCATGACTGGATTATCTGTTGGAAAATCATACAAATTACGTTATCAAAGACATGCACGGGTAGGACAAACTAGTATTGAATATAGATTATATTTAGGTGATACTTCAAATATTTTAAAACAAGAAATTGTTACTACAGCTGCAATTGAAGTTGAGGCAAATAGATTAATTGAAATAGATTTTGTTCCTCAAAATGCTTCAGAAACTTTCACTTTAGAGCATTTAACCGGTGAAGATAATATGATTTGGTTCGACAAATTTGAATTATATGAAGACCAATCTAGTGGTACTTTTAATACTAGTGGTTTAATTACTGATAGTAGTAATGTAATTATTGATTTTGGTGTAATTAGTAAAATTCCAAGCGGTACTATTGGACTAGAAACTGCTGATGATAATGCTTTCGATAATAATTGGACTACAAATTATGATAATACAGTTATGTTAAATATAGACTTTAATACTTTATTTGATAATCAGGGGTTGTCAATCGCATTAGCTGGAGATGCTGGTTCTTCTACTAATTATGCTCCAAATACCGGACCTTTAACATGGCATTTTAATGTTGATTCTGTAACATCTGGATTGCAAAGTAATCAAACATTAATACCTGGTGTTTATAATGCTACATATTCATTAACTCTTCCAAATACGACATATACAAAGGCATTAGGAATAGGTGCTGCGGATAATAAAGGTGTTATTGTATCAAAAACATTTGCAGATAATTCTATAGTATATCTTGTTTATGGTTATGGGCGTATTGATTCTACTACAGGTGCTGATTTAGGCGGTACTGATGATGGTGCCTCTGCTATTATTAAAGTAAATAGTGTACAAATTGATTCTACTACAGATGTTCAAAAAGATATTAGTTTTAATGTTAATTCTGGTGAAACTATGGAAATTATTGGTTCTTTATTATTATATTCTATAGAATTTGAAACTCTTCCTGCATCAACCGATTCTGGTCCTCCTGGATTTATTGGTTGGAAAAAAGTTTTTAGACAAGATGACGGTTATTTATGGACTTCAGGAAGTGAGTCGTCAGTAGAAGATAATATGAAAAATAATCAATTAAACACCGAAACTGATGATAACTATTCTATAATGAATGAAATATATAATTCTAGCACAAGAGATAATTACAAATACAACGGTGTGTATAAATTCAAAATGGTAAATACACAAGGATATGAATTAATATGGACACAAACAGGAAATCCATTTGATCATATTGATGAAATCCCAGGAACACTATCAATTATTTCATGGAAGAATTTTGAATTGTCAACGGATAATGCTCAGGATTTTGATGGATTACATATAGGAACCGAAACCAACCGATTATATTCAGTATTAGATGGAATAGTAGGTGCTTGGGGTAGATATTGCATAGGGATGATGCAACTATGGGATCAAATACCAACTGGTAAAATCCCTACAATACCTACAGAAAACGATCATTTAATAACTTCTGATTGGGTAGAGTTATATTCATACGTGGTGGAAGGTTCAAATTATGGTTCAGAATTAGTAGAATTTGTTAATATTAAAGATGGACCATTATCGACAGCTCAAAATTGGTTAGACGCTAATCATTCTAATTGGAATTTCAACTTGGATTTCCCTTATCCTAATTTTGCTGGATGGGGTGAACAATCATTAGGATCAAATTATAATGGAGTTATAATATGGAGTTACCAAGACCCGCCGTCTAACGTTTCTCCAAATACAGGTAATATAGAATTCACTGCACATAAAACAGGAATTATGACTGTTGTTTATGGATCGACATGGAACAATAGTAATGATTATCCTGTTAAATTATTAAAAAATGATCAAATTATAGAACAAGTAATACATGATGAAAACCAAATATATGAAACAACATTTTCAGTCTCTCAAAGTGATGTAATAAAAATACAAGAATATCAAGCTACACCTGTTACTTATAGTGCAAAATTAGAATGGGTTGATAATGTAACTATAACTCTTTCAGAATTAGTAGAATTTGTTAATATTAAAGATGGACCATTATCGACAGCTCAAAATTGGTTAGACGCTAATCATCCCTTGTTAAATATTCAATTAACATTTCATACTCCTTATTTTGGACATGTATCAGGTCAATATTTATCAGCGCCGGATACAGATGACGCTCTTGTAATTTGGAGTTTTCCTGGTCCTAACGTCAATAGTGGTGATCCTAGTCATATAGGTATTGTTTCTTTTACAGCACATGAAGATTCACAAATAACACTTGTCTATGGAGATACCGGTAATTCGGAAACTGTTAAAGTATATAAAAATGATGTTTTAATAGATGAAACTAATGAAGTTAAGAAAACAATTTATTTTTCCGCAAATAAAAATGACGTAATTGAAATTAAAGAAAATGTTGCAGTAATGGTTATTTATAGTATAAAATCAGAATGGGTTGGTAGTAGTGGTTCTAGTGGTTCTAGTGGTTCTGGTGGTTCTGGTGGTTCTAGTGAATCCACATCTGATCCTGGTTGGAAGAAGGTATTCAGACAAACAGCACCTTATTTATGGACTTCAGAAAATGAGGCATCCCCTCTCGATAATATGAAAAATAATCAATTAAACACCGAATCTGATGATAACTACTCTATAATGAATGAAATTTTCAATTCTAGCACAAGAGATAATTACAAATACAATGGTGTGTACAAATTCAAAATGGTAAATACCGAAGGTTATGAATTAACATGGACTCAAACGGGAAATCCATTTGACCATGATAATGAAGTCCCAGGAGCGGTATCAGATATTTCTGCTGTTAATTTTACAAGGTCGTCTAACCTGGATTTTGATGGATTGCATGTTTCGCAAAGCTACGGAATTTTAGATGGCGTAGTAGGTATTTATGGAAGATATGTAATTGGTCAAGCACGAAATAGTGTCGAATGGAATGGAGTGAGTGATAAAATGATAACTATACCTACAAATAATGCAGGCGTGACACACTCTGATTGGGTAGAGTTATATGCATATGTTAGTGACAGTGGAAGCGGTGACAGTGAATCCACATCTGATCCTAATGCCGCCACAAATTCTTTTATTTTGTCTGGATCGTCCAGAAGTCTTAATGATGTAAACAATCCTAATATATCTTTGGAACTTTTTGGAAGTCCAACTTTTGGAACAAATGGCGTTGAATTAACAGATACGACAAGTAAATATATTAAGGTTCCTCAGTCTATCCTTATGTTTGGGTCAAATGATTTCACAATATCAGTTTCTATAAAAGATGCTGTATATACAGGTAATACTGCTTCTTGGATACTAGGATTTGGTGTAAATTATCACGTAGTAGATGATCATATCGGTAGATATTTTGTTTTGGGGTATTATAGTAGTCTTAGTGGTGGTCTTAGTGTCCTCGACAGGTTGGGAGTACAGGATGGTGTTAGTACAATTAGCAACGCTTTGAATTATATATATGGGTCAGATTCTGATGAACATACTTTTACTATATCAAGAAAAGATGGAAATATGTATATTTTTGTAGACAATGAACTCAAGATTACTCCTTATGCTCAACCGGGACCTCTTAGACAAGACGATCAAAACTTTATTGGAGGAGGATATGAAAGTAATTCCATAAGTAGACCTATAACAGGAAAAATCACAAAATTCGAAGTATGGGATGGCAAGGGATTTGATAGTTGGCCACCACCAGCTCCTAGTGGAAGCAGTAGTGGAGTTTCATACAACACCTCTCCTACGTGGTCTTTGATTAGTGATTCAATAACCGATTGGAACGGTGGATTTGAAGCTGATGCATTATCAAGTAATTCATTCGTAAAATATGGTCACGATGATTCATTTGGTGGTACAATTACTGGTTGGACATATACAAAGGGAACACATAGTACTTGGGGTCCTACACTTCTGAATGGTAATAGTAGTGGTTATGGAAATCAAGCTATTTTACATGGTTCTCAAGTAATTGGTTTAAGATATAATCAAACACTTACAAAATCCTTAACTGGATTAACTGCAGGAAAACGATATAAATTGAGTTATCAAAGACATAATCGTGTTGCACAAACTGATATTCAATATAAAGTATATTCTGGAGAAGAAACAAATGTGTATTTATCCGAAACAGTCACAACAGCATCAAGTGAACCTGAAGCAAATAGACTTGTTGAAATAATATTTATTCCATTTGATACTACACATTCTTTTACTATAAAACAACTTAATGGTGGAGATATTCAATCGTGGTTTGATAAATTCGAATTGTATGAAGATACCAGTGGATATACTGCAGGATCTGCAATATTAGAATATCCTCCACCTGAAATGGTAACTCAAATTAAAACAAATAATGATAATACAGCTCTTAATAGAGATGGTCATGGCGGTTCCGGTGATGGTCCTAATCCAGCAAATAATGGTGAAACATTTACATGCACAATTTCTGGTGCATCACATGGAGATGGAGATTATACTTTACAAACAAGTTCTAATAAATCAAATTCTTGGGCACATCATCCAAGACATTTAATAGATAAAGATGAAACATCTTCATATGGGTTTTTATACAATTGGGGATGTTCAGATGATGGAAGATATAATTCAGACGGAACCGTTACTGGAACAGCTTCTGAAAAAATTACTGGAGTAAATGGTGAATGGGCTGAATTGACTCTTCCAGAAAGTATAGTTCCTTATAAATATTATATCAGAGATAGAAATGTAAGCCCAAGTGGTAATGCTACTCCATTATCTTGGAAAATTTATGGTTATAATGGAAGTTCATATGATTTATTAGATTCTCATGATGATTACACAGAATTAGTTGATTATGCTAAAGTTACTATGAATATAGTGCCAACTAATAGTTATTCCAAAATTTTATTAATCATTACTAAAGTAAACAACAAAACTTGGTTTGGATTAGGTGAGTTTAGAGTGTTTGGAGTAGCTGCCAGTAGTTTTAGTAGTAGTAGTGGTGGTGATAGTGGAGAATCAGCATATACTTGGGCAACTCCTGCAGGACCACCATACGATTTAACCGTTAATGTTTTGAAACCTTATACAGGTGATGTTGTTTCTCGTCCATATGTGTTTGAAGATTTCTACAAAGATGCTGTTGAAGTAAGTGAATCTTCCTCTGAAATTCCAGCAACTAATACTACTCCGGCGGGAGATTACAAGACATACAAATTTGGCGACGAATACATTCGTACAGGTGTATTGAATTTGTATTATAATGGTAGTACTCCTATATATAACTATATGTGTGCGTTCTTCGATAGGATGGATGCTGGTGATCTTACATTTTACCGTAAAGGAAGATACATTTGGCAATCAGACCCTTTTACTAATGTAACTTTTGCAGATATTACCGTAAATGGAGCCGTACAATATTTTACATTTTTAACTTCAGACACCACAAAGGTTTCATATATTAGAGTTTTCGCCGTGCAAGATTATTCTGCATATTTTGAAAATTATACTCCTAGTGAATTGAAAATATATGGAACAAATGATGATTCGACCACTACATTATTAGCTACCACCACTTCATTAAAAACTGATTTAGCAGCAAATTTAGCAAATGCAACTTCTAATAATTTATATACTAATTATTCATTCACAATACCAGGTGGAAGTGTAGAAGACGATATGCCGGCATATGTTGATATTACATTAGATTCTTCAGCAGAAACTACTGGATATAAAAAATATTATCTTGCGTATAGTGGTTCAGTAGGTGCTGGTAGAATGCTTGGTGGATGGGTACAATTTTACTATAATTTGCCTGCTGGTGGATCTAGCGGTGGAACAACAACTACATACAATTTCTGGGACCATGGATTATCAACTGACGGAGCTTCAGGAACGACTGCAGAGACTATCTTGACGCAATGGGCTGCACAATTCCCAATTATTAGCTCATATGTTTTAAATTTCTGGAATTTAATTGGTCCTTCTGAGAATTATACAACACCTGGAGTGAGAATACATCAAACCCAACAAGATTTGTTAGACGCAAATTATCAAAATGCAGTAAGCCTATTTAATTATCCACATGGTACTGACACCGGATTTGTTGAATTCACCTTTACAGAAACCGCTTCTTGTAAATTGGTGTATGGT
>CEVX01100308.1_pt1 | contig 20396 bp, 27 predicted proteins | sample 356561 | NCBI WGS metagenome assembly CEVX01 (sample SAMEA2623886, study PRJEB7988) | marine metagenome | biome: marine biome (ENVO:00000447); feature: surface water layer (ENVO:00002042); material: "saline water (ENVO:00002010), including plankton (ENVO:xxxxxxxx)" | depth 5 m | reverse complement strand
ACAGAATCATTTTCAATCGGTTTGGATTGTCCAATTCGAACAGCAATATTCTCAAATTTGTCAAAATATGACAATAGAGGACCGAGATATGTGTATGCTCATGAATATATGCAATGTGCGGGTCGTGCAGGTCGTAGAGGAATTGATATAATTGGACATGTAATTCACTGTAATAATTTGTTTGAAATTCCTTCTACGAATGATTATAAAACAATATTATGTGGAATGCCACAAAGTTTGATATCAAATTTCCGTATAACATATCAATTAATATTACATTTGCTTCATACAAATCGTGACTTCAAAGAATTTATAGAAAAGAGTATGATGGGTTTAGAATTAAATGATCAACAAAAATGTTTGGATGCAAATGTAAAGAATTTTGAGTCTTTGATAAATAATAAGAAACAAATGCAGTTTAAAACAAGTATTGAAGATTTGGATAAATATATGAAATTACAATTGAATTATGAGTTTTTAAATAATAAAAAGCGTAAAGAAGTTGATCGTGAGATTAAAACTATAAAAGATAATAATAAAACATTTACAAAAGATCTAGAAGTGTTTAAAGAGATTAGAGAAATGGAAAAGGAATGTGAATTAGAAAAATGTAATCATTTATATTACAAACATTATATAGATGTTCAAATAGAAATAACATGTAAATTATTGGAGTCACATAATTGTATAAAGATGGATTATTCTGATAAAAAGTATGTACTAACAGAAAAGGGTGAAATAGCATCGCATATATCAGAAATACATAGTTTGTTGGGTGCAGAAATGTTGATTGAATGGAATTTCTTCGAAGAATTTTCAACAGAACAAATATTGAATTTGTTGTCTTGTTTTACGGATATAAAAGTGGAAGATGAATACAGAAAGGATTATCCAATATGTGAAGACGAATTTTTAAAGGATAGAGTTATAGATATTCAAAAGACGATTAAATTGATTGAAGAAATGGAAGATAACAAAAAAATGGATTCATATACAAATTATGAAGAAATGTTACAATTTAATTTGTTGGATAAAATGGAATTATGGTATTATGCAGATAATGAACAAATGTGTAAAGAATTTATTCAAGTCCATTTACAAGAAATGAATATATCAGTTGGAGATTTTACAAAAGCAGTTTTGAAAATTGTAGCTATTGTACGTGAAATAATATTACTGTGTGAAAACCATAACCAAATGTATTGTTTGTCAAAAATGGTGAATATTGAACAAAATATATTAAAGTATGTAGCAACTACACAAAGTCTTTATATATAATAAAAAATTGATCTTAGAAAATAATAAATATTATATAAGTATTGATAACAATTGAATATAATGAGCTTTCAAACAACTAATTCGGCTGAACTTTCAGATGTACCATTATTTTGGGATGAACTACATCCTGAATTATATGGTGGTAAATCATTAACAAAAGAAGAAAGAATAGAAAGATGGAATGAATCTGGCACGTTACCTATTAATGTAGTAATTAATGCTGAAAATCATCCTCCTCAATCAGAAGAAGAAGATGATGTAAAAATAGTGTCTAATAGTATGGAAGAATTTATACAAAATTATGATAAAGATAATTTATCACCTTATGTTTTGAAAGCGGAACTATCAGGTCAATATAATGAATTCGCAAAAGAAAATATAATAAGGTTTTTCAAAGAAAATCTAAATTTTGTAATCTATGGATATACTTCATCCAGCTTTCGTAGTCTTATTCTATATAGAAGTACTGATGGAGTATTATATAGTATTCATACCTGGATGGGAGAATATAATAAAGCATATTATTTTACGCGTAGTGAAATGTTAAAATACTTTGACGATGATATGAATATTCCAGATTGGGAAGAATCCCATGATATTAAAGTCAAATCAGAAAATGGACTTATGTTTTAAAAATCTAAAAAATAATAGTTTAGCTAGGTTTATAATTAAAAAATTGATATCCTTTTTTTAATTTATATTAGTATTATTGAACAAAAGACTAATATGTCAACATCGTCGGATTATCTATCAAGTAATTTTACTAACCAGTTGTTAAAAAAAATTAGAGATTTCGATACACTTAAAGAGGATGAAAATGATTTTTATAATACATTACCGTATAGTGAAAAAAAACATGGAATAACAAATAGAACACATATATGTAAGAAAAAATGGTATGTATATAATCTAATAAGATGTATGAGATTAGTATATATGTTTTTGAATAAGAATAAATACAAGGTTTTTACATATAGTTCGATGAAGTTTTGGAAAATAGCATCATCTAAAAAAAAGAAAAATATAGAGGACACAGAAAACAAAATAAAATTGTACGATTTTAATTCAGAACAGACTAAATATTTAAAAATGACTATTAACACTTTTAAAAAATATGATGATAGTTATGGTATGTTTGTTGCGTGTGTAGTAAATAGATTATTTTATCATGATTTGGCACGTGAAATATTATGTTATATATAAAAAAATAGATATAATATATAAATGTATGAAATAATAATAAAAATATTATCAGAATCCTTATTATCATTATATCCGGTATTTGTAAAAAATATCGATTTAGCACTTGATTTACAAGTGTGGAGTCGTTTTTTTTCATATGTAATAATTTCTGGGTTTTTTATAGATTACAAGTATGTGTATGATAATGTTTTTAGTAAGAATGGATTATTATTATCATGTATAACACTAGCACATGTATATACATCATATCGTGGTTTTCAATTATTAGAGAGTGGACTTTCTTACACATTATTTTATTTATATCCGATAATGATATTGTTGTTGTCAGGTGAAAATGTACATCCTATTATGATTATGTCATTATTGGGTGTATATTTATTAACAAAAGGTGATGGAATAAATGATATATCTGAAGGTAAATTGGAAGGTATTGTCATGATTTTATTGGCGGGTTTGACAGAAGCATTAATATATTTTGTAGTTCGTAGATTGAAAACTTCAAATCCTTGGAATCATTTATTTATGTCATATTTTGTAGGTGTTTTTGTAATGTTTTCGTTAGTATATGATCGTTTTGGTGAATTTTTAGCATTAGGTTCTACAAATCTTTTGAATATATCTATAGCAATAAATATAATAATAGGATTGTTTGGTTATTTGTTGAGATTTTACGCAATTTCTCGATTGGACGTAACATTATATTCATTATTGTCTTATGTAGGAGTATTAATGGCATATGTATATGGTATGATTTTTAATGGTGATAAAATTTCATTAATGAAGGTATTGGGTACTTTGTGTATAGCTTTTCCAAATTTATATTTATCAAATTTATTTAAATAATTTTTGAATCAAACTTTTATATATTTAAAATGTATAATGTATTCATTAGGTTATATAAAAGACTGTATAGCATTTATATTATTCTTTTTTTTATTATTTTTCATGATTAAAGTTGATAATATTAATAAATACAGAATATATTTTATTTTTGGAATATTATTATCAATAATTGCAGATGGTACTTTTTCATTTAATCCAAAATATCATAATATGGAATTTGGATATAATAATGTAACATATTTTGTACTTATAATAGGATTATTATTTATATTGATGTTTATAATGATGTTGTCAAAATATATAAAAGATTTATTCAAAAATAATTAAATAATTTTTAATATATTCCTGGAATTAATTTATTTGTGTTTTTTTCCCATTTTTTATAATCATCGTATTTTTGTAAACTCTTTTCTTTTATAGGAATTCCAGAAAATATTGTAGCCATAGTCAACCAAAATAGAGGTATATAACTTAATATTTTGTCTTTTCCTGAAATTATAATTAATGAAAACCATATTAGAAATTCTCCTGCATAATTCGGATGTCTTATAATTGAAAAGAATCCATCTGTAATTAATTGTTTATTATATTTTAATGTGTAGAATTTTTGACAATCAGCACCATAATGTAAGAATCCTCCAAAATTATATAATATTAGACTAGTACAAGTATCTATTAGTGTAATTTCAACATTATTAGTAGCAGTAATATATGGAAATAAGAAATACACACTAACCGATGAAAAATTAATAATAGATGTTGAAAGATTAGTAATAAATTCTTTTTTTGTATAAAAATTGACATCATAAAAAATGTTAGATTTTAATACCCATAATAATCCATAGCTACTGAATAGAGCGTTCATTAAATACATTCTATAAGTATTTGCACCATAAATGAATGTAAATCCAAAAGTAACAAATGTCCATAAAAATTTATGTATTTCTAATACTTTACCTAATGAATAATAATCTTTATCAATTAATGTTTTTTCTTGGAACATTAGTATAATAAAAATTATTTATTTAAATTGTTTAAAAAATATGAAATATGTATGTATTTTTAAATAATTTAGTATTTTATAATTAATATATAAATGAATGATTCGGTAAAACATTCAAAAACTAATAAAGTGTGTTCTTCGGAATTTTATGTATATTTATTGGTATGTGATTCAGGTGCAACTTATGTAGGTGCTACAGTAGATTTAGACAAAAGATTAAGACAACATAATAAAGAAATATCTGGTGGTGCTCATGCAACAGGTTCTAAAGTGAGTAAAGGTGAAACTTGGGTGCGTGCTTGTCATGTAAAGAATTTTCCAGATTGGTCAGCGGCATTACAGTTTGAATGGCGTTGGAAACAAATTAGTCGTAAGTTATCACGTGATTTAGTGCCATTAGAAAGAAGATTGATGGCATTAAAGAAGTTGTTGGAATTAGAACGTCCAACTTCTAAAGCGATTGCTTATAAAGAATGGTCAAAAGGTATGCCAGAAGTGGTACAAGAAATAGAATCGGGTTTATTTTTATTATTATAGTTTGTTTTTTTTTGTTTTAGATTTTTTTGAACGTTTTGTTTTTTTAATTTTGCGTTTTCTTGATTTTTTACCACCCCGATAAAGAGTATCTGGGTTTTCTGAAACTGTTTGTATAATTTCTTCAGCGTGTGGTTCCGGAACTACTCTATTATTATTTATTCTTCTTCCTACTTGTAAAATAACTGGTTCTATATGTGATACTTCTGCATTTAACATACCAGTTACATAATGTTTAATTGTCATATATTTATATTTTTGATGTTTTAATATTATTTCATCCGTTGCCGTTGTATTCAAACCAAGCCTCACTCTTCTACGAATAGCCTGTTCAATTTGAATATCCAAGTCTCTAATTTCTAAATCTATTAATTGAATCATATTGTTTGTTGGTATTGATATTACATCATCGTATTCACTTGTACCATTATTATATTCTATCCAATCAGTTGATGTACCAATATTTAAAGTTAAATAACTATTATCCGGATTATATTCACTATAATTTCTATATGTATTATCAGGTATCCATTTTATTGTAAAATACATTATTTCTTCAACTTCTGCTGCTTCTACTCTTGTTCTACTTAAAAAATTACCGCTTCCTTTTATTTTTTTATTTTTTCTATATTTATTCATATTATATTATATGAATAAAAAATATGAATTATAATAATATTATAGATTGCTTTTCTTGGTTTTAGATTTTTTTTTACGTTGTTTTTTTTGTTTCTTATACGATTTAATATTATATTTTCTTTTTCTTTTTCGTACACCTCCTTTTTGAGTTAAAGTAATAATTTTATCCATATCTATTGGATAATAATTGTTTCCAATTTGTCTAACATTTGTAGAATTATGATGAATGGAACCATCATGATTTTTATGATAAAGGTCAGTATGATAGTAACCTTTAGTTTCTAAAAAGTTTTGTGCTTTTTTACAAGCTATTTCATGATTTTGATTCACTTGAGTTCCAATATTAGGAAAATAATCGTGTAATTCATCATACAACGCTTCTGGAGCAATTCCCCTATAAATAGTATTCCATATGTGAACAGATTCAGTACTGATTCTCTGTTTTTTATAAAATAAATTACCATCCCTATATGTAGATTCTGTAGTAGTAAATGGTGAAGCTCTATTCAAATCCATTCTATTTTCAGCGTTTGGATCATATTGAAAATTTTCATTAGCAAATGGATCTACTAAATTATTCATTGTATCCTTATATATAAATAATTTAAAAAATTGAACTTAAAAATGTTAAATATATTATATATAATAGTATATGATATAATGATACGTGAAGGGTTTGAAGATATATTGGGTAGAACAGATGATGATTATAGTGAGTGTATAGATAGTAAATATTACATAGGTAGTTATACGTATGATAATGAACGAAATATATTATTAATGGTTTTGAAAATACCTATATGGATATTTTTCACATATGAAAGAAATATATTATTGCAATTTTTGTATTGGGCATCTATGATACGTCATAGACCTAGATTAGAAATAATTCAAGTAGATATAATGGAGGATGGTACATATAATAGTATAGTAAAAACGAGTTATATAAAGATTTTTCAAAGAAAATGGAGAAAAATTTGTAAAGATCGTCAAGAGTATTTGAAATCTATAAATTTAAAAGAAATATTAAAAAGAGAAATAACAGGTAGTTTTTCAAAAAGGTATTATTAAGTTATCGCTTAAATAGAAAGATCAAAAGTATATCCATAAACACGGTAAGTAATAAAAGTGGCTAAAGAAAGTGCAAGACCTCCCCATAAAGTATCGATAATAACGGTTTCAATACGCCATTTTTTGAATAATGCAAAGTTAGTAAGTTCAAATACACCGTATATAACCAAACCTAAAATGGCGGCATCAAACGGAGATTTTTGTTGTCTTAAAACGAAATACCAAAATGCGAATAGAATGAATAAATAGCAAGCATTTGCAGCATAATAGTTAGCTGTTAATTTAACGCGTTGTACTTCAATAATTTGATTTTGGAAATGATTGCTGATAAGTGAGATATAAAGGAGGTCTAAAACAAGGTAAGTAGCCATAGCAAATATGATAGCAGATGTTCTCATAATGATTATATATTTATATAATATAATAATTATGCAGGTATTGTGGTAATATATGATGTAGGAGTAGGTGTAGAATCATGATATTTTTTAGTAGGCATGGTAAGTATTTTATCGTTTAGTTCTAATTTTCCAGTTTTGGTATATCTTACAATCATGATAACAATAGGACATAAGAATATAATCCAAGTAGTAATAGTATATCTTAATTGACATAAAATTGCTAAAACAGCTCCCCAAGATATAATAAATATATTATTTCGTATAAAATCAATAGGGTTATTTCCATTAATAGATTGATGAATTAAACTGATAGCAAATAAAAGTATAAAAATAATAAGTGGAATACAAAGATTAATGAAGAACATATTATACTATAGAGTATATAATTATAATGTATTAGATTTAACAATTGGAGAAGTTGTAGGTAATGGTTTATAATATGTATTGTATTTTTGTATGATATTTTTTCCATGATCAGAAATGTTTGCTAAAATATTCATAGGTGAATTATATTTAGTGGTTATTGCAATATTTTGTTTATTTTCTCCTGAGAATTTAATAGAATAAAACCAATAAGGTGGTATATAAAGTGTATATCCTTCAAATATTTCAAATTCTAAGAATTGAATATTATTATTAGATGTATCAAAGCTATTTACAGGTGACCAATATTCCATATTTTCATAATCTATAATACAATTTAATTCGTTAATATATTTATGAGGTAACATTTTAATTTTCATAGAACCAGAAAGTACAATAAAGAACAGTCTGTAATCTTTATGAAATCTTAATGGAGTAACAGAGTTATATGATCCAGAAATAAAATCGTATGTAGGATAATATGTGAGATAAGGTTGTAAATGTGTATGTATAGATTCTATATGTGGATGTTGTTCTATAAATGAATGATTATTTTCTGTAAAATATTGTTTGTTTTCGTCTTTATACGTTAGATTAATGAAACTTTTAAAAGAAAGAGTAATAGAATCAACACTGGTAGGTGAAGGTTTTTTCCAATAGTCATCAATATCTTTTACAAAAACATCGGTGTTTGAAAAGTTTGAAAAGAATGAAGTTGAAACATCTTGAAATAATTCTGGAACATTATTATAGAAGTTGAATAAAATGGGTTGTTTTAAATCGCAAATGTCTTGTAGTTGTATATTTGAAATATATTCGTATTCAAAAATTTCCATAGTATCGTTTGTTTTATAATGATTTTGAATATGTACATATATCAATAGAATAATAAAGAATAGTATTATTGTAAGGAATATTTCTACAAATGTCATTAATGAATAGTTATATATGTATTATAAAAGATACTATATATGATTTCCATACGAAATATATAGAAACAAATATATTAATAAAATATATAAATGTTAAAATTAATAGATAAATTATTTTTAGAACATCCTAGAAAAAATAATGAATCATATATTTATCATTTATATGTTTCACTTTCATTAAGTACTTCATTTATAGTAGCAGGTGGTCAAGCATTTATACATGCAATATGTCCTTATTATTTCGAAACATCATCGAGTGATTGGTTATTAATATTAAATGATTTTATGGAAAAAAGTCATAGTAAAGAGAAAATAAATTGATTTTCTGAATACATATAATAAAATATATTTTATATGTATATATGATATGAATAATGAAGAAGTAATCAATAGAAGAAAACGTATTTGTATTTGTTTTTTTGGAGTAATCGGTCGTTCAATTCGTTTCACATACGAATCTTTATTAAAAAATTTAATTGAACCGTTAAAAAAAGAAAATGATGTTCATGTATATGTTTTTAATTTAGATGTTGAAAGAACAGTGGTAGACGGTAGAAGTGTAAATCAGATGAATTATAGAATCATAGAAGCTGATTATTGTGAACAATATAAACAGTCAATGTTAGATAAAGAATTAGATGTGTATTATCAAGATGGTATTTGTAAAATGCGTCATGATTATACTAATATTGCTATAAGAAATGCAATTCGTCAAATGTATTCAGAATATCGTGTAGGAATGTATCTTGAGAAACATAAAGATGAATTTGATTGTGCTATTGTATGTGGTCCAGACTATTACCTATTAAGACCTATTAATATAAATCATATTAATGATAGTATTAATAACAGTTCAATAGTATATACAACAAATGTAAATGATGGTAGTGGAATAACAAATGGTTTTTACATAGGAAGTATTGATCCTATGGTAAAGATATTAAAACGTTATGAAAATATAAGAGAATTATTACCTACAAAAAAAGATTATGAATATTTACTAAAAAAAACGTTTGTTAAATATGAAGTAAATAGAAAAATAACTGATATGCTTTTTGTAAAAGTTAGAAATAATCAAAGTATAGTTCGACAAGGAAAGATGCGTTATGCAACATATCGTGGTCTAATAAATAAAATAAAATTAGTAAGTATAACTGATCCGAATAAAAAGATTGTATCGATTATAACCCATGATGTTGCAGAGAAAAAGATTATTGAAGAAAATTCAGAAATAGAACCTAATATAAAAATAGAAGATAATAAACTGGAATATCCAGTTAATATAGAAGAAATAAAAAAATCAGATACACAAGATTTTTATTTAAATGATTCAGAATGTCGTCAAACAAGAGGTTGTGTATTGATGCCTTCAAATAGAACAAGGGTGACTAGAGAAGTATCTTTAAAACCAAATGTGAATCAAAGGAATAATCCAATAAATAATCAAAGGAATAATTCAATAAATAATTCAATAAATAATCAATATGTTGAACGTAAAATACCAAAAACACCTGAAGAACAATTTCCACCTCAATCAGTTATACAACCATTACAAAGTAGTAATAGAATAAAAAGGAAACAGAACCCAAAACCAGTAGCTCCTATAAAACAAAATAATATACGTTCACAATTAAGATTAATGAGAGTTACAAAATTATAAATTAATCATCATTCATTTTAGGTGCCAAATAGAAATGAATATATGCTTGTTCCCCAAGATCATATGCAATTTTTAATGGAAAATTATCACATAAATGTATAGATATTTCTTTTGATATTTTTTGATACATACATATACAATGTAAATAATGTAATGAAAATGATAGATTAAGTGATTCATCTTCAACTATTGAAAATTCCGATAAATCATCGTTTTTAATTTCAACAGACATTTTTCCACTATCAACACTATGAGAATGTAATGTAATATTTTCTTCAGAACATGAAATTTCAACGGTTTCTCCAAAAGTTTTTAATTGATTAATTAAAGATGAAAATACAGAAGAATTTAAAGAAAATTCTGCACTATAGTCAATTTCAGGAATTTGTAAAGTTTCTTCATCCATATCAACTAATGGCATTTCAAAATTTTTATCAAAAATAGCTTTGGTTTTATTTTCAGTGGAAAATTCAACGTATAGATGGTCTCTATTTGAATTTTCATAAGTAAATTTAATATGTTGTTCTTTGTCTCGTGCATTTAAAATTTTAGATGCAATATTACTTGAAATTCCCAATACAATTCCATCTTCTAATTCACATAAATATTGATCGAACCATTTTGCAGGTATGTTAAGTTCAAAAACAGAAACACGAGAATTATCCATAGTTTGTAAATGTATACCTTGTCTTGAAAATTGTATATTTATATTATCAACAAATGTTCTTAGATTATGAAAGATTCCTGAAAATATTTCACATTTATTTGTTTGATAAATAGTAAACTCCATAATGTAAAAAATAGAAATAATTATTTATATCATTTACTATTTATCATAAATGATATTATTTGTTTGTTTTAATAGTTATTTTACTAAATATAATTGGATCCATAAATGGTTTTAAAAAATTTTGTATTGATTCAATCATATTTGGAGCATTTAATATAACCATTTCACTCATTATTTCTGAAAATTTTGTATTTGATTCATTACACTTATTAGTAAATAATATAATACCCTTTTGATATCTTTGAGCTGCAGATATAGTAAACCCTTTTAAGTTTACAGATACTTGATAATTTCCATGTTTATCAATATTGTGTTGGTATTCATTTAAAAGATAATTGATGCAATATTCATATACATCTTCACATAAGAATGTTTTTAATATAGGATAATCTATAAATACTATATTTGTATCAGTTATTGTGTATACAGATTTTTTTATTAAATCATTAATAGATATATTTTGTGTAATAGTTTTGGCTAAATCTTTTTTTTGATCGTTTTTAAAAAATGTATTTTTATTATTTTCATTATAGTAATTTTTTTGTAATGTTTCAATTTGTTTTTGAATATCGTCCATTCCTAAATAATTATATATAAATAATTATTTATCTTTATTTTATTTTTTCAACTTTTATTATCACTATCAAATATTTTACTATCGGTTTTGAAAACATTTTCAACAATTTTTTTGTTAACTTCCATAGTATATGTTTGTAATTTATAAACAACTTCTTTTAATTCTTGAATTTCTGAAGCTAATATAGTGAAACGTTCATCTACTTCATTAAATAAACTATCATCAACGTTAGATTCATTCATATGTTTTTCTAATTTTACTAATCTAGAGTCAACTAAAGATATTACTTGAGGAAGTGTAAGTCCATTTTGTACAGGTTGTGACTGTGTTATAGATGGAATCATAGATGGAGGAGGTTGGACCTGTGTATCTTGAAAAGATACGCCTGCTCTCCTTTGTTTTGCAGCCCCTAATGCTCTACTCATTATAAATATAAATATATTTATATTTTCAAAAATAATTACGCAATCATATTCATAGAAAGTGGATTATGACATTTATATTCATATATCCAAGAAATATCTTCTAAAGTATATTTTTCTATATTTTCTTTTTAATTTTGGAAATCACCTAAATATATTATTTAAAAAATAATTAAATACAACATTTCATAATTATTATAATATGTTAAAATATGCTATCAACATCAACAAATACAAGGATCGAGATACAAATAATGATTATCATGAAGAGTATCAGTATCTTAATTTGATAAAAGATTTGATGGAACACGGAACTCTCGAGGAAGGTAGGAATGGAAAAACGATTAGAGGTGTAGGAAGTGCTATGCACTATTCATTAGAAGGTGGTAAAATTCCCGTATTCACTACTAAAAAAACTGCGGTTAAAACTGGCATTCGTGAATTATTATGGTTTATCAAAGGTCAAACTGATAATAAAATTCTTACTGACCAAGGAGTTGGAATATGGAAAGGAAATACTACTAAAGAATTTTTAGAAAAGTGTGGATTAGATTATGAACCCGGTCGTTCGATTGGACCTATGTATGGATATCAGGCGAGATTTTATAACTCACCATATACAGGTTGTGAAACGGATTACACAGGACAAGGAATTGACCAACTACAAAAAGTTATTGACGACCTTAAAAATCCTGAAACAAGAAACTCCAGACGACATGTGGTAAGTGTATGGAATCCAGAACAATTAGACCAAGGTGTATTAAATCCTTGTCATATTTTATACCAATTCTTCGTAACAGAAGAAAAAAAATTAAGTTGTATTCTTTACCAAAGAAGCTGTGACGAACTTTTAGGAATTCCCATAAATTGCTTATCATATTCAGTCTTAACATGTATAATAGCCAAAATATGTGGTTTAGAACCATATGAATTTATACATTACGGTGGCGATTGTCACATCTATGACGATCACTTTGAACAAGTTACAGAGCAAATTTCAAGAACTCCATACCCATTTCCTACGCTAGAGATTTTAAACAAGAGAGATAATATTAATGATTATATAATTGAAGATTTCAAACTTCATGATTATCAATATCATCCTGCGATAAAAGGGGCGATGAGGGCTTAACTTCATCTATACAAAATATGATTTTATATATTTTTTAAATATTTGATTATAGTATATAGTGTTTAAAATGGATTTACAAAGTATAACTGAACCACCTAAAAAAACTTTCTTCAATCATGTATTTTCTGGAACAGATGAAGGAAAAGCCGAAATATTAAATGTTCTTCAATATGTTCTTTTAGCTATTATTCCTGTAATTCTATTAAATAAATCTATCCAAAGATTTGTTCCTGAAGCCGATTCTGAAAAGTCTTCTTTGGAGATTTTAGCCGAAATTTTCATACAAATTCTCATTATGTTTATTGGTATTATTTTGATTCATCGTATTATTACATACATTCCAACTTATAGTGGTTTCAAATATGAACTTTTGAACTTGACAAATGTGATTTTAGCATTTTTAATTATTGTGTTAAGTATTCAAACAAAATTAGGTATTAAGGTAAATATTATTGTTGATCGAATAAATGAATTATGGAATGGACCAGAAAGCAGACAAAATCAAAAGAAAAACGGAAGTGCAAGTCATAGTCCAAGTAGAGCAGATAGTTTAGATAATAGTGGATTACAAACAGATATGTTTCCTCCAGCTCCAGTAGCAACTACAAAACAACCATCTACTGGTCATGAAATGATGTCTAATATGACACAGGGTCCACAAAATAGTGGTGATATGGGTTCATATATGGGACCTATGGCAGCAAATGGTGTGTTAGGTGGTGCGTTTGGTGCCGCTTTTTAAACAATTCTATAATGATCATATAAATTAGATTCTGATACACACTCTTTTTTAATATTAGACCATATACCCTTTTGTTTTTCAAAAAGAATCATTTTCTTATGTGTTAATTCTTTTACCGGAATATCATATTCAATATCAATTATAGCTATTTCATAATCATCATAATCATTTAAAAATTCATATCTATTACAACAGATGTTTCCCATTTAACTATATTTTACTAAATTAGTATTAATGAATAATATTTATATTGTTGAATAATATAAATATTATGGTATAGACGTAAAAGCTTATAAAAAATGATACAAACATTTTTTAATAGTTTGATCAATGGATCTGTGGTATTTATTGGAAGCGGCTTTCATAAGTCAAAGTATGAAAGATTCAAATTTTTTATATAATCCTATGATTATTATAATTATATTTTTGTATGGTTTTTATAAAATTATTCCAATATCAATTTGGAGGTCATTCGATAATTATATAGGTGATTTTATTAGTAATGATTATAAAAATACTAGTATTATTATTCCATATCATATAAAGATTTATACTGGTTATGGTTCTAAACCAACAAATAAAACTTTATATAGTGATCGATTTCATGCAATAACTCATCATATAAAGAAATATCATATGGAAAAAATATCTTCATTAACAGAAATAATAAATTTTGAAAATAGTACGTATATTGATATTAATATTTCTGATTTTTTATTAATACCTAAAAATAAACAAAATATATTGATAAGTGAAAAACATAATATATTTTTGGAAGTAATATATGATATAGATCAAGAAAGTAAAGACGAAAAAGATGATTCAGATAAAAAAATATGTTCTATAAAAAAATACATATATAAACTATTTATTCCTGGTTTAAATAATATCAAAAAAATAAACACATTTTTATCTGAAATTGAAAAAGAATATATTGAAGATAAAAGTATTAAAACACAGATGGTTTTTGAATTTCAGAAAACAGTTATGGACGATTGTAATAAACTTACAATAGAATTTCGAGAATCACCTTTTCATACAAATAAATCATTTGATAATATATTTTTTGAAAGTAAAAAAGAAGTGTTATCGTATTTAGAACCGTTTGTTAATCCTAATCATAAAGACCATGTTATTAACGAAAAATATGGAATTCCATTTAAATGTGTTTTTATGTTGCACGGACCACCAGGTTGCGGGAAATCATCTTTGATCAAATCAACAATAAAGTATACAAATCGTCATTGTATACTGGTTTCATGGGCAAAAATAAAAACATGTAATGATTTTGTATCTTTATTTAGACCAATAAAAATAAATGGTAAAGTATACAATCAAGATGAATTAATTATTGTATTTGAAGATTTTGATGCAAATGATAATGATGTGTTAAAAATAAGGAAAGATATGGTACCAAAAATAAATAATGATATATTAGAAGTAAATACAAACCGTTGTGAAACAGTTGAAAAACTAGGAATTAATGATAGAATTGAATCAATTATAAAACAACAAATAGTAAAAAATATAGACGATATTTCATTAGAATATATTTTGAATGTTTTAGATGGTATTATAGAGTTAAATAATAGTATTGTATTTTTTACAACAAACACTTTAGAAACCATCGATCCTGCTTTAACACGTGTGGGTCGTGTTGATAAAGTTATAAATATGGATTATTTAAATAGTAATATGTTTGAAGAAATATTAAATTATTATTATCCAAATGAATGTTACAAAAAATACAAATCAAAAATAAACAATATATATAATAAACAAATGTCTTACTCAAAAATTATACAACTGGTAATAGAATCTGAAACAATTGATACAGTTTTTAAAAATATTCATAAAAATTGTAAAGTATAAAATATTTATATAAGTGTAATATCCTATATAAATATTTAACCCATATGCGTTGCAAAATCCATAGATTGCACCATTTCTAATTTTCGTATTGTACGTTCGAAAGTTTCTGCTTTGTCTAAATTTGTAAACAAATAATCCGTTCCAGGAGTTTCTTCGTTTTTCTTTATTTGTTTATATATTTCATTTATCTTTTCCAAAATAATTTGTATTTTATCTTTTTGTGTAGTTATTTCTATATTTGTTGGAACCATTTCAGTCAATAATGATATTGCAAAATAAAATAAATATCTACGTTTTTTACAACATCCAGTTGTATATTTTATAGAAAATAATGAAATAGTAGAATTAAGTATTTTTGATAATAAAGCGTTTTTCATTTCATCGCATCTTAAAACGATTGCTTCCCAAATCATCCATATTATATCTTTTTGAAATTTATATTCAACTTTTTTACTTTCTTTACGTCTTTCACAATATATAGGTTCTTTGCGTTTTTTACATATTAAATCAAATTCTATTATCCATTCTATCCAATAACACGCATTCAACATATTTTTTCCTTCTTCAGAAATATTATAAATAAATTCGTTAATAGAAATATAAAGTTCTTTTGGATCTTCTTTTTTAAAAATAGATTCACAATATTTTATAGATGGTGCTTTTAATCTCTCCGACATTTGGGTTATGTCAAATTCTTCTACTCTATTTATTTTAATAGATTCAAAACTGTTTTTTCGGTTTGAAAATGTCAAAGTTGCAATAACTTCTGCAAAAATATTTCGAATTGTTGGATTATTTCTAAGTTGTAATTCATTACTATAATGACCTTGTTTCATTATATTCCTAAAAACTTCATATCTCATTTCCAAATAAATAACAATCTTAGGATTTCCTAAATGTATATGTTTTCCAACATAATGTAAAATAACTTCCCATAAATCCATATAATGACCAGCACAAACCAATTCAGCTCCCCAATAACAAGCCGGCTCGTATTTACCTTTCATCATATTTTGTATTAATTGTTCACGGACTTCTGATTTTTTGAATTTAGAAAATGTAAAACCTTTAAACTCTTTTGGAGCTCTTATATCATTTATTTCGTGATTATTCATATAAACTTATCCATAACTGAGAAAATATATTATCTCTTTATACTCAAAGTAAATCTGGATCCATTATTGATATATTTCCATTTGTTTTTATAGAATATAAATACTTATATATAATTTCTCCACATTCCCATTTATTTTTATTATACAATACCAATCCATCTATTGAACCATAAATATCTTTTGTTTCATTAATAGCATAATCCATATATTTAGGATTATACATATCACATTGTAATACTGTTATACAAGGACGTTTCATTGTTTCACAAATATTTTCTGCAACCATAAATGTTTTAGTTTGTGGGGTTTTTTTGTTTGGTAAATGTTCCATTACACAAATATTTGAACCAAATGATGCAAGTTTTTCAATTACTTTATAATTATTTCCACTATGACACAATAATAATGTATTTGATAAATTTGAAATATTTTTACATCTAATATTGTTTATTACGTTTTTATACATAATTTAACTATTATGAAAAATAAACTCTATTTCATTTTTCATATTTATTATCGTTCGGCTAAATACATGTCTTTACCAACATGAACAATCTTATATTCAAAATTCGTTCGAATATAATCAAATAATTCTTCTTTTAATTCTTTTATAGGTAAATTAGGCTTTTCGTCATCCCATGATTCAAATAAAATCTTTGGATAATCATTTGAAATAATTGTTTGTTTGGCTCCTTGTAATACTTGCTTCTCATGTCCTTCTACATCCATTTTTATAAAATTAATGTTTTCAAAATGAAAATCATCCAAAGGCTTACATGGAACCAATATAGATGGCACTTCATTAACATCATCATATTCAAATTTTGAAATACCATTTCCACCACCATCCTTTGGATCTCGAATAAAATAAGGCAGAGAAGTATTTATGTTGGATAAAGCACAGTTAAATTTTGAAACATTATAATCTAAATTATTTAATGCAATATTTGAACATAAATAATTAAATGATTTTGGAGAACATTCGAAAGCATATACGTGTTTGGATTTTTTGGCCATGTCTATTGTATACCAACCGATGTGAGCACCAATATCAATAACACATTTATTTTCGTTCAAAAAGTTATCACATGTCCAATCTACAAATCCTCTTTCATAAAAACCCGTTAAAAAATAATCTTTGGCAACACGAGCTTCTGGTATGAACATGGAACGAGCTTCATTAGATGTAGATATTCTTTGATAAATAGGGTCTTCAGTATGATATGAATTTTCGTGTATGAGAAACATAATTAAAAATATAATATACCTTTAAACCATTTATATTTTAGGATTATACTATATAATCTATTATATATTAATGTCTCGTGAAATATTAGATAGTGATGTCAAGGGTTACACTGGTCAATTTGGTGGAAAAAACAAGAGAAGAACTCTTAAAAATAATAAAAAAACTAATAGGAAAAGAAATAAAGGTAAAAACACTACTAAAGTAAAAAAATCTCGTAAAAGAAAAACAATAGGATATTCTGATGTAAATCCTATTTATTTAGAAGATACAGCTTCATTTAGTAATAAATATATTTTTAAAAGAGATAAATGGCTCAGTAAAAGGTTATTCTTTTCTACACTCAAACAGTTGATTAAAGAGAACCCAAAATATAGTATTCATATTATGGATAATAAAAAATTAAATAAATATGAAAAATCACTAAGTTGGACAGATAGATATTATTTATATTTGAGTATAATTGATTTACATAATAAACCTGCATATTTGAAAGTAACGATCTCTCAAGTTGAAACTATATTTAAAGATATGGCAGATGAAATGAGAACAGACCCTGATAAATTGCTTAGTTCATTAAGTGATTTAGCTAGTATGTCAGGAGGTTATAATAATACAAATTCCACGCATAAAGGGTTAGATGTATATGAAGGTTCTTTATTTCTAGGGTACTTAGTTAAACAAGATGGTAAACCATATAAAAAAAAATTGAAAGAATCAAAAGTATATTTGTATGAAAATGGATGGTATTCAGCAAAAATAGAAAACTCGTCGGAAACTGTATTATGTAATCCAAAAAAATATATGAAAGGATTATTAAGAGGTGAAAAGGTAAGATATATATCACAATGTTATTTAATTGAAAAAACTAAAGATGATGAGTATTTATTTTTAGACTTAGTAGATGCAGCTTCAAATGATTTCAACATTTATACTCATTGTGATACGTCTTCAAGATGGCATGATTGGAATGAGACACCAGCTCAGGTGGCATTTTTTTAGTGTTGTGTTATATATCTTTGTATTTCTTTTTCAATGTTTTAATTTGTTTTTTGTGTTTAGAATTAGATGGACTGTCATATAAACTGAATGGTATATTTATTTCATCTATTTCAAGCTGTGATAAACGTAATATTTCTTTTTTAGTTCCTTGACGTAAAAATCTCCAAATATATGGAAATTTTTTGTTTACAACATCAATCGGTATATTATGTTCTTTTATATTAGATATTTTTGATACATAGTTTAGTTTATTTTGTTTGCATTTTTTGGTTTTGTTTGATATATTACAATCACACCAATTTTTAGTAGAAACTGTATTTTTATTGAAACAATAAGATGGTTTACAATAAGGATTACACGAACCACATGGCACGTTATTACAATTTCGTTTTGATTTATTGGACCTATGTGTTTTTCTTTTTCTTTTTTCATCTGACATTTTGTTATATAAAAAAATACTATATACAAACTCTAGATATAATTTTTGTAGTAATATTTATTCAGTTCTCAAAGTATAGAAAGTATTTCTAGAAATAGTTTAGTGAACTATTTTTTACTAAGGAAGCAAATAAATATATGAAATAATTATATATGACAGAACCAAAAAAAAATAATTATCGTAAAACACATAGGTCCAATAAATCAAAAAAACATAAAAAAACGTTCAAAGTACACCATGAATTGAAGTATATTACTGATAGAGATGAATGGGAAAACAATAGAATTTTTATTTCTGTATTGAATAAATATTATAAAAATCAAGTAAAATATGGAGCTGAATTGGTAGATATTAAGCCAACTGGCTGGGGGTACGAAAATTCAAAACATTACCTGAAAAGATGGTATTTTTATATAAGGATAAAAATGAATTCCAAATATGTTTTTTTGCGACTAACTCCAATACAAAGAGATAGCATATTCCATCATATGGCGCATGAGATAAGGACCGACCCCAATATTTTTTTTAATTTATTAGGTGATTTAGGAAGTAGAGAAAAAGACCGGTTTAAAAGAACCCATTCTCATTCATCATCCAACGAAAATATAAGAAGATTTGAGAAAATTAAAGATACTAAATATAGAGGGTTAGATGTATATGAAGGTCCTTTATTTTTAGGATACTTAGTAGATTATGATTCTAACCCATATGAAGAAAAACTAAAGGATTCAAAAGTATATTTAGATGTCCTTGGATGGTTTATAGCAAATACAAGAAAAAATGGATATATCACCTGTAATCCAAAGAAATATTCAAAAAAATTGGATGATGGTGAAAAGGTAAAATTTATATCGCAATGTTATATACCAGAAAGAACAAAACAACATGAATATTTGTTTTTAGATTTAAAAACTGCTATGTTTAATGATACCAGTATATATATGAGTTGTGACACTTCAAAAGCTTGGAGACGGCGTGTGTACTATGATGGCGGCCCATATTGATTGGATAATAGGTATTGTTGCGTTAGATATATTTATAATATACAATAATAAGTGGTAGTAGTTCCAATACCTTTCATTTTTCCTTTTTCATCTGACATTTTGTTATATAAAAAAATACTATATACAAACTT
>CEVX01010269.1_pt1 | contig 20565 bp, 6 predicted proteins | sample 356561 | NCBI WGS metagenome assembly CEVX01 (sample SAMEA2623886, study PRJEB7988) | marine metagenome | biome: marine biome (ENVO:00000447); feature: surface water layer (ENVO:00002042); material: "saline water (ENVO:00002010), including plankton (ENVO:xxxxxxxx)" | depth 5 m | reverse complement strand
GAATGACTCCCGGAATGGCTAGCCCGACAGAATTTTGCTGCTCTCTCTTCACTCCTTGTATGATAGCGCTGCAGATTGCTATTGCCCCAGCAGGTCCGAACGAGAGGATTACAACGGCAATGGCACGCCCGCCTCTGCCAACCCCACCCTTTGAGTCGACTCTCCCCTTTGAGTTACGAAGGCCGTCAATCCAGAAATCTGCAATCACTGCAATCACGAGCACTACCTCTAGGAGAAGCAGTGGAAGTTTCCATTCGAACAAATCCCCGGTCAATGGATCTACCGTAAGAGGCCAAGGCAAGGATTCGTACAGCAGGCTTCCGATTAGACGGTCAATGAAAAGGGGCAAAATTAGCCAATCTATTGCAATCGGAATCCTATCAAGCAAATTCTCTTGTCGGTATAGAGAGATAGCAACCAACTCAACTACGATTACCACTACCACGGCCAAGCCTAACAGATCTTGATTGCTGCCTCCGGGACCGAGCAAGGAAGCGATGTGCGCAAGAACGATGCCGCCAATCGCGAGAGCGATGGGGGTTTCTATTCCCCCGATGTGAGGCAGTGGCAGCTCTAGGCCCCTGGTTCTGAATCTGGCGATTGCAACGAGAATAGTGATGAAAGCCCCACAAGAAAGCAGAACTAGGGGGTTAGACCCGGTAGTCAAACCAACTAGCACATTTGCCCCCAATACGACTGCCATGACCGAGATAACAATCACGGGCTTGTGACTAACATCTGTTGTGTACAGGTCTTCTAAATTATCCGTTGGAGCCAGTTCTCTCCTCTTCTTCCTGGACTCCCTCATCTCGGCAACCCTGGGATTGAAGCCTGAAACAGAACCCGCTCCCTCAGATTTCGAAACAGAACCCGATGAGTCCCCAGCGGCCATTTCCCTCCTTTCACTGAGGAGGCTAATCGTTTGCAATTCTCTCCTAATCTCGCCCCTCGCCACAAGCCATAGAGAACTCAGGACAAAAATCGCTATGGATGCGTATTTTGGTCCTGGGTCTCCATTTTGCCAGGAAAGTGAGATTGCAATTATCATCAGCCACAATGATGCAAGGGCCGGTCTCAGCAGGTCCTCGATGGTGCCGGCCTTGGGCAGATACGTACCGAGCATGGCGGCCGTACACAATACAACTACGAATCCAGTATCAAACTCGGGAAGAGACTCTGAATTAGGCAACAAATTAGAAGCATCGTTTCCAGATAGGAAAATCAGGAAAGGCAATGTCATCAGCCCCATCGCCAACGTGTAGTTTCTATTTTCAGAATCACGTTCGAACAGAATCAGCGATAGAAGTAGTATGCATAGAATCAAACTCAGAATCTCTCCACCCCCGTGCCTCCATTGAATTATCACGGCACTGGCAAAGATGATGCCCAACATCATATCCACTCCACCGACTCTTACCTTTCTTACATGGGCAATGAGATGCAGAGTCCATATTGTCCCGCATACTAGAACTAGAGTTATGGCGCTGAAGCCCCCGAATTGAGCCATGAAAATCGTAGTAATCATGGGTATCCAAAGTCCCAGACTCCAAAGCTGCAGTGCTCCAGAATCTCTAACCGAGGCCGAAATCTCGGAAACGCCGAGGAATTTCGATGCGAGGTTCACGTTTGTAGAACCCAGTTTCTCATTAACTACGGACATGAGTATTGAACAAAGGATAAGGTACCCTGCAAGTGGAACCACATCTACCTCAATGACACTCCCCGGGTCGATTCGATCATTGGCCACGAGAACGGTCCTGAGTGTCTCCTCGAGGGTCTCCTCAACCAGAATCCAAATCCATGGCAGTAGAACGGTCACTCCAGCGAGCGATGGCGACTCCCTCCTGACTGAAAGAAATGCAGTGCCCAGGTGAAGTAATGAAAGAAGTGAGAGAAGAATTAAGCCACCGTCACCACCATTATCCACTGACTCGGATGGAACCAGAATTACCAGTAATACGAGAATAGCCACCGCCCCTCCCCACAGTACCCTATCAGTAACTATGTCCTGATCCCGCAGGACAACAAATCCAGTAATCACTGTCCCAATGACAGTGAAAAGAACATATTCGGAAATCCCCAACTGCCCTTCGATAAATTGTCCGTTAGCGAGCATTCCAACCAGAATAATCGAGGAAGAGGCCAGGGGGGTCACCACCCTTCCGGGCGCAACGCCCCTGACGGTGAGGTATGAGCCACCAAAGGCACCCCCTAGTACGGTAACCATGGCTAATGCATAGCCCGCGTCATCTCTGTTCGCAGCCACTGCCAGAAGCGCTCCAATAAGCCCCAAAGATACGGAGACCCCCCAAAGTCCCGGCTTACCCAAGCCCATTACCTTCATTGCATCCGAGAACCAATTGGCCTCCCTTGCAAATTTTGATGCCATAGTTGCATTCGCCGCAGTCACAGCCATCATCAGCGTGAAGAGGAGCAGTGGAGAGTCAAGAGGAAGTATCCGCAATTCACCGATACGGAGACCCCCGGTTGTAGCATGCATTCCAATCCACAGATTCGAAGAAGCAATTCCTAGCGCAGCTAGATTTCCGGACATTCTCTGGAGTGCCAGAACATGTATCAGGATGGTCGAAATCAGAATCATCAATGCTATTCCTTCTTGTCCAAATAGCGATCCAGCTGTAGACCCAATAGCAAGAAGAACAAGCGTCGACTGAGCTGCAATAGCATCATGATCGTACCTGTATGCAACAGCCACGTTGAGCCCCACTAGAGTAATCAATAGGGCCCCAAGGCTTTCCACCCCGATCACGTCCCACCTTTGGAGCTCTATAGCCAGTCCATACAGGACTTTCATCGAGATGATGACCCATGTAACTCCGAGAATTTTCATGTTCTTCCTTGGAATCCATATCTCTCCCAAGCCGAATCCTACTGCCGCTAGAACGACTAGTGAAAAACCGGCAGGAAGTGGATCCATCACAACTCCGATTTGTACCCCTATTGCACTGTAGACTAGAATCATAGAGCCCATGAGTAGCCAATTTACCCTACGTTCTCCCTCAACTGCTATCTCAGTGACCATGTCCATGTCTGGAGCGGATTTCACACTCCCATCAGAACCCATGACTCCAGGGGAGTCGGAGTTAGGCTCCGCGAACGGATCAAAAATTTCTCCGATAGCTTCGTCCCGCTCCTTTTCGATAGGCCCAACGTCTTCACTACCAGGCTCCTCCGTGCCACGAATGAGGCCTTCTATCTCAATCCTGTCGCTTATCCTGAATGACCTCTCACGGATGACCTCATCGTCAGGCTCACCCTCATTCATCATCCCGCGGTGGGGCATTACGGGAATAACCGCATCCCCAGCATCGTCTGAACTGTTGCTAATTTACATCGATTTCGATATGACTCACAGCCGTAAGCCTTGAAGAGTAATTCCTATCGTCGCAGGCCATGGTGGGTCCTACCATGTCGGCCCCTCCCTCCAACCCATCGACACCTCTGAGCTCCCATGGACTAGATCCAAGGGGCAAGATTCACTGGAATCTGGGCTGGGAGCAGTTGCATAGTATTGCAGTGGAGAGAGGAGAAGCTACGCTCACTGCCCATGGCGTCCTCCTCGCCACAACCGGGGATAGGACCGGAAGATCCCCCAATGACCGATTCATAGTGAAAGAGCCTGGAATGGCTGATGACGTCTGGTGGGGAGATGTGAACAAGTCAATCTCGCCAGCCATCTTCGAGAAGCTATTGAAGAAGACTAGAGGGCACTTGGATAACGCAGACCAAGTTTTTGTCAAAGACGCTTTTTGTGGTGCAGATCCTAGACACAGAATGCCAGTCAGACTTGTCACCGAGAAGGCATGGCATGCTGCTTTCATGCACAATATGTTTGTCAGGGTCAATCCCGAAGAAGCGGAAATTCATGAGCCGCAATATACCATCCTCCATGCTCCGGAATTACAAGCTTCTCCTTCCAAAGATGGAACAAACTCTGGGGTGTTTGTCATATTGGCGTTGGACCGCGGCTTGGTAATCATTGGCGGGTCCCATTACGCGGGAGAGATCAAGAAAGCGATTTTCACGATAATGAATCATATCCTCCCAGCCGAGGGACTACTTCCCATGCATTGTTCCGCAAATGCAAACGAACACGGCTCTGCATTATTTTTCGGTCTTTCTGGAACCGGTAAAACCACTCTTTCAGCAGACCCAAAAAGAGCTCTTGTCGGTGATGACGAACACGGGTGGTCCGACGAAGGAGTTTTCAATTTCGAGGGTGGGTGCTATGCTAAGCTGATCAATCTCTCGGAGGAAGATGAGCCAGCAATTTTCGCCACCACCAGAATGAAGGGAACGATTCTGGAGAACGTTGTGCTCAACGCCGATGGAACCCCAGATTTCGATAACGGCTCTCTGACTCAGAATACTCGGGGGTCATACTCAATCGAGTCAATCGATAACAGAACAATGGACTCCATGGCAGGCAATCCGAAGAACGTAGTTTTCCTGACTTGTGATGCGTTTGGCGTTCTTCCACCATTGTCTCGTTTGACGCCCGAGCAGGCCGCGTACCACTTCATGTCTGGATACACGGCCAAAGTTGCAGGTACGGAGATGGGCATAACAGAGCCCCAAGCAACTTTCTCCACATGTTTTGGAGCTCCATTCATGCCCCGCCACCCTTCGGTGTACGCAGACCTCCTTTCAAGCAAGATTCGCAAAAATAACGCCAAGTGCTGGCTAATCAATACGGGATGGGTAGCAGGGGGATATGGGGCAAGTAGCCGAATCAAGATCAGATGGACAAGGGCCCTACTGAACTCCGCATTGGACGGCGATCTAGACGACGTAGTATTCGTCGAGGATGAAAGGTTCGGATTCACAGTACCAACAACATGTGAGGACGTCCCCGACTCCATACTACAGCCCAGAGATACGTGGCACGACAAGAAGAAGTATGACGGTACTGCGAACGTCCTGGCTCAGATGTTCATCGAGAATTTCGAACAATACTCGGACGCTTGTAGCCAAGAAGTTCTGAATGCTGCACCAAAGAAACTCTGACTCAATCAGAGTTTTTGCCAGTCGTGCCTCTGAGCGTCCACTGTACAGATTGCCGCCATATGGACCACATCTCTCACACTATCCCCTCTTTGCAGTACGTGTGCGGGCTTTGAAAGCCCCTCTAGAATTGGCCCAGTCATCTCAGCACCTGCAACTCTCTGTAGTAGTTTGTAGGCTATGTTGGCCGATGCAAGGTTGGGGCAAATGAGAATATTAGCCGGTCCATCGAAGGACATGAACGGGTAGTCCTTTTGTATCTCAGGAACCAATGCAGTGTCAGCTTGCATCGGCCCATCGATAATTAGTTCAGGATCAAGCTCTCGAGCAATCGAGATGGCCTCCTCTAACCTATCAGTCCTAAGTTCGGATGATGTTCCAAAGTTAGAGAAAGAAAGCATTGCGACCTTTGGTTTCACGCCGAACCTTCGTGCCACCTTGGCAGTCTGAACAGCGATTTCAGCCAGAGTTCTGGAGTCGGGATAGATGTTGATTGTAGCATCCCCAATGAACATCAACTCCCCATTTACCGTCATCATGTACATGCCCACGATTCTGTGCGAGTCAGCCTCTGGTCCGATTATTTGCAAGCATGGCTTTACGATGTCTGGATAGTGATGAGAAACACCCCCAAGATAACCATCGGCATCACCCATGTGAACCATCATTGGGGCAAAATAGGTCGTATTCTTCATCAGCCTCACGGCATCCTCCACGGTGACGCCCTTTCTCCCCCTTAGATTGTACAACTCTTTGGCATACTCGCCCCTCCTCCTGGGATCGTATCTAACATCTATTTCTTCACATTCGAAACTCAGGCCTAACTCTTCCTTCACAGCCCCAATTCTCTCGACGTTTCCAAGAAGAATGGGCTCACATATCCCTTCTGTAATGCACTGTGAAGCGGCCTTGATGATTGTAGGGTCCTCTCCTTCGCAGAAAACAATCCTCTTCCTGTCTCTCTTGGCCCGGTTGATCACTCTCCTCATTATCGATCTAGTTAGGCCAAGTCTAGCCTCTAGTTCCTCTCTGTAAATCTCGATATTGAAGTCTTCAGGTGCAACTCTTGACACACCTTCGTTTACCGCTGCTTCGGCAACCGCGCTAGCTTCCCAAATCAGAACACGCGCATCGAATGGTTTCGGGATGATGTATTCCGGCCCGAACTGGAGCTGCTCGCCATTGTAGGCCGACATCACATCATCCGGAACAGGCTCTTTCGCCAGTTGAGCAATGGCGTGGGTCGCGGCCATCTTCATCCCCTCCGTGATTTCTGTGGAGCGAACATCCAATGCCCCTCGGAATATGTATGGGAAACCAAGTACGTTGTTAATCTGATTTGGATAGTCCGAACGACCTGTGGCCATTATCGCATCTTCCCTAACTGCAATCACGTCATCCGGTAGAATCTCAGGATCCGGATTTGCCAGAGCGAATATTAGAGGTCTTTTGGCCATCGAAGATACCATTTCCCTGGTAACAATACCTCCCTTGGATAGGCCGAGGAAAACATCTGCTTCAACCATGGCGGAAGCTAAGTCACCATCAGAAATATCTCTGGAAAATTCAGATTTGTATTTGTTCAGTTCTCCTGCATCTTCTCTACTTTTTGTGAGAATTCCAGTAGAATCAACCATGATGATATTTTCATTTTTCACTCCTAGCCTCACATAGTGCCTGGCGCATGATATGGCGGAAGCCCCGGCTCCAGAGATGACCACCTTTACCGAACCAACCTCCTTTTCCACGACCTCAAGGCCATTGAGAAGAGCTGCCCCTGAGATTATTGCAGTTCCATGTTGGTCATCGTGCATTACAGGAATATCAAGCTCCTCGACCAGCCGCTTCTCAATCTCGAAACACTCCGGGGCCTTGATGTCCTCCAGGTTAATTCCACCAAAGGTCGGAGCTATTGCCTTCACAGCTTCTACGAATTCATCAACGTCGGTCCTATCGACCTCAATATCGAAAACGTCAATGTCCGCGAATGCCTTGAATAGAAGCCCCTTTCCTTCCATCACTGGCTTTCCTGCCAGAGCACCTATGTCGCCCAATCCGAGAACTGCGGTTCCGTTACTGATGACAGCAACCAAATTACCTTTCGAGGTGTACTTGTATGCATTGTCAGGATCAAGCTCGATTTCCTTGCATGGGTATGCTACACCAGGTGAATATGCCAGAGAAAGCTCGTGTGAAGTGCCGTGTGCCTTTGTTGGTACCACCGTGATCTTTCCGGCAGGCTCGGCCGCGTGATATTCCAGTGCCTCGTCGCGAAGCATATCCTCTGTCAAGTAACCACCCCGGAAATATCCGGCCCATACACCCCTCTTTGATGCTATCCTAACTCGTTAGATCTGATTATCAGCCTCTTTACAAGCGTTTACGATTTTTTTATTTTGACTGAAAAGACACCAATTTCCACCTACGGTGGATTGAGCAAATGCCACTCAACTACCCACACCATTCAATATAGGAGTGGAATGCCGAGGGGGCATGGATATCGATTTACGGGGCAGGGCCAACCTTGCTCGGAGGAAGGCGATACTCCTGGTCATGCTGATGGTCTTACTGCCATGGGCTGGATTTGACAGCACCGAATTAACCTCCCAGAATGATGAATCCAGAAGCTCTGCTAGAACTTGGGGAGCGATGGGAAGTAATGACACCGGTTGGATAGATATCGTTGCAACGGGAGCTGATCCTAGGAATCAGACATTTGCCTACGGGGACCTGGTCATGGACTTTGCACCTGGTGCGGAGATTTCCAATATGACATTCGAGGTCTCTGTCGATGGCTCGGATGGGTATTGCATCGAAGAGCCACAACTGACCTTGATAGAGACTCAGACTCCGATACTCGACTGGAGGGACCTAGGGGGACTCGGCTGTCAAGACTCGTTCGTCAACAACCCTCCAACCCTAGAGGACGGCACATTAAGCACCTGGCTGAAACCCAATACCATCAGCGATGCCGCGTGGACAATCCCCGCTGGCATCACAATCTCAGATTTGGTTATAGAGGCCCTGACTCCATCCGATCCGAAGGTGTCTTTCTCGACCTTGGACGTAGTGATCCACGACAGTGCAGTAAACCCGCTGGATGGGAGGCTCTACCTCCTGCTCGACGATGACCTCATCCATCTTGACAGCGAGATGTCTGAGACTTGTGGATGGAGATGTCCAGGAATTATCCATATTGATACCGACATTGGAGGTAGTAGCCTGGCCATAGACTCCTCAGGAAGCAGACTTCTCATAGGGAAACAAGACGGTTCGATAAGCTCACAGTCTCTTCTAGACTCATCATTCAATCCAGATTTGCTCCAACCCCCAGTTGTCCCATCTCCAGTATCCACTATGTCAGTGGACCAATACGGGAACGTCTGGGCAGCATCGGGATGCACCTTGATGTTCCTCCCAATGAACTCAGCTACATGGTCAGAAACAACATATTGCCCTGGCTCCCCTGAGATACCAGTTGACATTGAGTTGTACGACAACAAGGTCTTCCTCGCAACCCAGAGTACTGGGATCCACTTCATTGAGTACGTATACGACGCAACGAATACCAGTATCACAATTGCCGGAAGTACAGTTTGGGATACCAACAATTTCCTGTCAAGCAACTCCATCACCGATCTTGAGATAGCCTCTGACCAGCTACTCATCTCCACCCTCAACGCAGGGATCAACCGCAGGGATCTGAGTACCTCATCATGGCTTTCGAGGTGGAACACGAACAACTGGCTCGCTTCTAACTCAGTCGTGGGGGTGTCTCACACGAGTGGCTGGATTCACATAGTAGCCGGAACTACACTCCACTCATACGACACTACTGCCAACGTCTTCCGATCACAGAGGCAAGTATCCCAGTTGGGACTACTCGGCCCGGCCACATCGATTTATTCATGGCCAGCGGGAGTCGGACCGAGGAGCCCCTCAGACGGTGTCGCATTCCTGATAGACTCTACAGGCAGGGCTGGAATGCAGCACGCAGAGACAGTAATTGGAGCCGAATCATTGGTCAGTAGCCCGGTCTCCAACCCAATGAGGGTAGCTGCTAGTATTGACGATGGAGAGTCCGGGCAGATTTGGGTGGCTGGAGATACCACGATAGACAGATTCGATGAAGGGGCTAGGATTTGGCAGCAACCCATTGATGTCAGTGACTACGCTCAACAGCTACAATCGATCACGTCCATCGTTCAGGACTCAAACGATAGGGTATGGGTGGGCACTTCAAATTCCGGCATTTTGAGATTCAGGGCAGACAATGGTGCATACATTGGCACAATCAACGGAATTGAGGATCAGGTTATCTCAATGGCCCATGATGATACCACGGAGACCCTCGTAGTGGGACACCCATTCAACGGACTTTCCCTAGTCAACACCTCCACCATGACTCTAATCGATGTTCTCGATACGACCGATGGTCTAGATTCTGACTTGGTCACGGACGTCGCGACCAGATACGGAATTGCATATGCGGCAACGTCAGACAGCGGGCTGATGAGAGTGGATCTGATGGCCCTACAGATACTCGGGTCATGGCAGTCATTGGGCGCAGACAACCTAGAAGCCGCCCCCATAGCTGTTTATGATGACACGATCTACCTGGGCCTCCCTGACTTCGGAATCCTCCTTCTCGATAGGATGAACGGGGACATCATTGACTACTGGGAGCCCGGAGGCAGCAGCGGTCTTCCCGATGACGATGTATTATCCCTACACATGCTGGGAAGTGAATTGGTGGTGGGTTCTAGAGTATCCAACACAGGAGCCCAGTCAAACGGTGGATTAGCCATTTGGGACGGGGCCTCGTGGGAGCAACTGGAAACCAGCATACCCGGTTGGAACAACGATCCTTACGTCTTCTACGACATCACAAGTGATGGTAGCGACGTCTATGCCGGTACGAATCGAGGGGCCTGCAGCTGGTCGGTAGACTCCAGTGGAGCATGGCAACTCGATATCTGCGTCGACCAGGGCGATGGCATGCCCTCCAGACAGGTATACTCAGTCGAGCTAATTGGAACCAACACACTCTATGCCGGAACAGACAACGGTGCTGCGGTCATCAATACCCTGAACGGATCAGTTATGGAGGTCTGGAACGCTGGGGATGATACTCAGCGAGCGAGGACGGTGAAGATTGACGACATTCTGTACCTGGGCTTCGAGAATACTGGAATAGCCAGATACGACCTGATCAACGATCAGTGGCTGACAACCTGGGATGGTACACAGGGCTACATCGATGACGATGACGTAACTGCCCTAGTAGAGGGGACCGAGCCAGGCACAATGTGGGCAGGAGGGGACTTCGGCCTTACCCTGATAGACGTAGCAAACGACCAAGTGCTGATCGACTGGAACAGGGGAGCCAACCCAGGCGGCCCCACCCTCTCAACTCAGATTCCAGCTGACATAGTGATAATGGGAGATGTCCTTCATTACTCCACACAGAGAAGCAACCAGTGGTGGGCGTCCAATGATGAGATAACCAGAATAGCTCTGAACAACAACACCTCACTAACCACCATAGATGCCGGGAACCAGCTAGGGTACGATGGCGTAGTCTACGGGATAGGCGAGGTCGGAGACGAGCTCTGGGTGGGTGTCCGACCGACCCAGTACTGGAACTATGGCGATGGTACAGTGGTGAGGTGGAACACGGTCAATGAGACGTGGGCGGACAACCTAGAGACCATAGGAAACGTCCTCAGGGTCAATGCAAGGCTCCTCGGTGACTGTTTCCCGTTGAATGCCAGCTCCTGCGAGATGTGGGTGGCATACGGTGACAACATAATGCGCCGATTCAGCTTCTCGACGATGACGCTCTTGGATGAGTGGTCAGACATCGAAGGACCGATAAGAGGCATGGTAGAATTTGACGGCGAATATCTCTTCGCGAGCATGAACGGCATACTGAGGTGGAATCCCTCCAACGAGACCTGGATGACCTCATGGACCGAGAACAGCGGCCTGCCCAACAACGCCGAGGAAGAATTTTACTCAATGACGGTGATTGGCGACGATCTCTGGGCTAGCTCCATGCAATCCCAGGGTTGGAACTCCAACGCGCAAATCTTCAGGAAGAACGGATCTACCGGTAACTGGACCTCATGGGACCTAGACTCAGGGGATATCCCCGATGGCTACGGGGCCGACATTGTTCTCTGTGACGACATAGTACACGTCGCAATTGGGAGGAGGTTCTGGTGGGGTAACCAAGGAGGTGTTGCTAGGTTCGACTTCGCCGACCACGACTCAGACGGCCAGACCGATGAATGGATATCCCCACTAACAGATGGGGGCTCCAATGGTCTTGCTAATGCGGATGCAAGGGCACTGGCCTGCGACGAGTCGAATAGAATCCTGTATGTCGGCTACGATGAGGAGGGTGTAGGATTCGACAGGATGAACTACAACACAGGGAACTTCCTGTCAACGCTTACATCATCTGATGGCATTTCAGAGGACAGAATCTTCCCCGGTGGTATGCTACACGATGGTAACGTTCTCCTTGCCGCGCACCAATTCGACAACACGGGCGGGATTTCGAGAATCGTAACATCTGGGACATCGGCTTCCAGCGGGCAGATCATTGATCCGGGAATGGACGGCTGTTCAGTCGTCAGAGTCCCATCTAGCTCAACCCCAGTTTATGCCGTGGGACGTTCTGGTCAGACAACAGGCCTGAACAGAGTCGACAGATTGGACAGTACAGGGCTAATCGCCGGAGGGTTCGACGAACTAGCAGGACTATCAAGCGGCAGAGTAGTAGAGTTCGCATCGAACTCAACCCATGTCTGGGTCTCCTCGACACTGGATGAGGGCTCATACTACGGCGCATCCATCCTGCAGGGGGAGATATTACAGAATGGCTCAGTAAGATGGGAGGACGGGTATAGCCTACTAGGGCAAGACGTCGTCAACAGCATGACACTTCAAGATGAGACCATTTGGGTAACCACCGCTGGCAGGGGGCTCTGGTCAGTCGATCTCGCTCAGAGATCATACTCGCCAACACCTTCCGCCCTACACGTCCAGATGGATGGCATGGTTCTCGAGGACGACGGTACCATGTACGTCGGTCTGATGGGATACCAGGGATCCGCCGCAGGCTTCCAAGAGTTCGACACGTCCACAGGGGCATGGGGCTACGGTAGCCTTCTGGCAGGCCTCCCCAATGATCGAGTGAGGGACTTCGCGGAGATTGATGACAAGGTCCTAATTGCCACATGGGGGGGAATAGGGGTGAGGAACACTACCACTTCTGAGTGGGAAGACCCAATAACCACAATCGACGGTCTACCGATGCAGATTTACGAGCATCTCCTAGTTCTTGATGACCCAATCCAAGGCGACGGGAACATCCTCGCAGGAGGTCCAGCGGGCCTGACTGTGCTTTCCACCAGCCTCTCTGTGATTGCCACACTTAATTCCGGAGACGGCCTGATGGGAGATACCGTTTCCGGGCTCGTATATTCCCCTGGAGCATCCAGGAACGTGGTTAACGACGATGGCACTACGACCACCCTATATCACGATGCATCGGTATTCATCTCCCACAATGGACAAGGAAGTACCAGGCCCGGTGTGGTTGCGTGGGACATAGCTACTGACATGGCCAATGGAACGTATCAGATAGACAAGATTCCCAGCAATGACGTCAGAGCGATAGCCACTGACTACTGGGGTGTTCACATCGCCACTGACGTAGCTCCAATAGTACACTGGAACGCAACGACATTGAACATGGAAACAGGCTCTCCCTCAAACACCCTGATTTCATGGCCTCCCACCGAACTCGTTTCCGATGGAACCCACCTAGCCATGATCAGCCCAGGTGGAATCGACGTAATGGAAGTCTCCTCCAATCACGACGCAGTAGCATCTGCACAGGTCGCAGGCCCCAGGGGAGCGCACCTAGACTCAACTGGATTGTACCTAGTCTCGGATGAGGGACTCCATCACTTCGACCCAGTCGGCTCTCTGGTGGAGAGGGAATCCGAGGAACAGAGAGTAGCCCACCCCCTAAGTGCGATTTACTCAGGCCGCATATGGGAGAACATCCACGAGACAGCTAGGCCCGGCATGCAGACGGTTTTGGTCACCGACGAAGATCCGATGGATATCGACATGATCTCGGAAATGCCTCTCGCTGGGAGGCTACCAATGCATACGGGCGCACTGACTCTGACCTCCCCTCAAGCGGGGGCTTGGATATGGGCTGAGTCAACATACCTGAACTACTCAGGGATATGGGACATGGCAGCAATGAATCCGGGGATACAACCTGCATTCCAATCTGCAATCTCCAGTGTAGGACCGGGCTCAACAAGCGCCCAGACCACGATACAACTCCAAGCCCCGCAGAACGGGCAGATAAAGGTCAGAGTGACCTACGATTGGCAGAGAATAGAGGTTCCAACCACACTCACCAATCTGACTGACAGACCAAACGACGGAGGAGGCGTCCTAGAAGCCACATGGCTACCTGCTGAAGATGCTGCTTGGAGCGGATACAGGATCTACGTCTGGGACGCAACAGGAAAGGAACAGTGGAACCCAACGGCAGACGAGCTGAGCGACTTCACCACCTACATGCAGATTCCATTCTGGTCCCAGACATCTGCCTTGGTAACTGAAGCCGATAATGATGGGACCCCAGAGCCACTCTCGGATGATAGAGTCTACAGGGCGGCAATAGCGATAGAGTATCCAGATGGGTCACTCGGTGATGCCATGGCATGGCCGGGAACCGTCTCGCCATCCGATGAAGTACCATCCCCCCCAGACTGGCTAGTAGCCGAGCCGATCTCCGGCGGAACCGCCGGAGCAATCGTCCTCGAGTGGTCCGCATGCGATGAGCTAGACCCAGACAAAACGAGGATTTGGCCGGTTCAGCAGGAAGTAACCAGCGCAGTGGCACTATCCGGCGAAATAGACATACCGTTCTCATCAGGAAACACGACGGTACTGGACCTGGAGCCCAACTCCCTGTACTGGCTCGTCACCGCCTGCGTCGACGAAGCCGGCCAGTTCGACCCGAACAACGTCACTATATTCGGTCCGGTTGTAACCGCCGGAGGGCTGAACGATGGCATCCCCCCCTCTCCAATCACAGACACACTAGCAATGGACGTGCCCGATGATGAAGGGGGAAGGATCCAAGTCACATGGACTCCCAATTCCGAAGAGGACTGCTCGTACCATACTGTGTACGCACTACCGGCATCGGGGTGGCAGCCACCTAGCACTGTCGATGGCTGGCCCGTGGCAGCCTACGTAGACGACTGCATCACAGGAGAGGCCGTGATAGACTCGCTAGGCTCCTCGCCACTCCAAGACGGAGTCACATATTGGATAGGAGTCGTTGCATCCGATGACTGGGGCAATGAGAACCTGGACGCAGTTCTAGTGGTAGAGGCAACTCCCTCAGCCGATACCGCGGGCGTAGGGAGCGCCCCGTCAAGAGTAGAGGGACTCAACGCATGGGATCACCCGGACGATGATGGAACTGCCATAGACATAGTATGGGACAGATCCCCCGCACCCGACTTCAGCCATTACACAATTTGGGTCTCTGAGTATCCACTCAACGACCTCACGGAAATAAGCGCCCACTGCAATGATTCTGCCTGCAACCTGATTGAAGTCGATCAGAGGCAAATAGGAGGCTTCCTACAACTGCAGATAACCGTTGAGGAGGCACTCTACGGAAGCACCGTGTCAACCCTCTCCTCAGAGCCAATCCAGCCGGACATCCCGCTGTATGTCACTATAACAGTCCACGACATCAAGGGCAACGTCTTCCTAACTGATATGGATGATAACATGGTTCTCGTGTCTCCGGTTGACAATAGAGGGGACATCACCCCGCCAGAGAGGATCGCAGCCCCCATCCTAGAAGACAGGGCCCCGGACGATGGTGATGGAATCATCGTAACATTCCCCGAAAGCACTGCTTCCGATACCACAGAGTATTGGGTTTTCTCAGACGTAGTCCCCTTCAGTGACTCCACCTCTATGGCACCCGTGATGGTCGTAGATAGGAACGACCCAATGCCAGTGACCATCGAGCACCTTTCGGATGGAAGGCCCATTGCCCCCTCGATCATGACATGGGTCGCCGTAGCCCCAGTCGACTCAGCTGGAAATGCATGGCTGACCAACCTCAAGTCCTCCTCCATAGCACTCGTTGATGAGAACAGCCTAGATCCAGGCCTTCACCTAGACGAGATAACAGGAGTCCGAGGATACTGGGATAGCGCTGGTACGAAGGTCGATGTCACATGGGACCTCAGCACTGATCCACAAATCTCATCATATCGCGTCTTCGTAAGCACAGACCCATTCGAGGACACTAGAAACGCCACACAGATCGGCGGAGAAATCGCAGGAACCCTGCTAATCATGAATGACTTCAACGGAGAGCCCCTGGACAACAAACAGTCCTACTGGGCAGTAGTCGTAGGCTTCGATGGGGAAGTCCACAGACTCGCTGTAGACCCACTCGAGATACTCCCTTGGTCTGAGAGCTCATTCGGCTCTGTCGGAGGGGACGAATCCGAGTCCGGCGCATCATGGGTAGACCAACTCCTCAGTGGCGACATGAACCAGCTGATAGCCGTGGCTTCGGCACTGATGATACTAGCAGGCGCCCTGCTCTTCATCAGGCCAAGGAGGGACGCAGCCCCCCAGCCATGGGAGATGGGGGCTCTTGAGGTCGAACTCGAGGAGCAGATGATGAGGGAGGCTTCTGGACTGACCGGCGATGAGGAGTTCGGAGTCGACGACGCGGAGCTTTCATCCGACTCTTTCGGGACCATGGCTGACGTACCGGCCAGCTCCTATGACGGTATGAGCGAGGGCCCGACCGCCCAGCCCATAGGCGGAGAGATCGATGAATCAGCCCCAGAGGCGGATGCAGAGGCCGTCGACGAGCTCCTCGGAGAGGAGTCGGAGGACATCGACCTAGACGACCTAGACGACCTCGCAGACGACCTGGATATCGATGACCTAGACGACCTCGCAGACGACATGGGTGACGAAGATGTAGACACCTCGTTCCTCGATGACATGCTCTGAGCAATAGAAGGCCTTGAATCTCTAACCGGCTATCGCGAGCTATGCCCGTTCCGGCCGAGCCGAACTCTGCAGTCTGGTCTGCTATGGGCTGGGATGGCAAGAACTCACTAGTATCAGCGGATTTGCACTTCGCGAGGATCCGTCGACATGCCGAGATACTTGGAATCGATGTCCCGGAAGACCTCTCTGACATAGTGCTCGCAGGACTAGGAGGGCTGGAGCATCCGGGAGAGCCGAATAATAGCCCCGATCAGTCAGATTTCCTGCTTATCGTAGAAGTCAGTAAGGAAGGGCAGACTCGTATCGAACCACTCACGATAGAGAAGTGGCCAAATCGGCCTCTATCAGCAATCTCACTAGCCGCTCCAAACTGGGAACAGCCAGTCAGAGGAACCAAGCATGGAGACTGGGAGCCTCATAGGCAGGCTAGGAAAATAGCGATTGAGAACGGTGCAGACATAGGCCTCCTCTTCGAGGATGAAGTCCTGATAGACGGTGATCGATGCGCGCCTCTGCTGTTAGATAGTGACGGAGTAGCCTACCATCCGAGAAGTTCCGATGGAGCCCTGGACTCAATTACGATCCAATCGATCAAGCCAGGGCTCGAAGAGGCTGGGATTCCCGTCAGGATGGCAAGGATTACTCTAAGTATGATTCTCAGGGCTTCAGAGATGGTCGTGTGTGGGAGCGGTATGGGAATAAGGGCAATAGGGACGATAGATGGCAGGAAAATTGGTAGGCCAAGAGGGCCCCTTTTCACAGCTGCCCACAATTCCTGGATGGAGGTAATTTGATGTTCAGGGCAACTCAAATTTCACTCGGAATCACCGAATTCAAAGACCCCCTGGTAGGTGCTCTTAGAAATCTCAGAGAATCGAGAAGCGGACCTGGGGATGAGATTCTCCTGAACTCTACTGGGCCAGTTACCGATCTTTCGATGAAATCGCTTCTTCCGTGTCTGGGAAGTATCCGAATTCTACTCATAGAGCCAGAAGCCATTGACGATCCACCGGTATCTTCAGCACTAGATGGTGAAGTGAAAATCTCCAACCCACCCCCCTTGCACCTCATGATTCAGGAATTTGTTGATGACAGGTGGGTCACAATCAAACAGCACAGGCCATCGAAACTCAGTGACGTGTTTAGGATAGCCGAAGATCTAGAGATTAAACCCTCATTCAATGACTCATTACCAATTGTCCCTGGCGGCTTTGCTGGAATAATTGGGTATGACCTTGCTCGCTGGACAGTTCCAATCTCCCTTCCAAACAATCCTCTTCCAGGAACTATTCTCGGAGTTCTCTGGCGAGCAGACGCATGGATGATACACGAAAGAAATACAGGAATGATAAGCGTCGTTGCGATTGATGACCACGATTGGTGCAGCAACCCTCCTGAAATAGCCCAACTCGACTCAGTGGGGCCACTAGACCCTCCAGATAACGTTCCAGAGAGCGAATCAGACTCTGAACATGCCCGAAAGGTCTCCAGGATCAGACAGGGCATTACTCTTGGAAATCTATACCAGGTAAATTATGGCAGGAGGTGGAGGGGCGAAATGCCCGGAAATCCATGGCAATCATTCCTCAGGCTAATAGACTCCAATCCAGCACCCTTCTCTTCCTGGATGATGGTTGGTGACTTGGGTTGGTCCGTTGCATCTTCAAGTCCCGAGAGACTAATCCAGGTAGAAGGGGGCATGGTTAGTACGAGGCCAATCAAGGGAACTAGGAAAAGAGGAAGGGATGATCAAACCGACTCCGAACTACGTCACCAACTAGCGTCTTCGGAAAAGGAGGTAGCAGAACATCTGATGCTCGTCGACCTTGAGAGACATGACCTGAGCAGAGTATGCCAAACCGGTTCTATACATTGGTCTGGTTGGAGGATAGAGGCCCTAGCTAACGTGCAGCACCTGGTCAGTGGGGTCGAGGGAAAGCTGTCCGAGACCGTCAGTGCTGGCCATGCTGTTTCGGCAATGTTCCCAGGGGGCTCAATCACAGGATGCCCGAAAACGGTTACAATAGCCGCAATAAACGAATTGGAGGGAAACCCCAGAGGGGCGTGGACTGGATCAATGGGTCATGTCCACAGTGGTGCTGGAATAGCAGATTGGAATATCCTAATCAGAACCCTAGAAGCACATTCAGGACCGAATCAATGGTACGGCACGGTCCAAGCGGGAGGGGGAATAGTGATCGACTCCTCCCCTTCCGAAGAGGTAGAGGAAGCTAGATGGAAGGCTGCTGCACTGACGGAGGCAGCATGGGGATTCAGAACGGGGTTCTCAAGCGAAGACTTGCCGGATAGAAAAGTCGAGATTATGCCAGTCCCCCATGTCAGCGGCCCAATAGGGCTGATATCCCAAGAAACCCCAGAAGCAGGGCCGTCAATAGGCTCGATATTTCATAATCTGGTTAATGCACCTAAAGGAGCGACTCTCCTGGTGGACAATCTGGACTCATTCACGGAGAACATAGCACAGGAGATCGCAATACTGGGGTCTGATGTTGTTGTGCTGGAGGGTAGACCAGAAAACCATGAAGATGCTGGAAAGAAAGTCGAATTCTGGATAGACCAGCTGAAGCCATCAAGAATAATCCTCGGACCCGGTCCGGCAAGGCCAGAAGCCTCTCCCATAACAATGGAAATCGCCCGCAGGGCAATCTCAGGTAGGTTGACCGACGGCTCCATGGCCATCCCTCTACTGGGACTATGTCTCGGCCACCAGGCAATAGGGAGGGCCGCTGGATGGGATCTAATCGAATCACCCTTGGGTGCGGTTCACGGAAAACCATCGGTCACAATCAATGATGGCACCGGTTTGTATTCGAATCTGGAGAAAGAGATGGTGATGATGAGATACAACAGCCTGATACTTTCCCCATCTCAAGACGGTGACCTGATTCCAAATTCATGGGACGCCACCGGATCACTTCTGATGGGCCTCAGACACAGAGTACTCCCCGTACATGGGATTCAGTTTCACCCTGAATCGGTTGGGAGCCCACTAGGCCATGACATCCTGAAGTCATTCCTCCAGTTAACCAAAACAAACATCGAACCTAACCTCGAAACCAAGCGCCTCGAACCGTAGCGTTGAAGGAGAAACCCCCACTGGTAGTGTCAATGCCGACCTGCAGGATCTGCAACCAGACTTACGACAAGTCGCAGTTCATCGGTGGAATCGGTCCTCGGCACCTAGTATGTGCCCGATGTGCCGTAGAAATGGGTCTAGTAGAGGCAAGCGAGGCACCCCAATTATTCAATGATGAAGTAGCTAGGGCCAGAGTCTCTCTCTTTAGCAAGAGATACAGACTACCAATGTTCACAGGCGCGGGCTGGATACTGTACCTCACATTGGGAACGGGAATAGAGCTCTGGTCGAATATTTTCCTAGGTGCATTGGTGTTGGCAACACTGGCATCCCCCGTCCTTCTTTTCCTAGGATCGACCCGCTTCAATGCAGAACTATCGAGACTTTCTCCCTGAAACTTCCACGGGAACCCTTGAAATAGCCTTCACGTCACTCAGAATTTAGAGGGAACAGTGGGTTCCCTATGAAAGCCCGTGAGACCGGATGATAGGAAAGGAGGAACGAGTTAGAGTAGAAAGCAGTATCAGGATTAAGAAATATCCGCTCAGTGTAGCGTTTATCGAGAATCAAGATACAGTTACTAAGTCGTCCCAAAATCCATTCCGCACCTCCCGGAACTATTGCGACGCGCGGAAATCAGCGCGAGCATTGGCCGGAAAGAGAGAACAGCGGGTTCTCTAAACTGAATTTGGAGTATGATGAAAATGCAGAAGACAAAGAACGCGAGCATGCTAGTTGCACTTCTCCTTGTGCTAATGGCAGGTTCCGTCGGTGTAAGCGCTGACGGTTCCAACCCTCTGGACCCCTCTGATGGTGGTGCAGATTGGGATGGTGACGGCCTGACAAATGCAGAGGAGCAAGCTGCAGGGACTGATATGAATAACCCAGACACGGACAATGACGGTCTGCCTGATGGTTGGGAGTCTGCCTACGGGCTGAACCCCAACTCAGCCAGTGACGCCAATGCAGATCCTGATGGTGACGGTTTGTCGAACAGTCAGGAGTACGCCTCGGGTACCAACCCGAACTCGGCGGACACTGACGGCGACGGCGTCGCAGACGGATCGGATCCGTTCCCAAATGACCCCAACGACGGCTCGTCCTCAGACTCGGATGGCGACGGTATCCCCGACGCCTACGATCCGGACTTCGAGGGCAACCAAGAGGGCAATGGAGACGGTGGCACCAACGGCGGTGGCGAGTCAGAGCAGGAAGGCCAGGGCGAAGGCCAGGGCCAGGGTCAAGGACAAGGTCAAGGACAAGGTCAAGGACAAGGCCAGGGCCAGGGTCAAGGACAAGGCCAGGGCCAAGGACAAGGTCAGGGCCAAGGCCAAGGCCAAGGA